>Ga0307373_10013657_pt1 | contig 11321 bp, 12 predicted proteins | sample OX2MG_FD_202534 | JGI IMG/M metagenome (GOLD analysis project Ga0307373, IMG submission 202534) | Soil microbial communities from Risofladan, Vaasa, Finland - OX-2 | ecosystem: Environmental > Terrestrial > Soil > Coastal area > Acid sulfate soil | place: Finland: Risofladan, Vaasa | collected... | reverse complement strand
TCCCGCAGCCCGACGGGCCGAGCAGGGCGACGAGCTCGCCGGGCCCGATGGTCAGGTCCAGCCCGTCGAGCGCGACGACCTGGCCGTACTGACGGCGCAGGCCCTGCAGGCGCACCTCGACCCCGGCGCGCGACTGGGCGGAATGGGCTTCGGTAACCGGGGAGGTCACATCGCCACCTTCATCGGTGACCGCGGCGGCGGCCAGCAAGGGAGAGGATCATCAGCAGCACGAAGGCGAACAGCAGGGCGGCCGCCGAGGTGGAGAACAGCACCCCGGCGTTGGCCGTCTCCCGGCTGATGTAGTAGAGCGAGGTCTGCAGGTTTGTGTAGAGCAGCAGCAGCGCGACCGTGAACTCACCCAGGACGAGGGCCGAGGTGAGGATCATCGCGTTCAGGATCGCCGGCCACATGTTGGGCACGACCACCCGCCAGATGACGGTGAACCAGCCCGCGCCCAGGCTGCGGGCGGCCTCCGACAGCGTCTTGGTGTCGATGGCGTCCAGACCCGCGATCAGCGCCCGGTACGCATAGGGCAGGGCCAGGATCGCGTACGCCCAGAACAGCTGCAGCGCGGAGAGGCTGATGTGGGCCCTGATCCGGTTGTAGATCGGGGCCAGCCCGACCACCAGCACGATCGCCGGGATAGTGAGCGGCAGCAGGCACAGGAACTCCACCGCGCGGCTGATCCACCGCACCCGCAGCCGGATCCAGATCAGGGTCGGCACCACCAGCACGCCGATGACGGCGCAGGTGAGGACGGCCAGCTCCAGGGTGATCTCGATGGCGCCCAGCAGGTTCGGGTAGGACACGATCTGGGTCCAGGCGGCGACGGACCAGCTGCCCGCTTTGGTCCCCTCCAGCGAGAACCTGACCATCGCGGCCAGCGGCAGCAGGAAGAACAGCCCGAACAGGGTGAAGACCAGGTAGCGGAAGATGTTGAGGCGCCGGCGCCTGCCCGCCCGCATGCTCCGGCGCGGCACCGTCGCCGGTTGGGTCAGCGCCTCGAAGGCCTGCGGCGCTACCGCAGCCATCGGGCAGTCCTGCGCTGCAGCAGCGCGTAGCCGGTCATGATGATCGCGACCATGACCACCATCCCCAGTGCGAGCACCTGTGCCTCGTTGGGCGAGGCGAGCCCGACCTCGCTGGTGATGGCGGTGCTGATCTGCTGCGGGACTACATAGGCGATCTGGTTGTCCCAGGCCTGGATCGTGGCGTACGCGGACAGCGCGTTGGCGAACAGCAGCAGCGTGCAGCCGAGGAACGCCGGCGCCAGCAGCGGGCCGCCCACGTAGCGCCAGAACTGCAGGGTCGACCCGCCAAGGTTCTCGGTGGCCTCCCGCCACTGGATCTTCATCCCGTCGATCGCGGGCAGGAACACCAGCACCATCAGCGGGATCTGGAAGTAGATGTAGATCAGCCCGATCCCCTGCGGGAAGTCGTAGAACCAGCCGGCGTGCATCAGGTATCCACTGGTGGGGCCGATGGCCGCCAGGAAGGCGAAGGCCAGGGTGACCCCGCCGAACTGGGCCAGCACCCCAGAGCCCGACAGGTAGACCCGGCGGATGGTGCCCTGCGGGTTGCCGGAGGCCACCGCGTACGCCAGCACCGCTCCGAGCAGCGCCCCGACGATGGAGGTGATAGCGGCCAGCTCCACCGAGCTGATGAAGAAGCCGCGGACGGTGGAGCCGCCAAGGAGCTTCAGGCTGGACAGCTTGAAGCCATGCCCCGCCGGGTCCCTGATCGCGCCCCACAGCACGATCCCGGTCGGCAGCAGCAGGAACAGCCCGACGTAGGCGAAGAACGGCACGGTGCCGGCGAAGGCAAGCGGCGGCCGGCGCCCAGCCCGGGAAGGCTGGGCGCCGGCCGTCGTTGCCGTTACTGCTGTCAGGTTCGTCCCCTCGCTACTTGACGGCCTGCGCCCAGTTCTGCGCCAGGTACGTCGCGGCGCCGGTGGCCTGAGTCGCGCTCAGGAACACCGGCGAGCCCGAGACCGGAGGCAGCTTGGCCGCCGCGGCGGAGTTGATGGACTTGTTGGCCATCATGGCGCTCATCTCGACCGGCCGGGCGCCGCCCACCAGCCAGAGATTCTGACCGCCGTCGGTGGTCTGGGAGTACAGGTACTCCTCCCACAGCCGGGCGGCGGCCGGGTGCGGCGCGTTCTTGTTGATGGCCTGCGCGTAGTAGCCACCCAGCAGGGCGTTGGAGGGCACGAAGACCTTCCAGTTGGCGCCCTGGCCGACGACGCTGGCGGTGTTGAGGTAGTCCCAGTTGATCACGACCGGGGTGGTGCCCGCCTTGATCGTCGCGCTGGTCGCCTGCACCGGCACGAAGTTACCGGCCTGCTTGAGCTGGTGGAAGAAGTTCACGCCCTTGGCGATGCTGTCCGCCGTCCCGCCGTTCGCCAGGTTCGCCATCATGACGCCGTTCAGCGCGGCGTTGGCCTGGGTCGGGTTGCCGTTCAGCGCCACCGCGCTCTTGAACTTCGGCCCGAGCAGCTGGCTCACCGAGGTGATGGTGCCGAACTTGGCCGAGTTGTAGCCGATGGACATGTAGCCGCCGTAGTCCTGGTACCACAGGCCGGTCGGCTCCTTCTGGCCGGCCGGGATGTTGCTCCAGGTGGCCACCTGATAGGGGGCGAACAGGCTCGTGCTCGCCAGCGCGACCGACATGCCGACATCGACCACGTCCGGAGCGGCGGCGGTGCCGTTCTCCTGCTTGATCGCGTCGACCTCTTCCTGGCTGCTGCCGCTGGGGTTGGCCGAGTTGACCTTGATCCCGTACTTCTGCGAGAAGGTCTTGATGATGTTGCCGTAGTTAGCCCAGTCCGGCGGGAGCGCGATGACGTTGAGCGTTCCCTCCTTCTTGGCGGCGGCGACCAATGCGCTCATTCCGCCGCCGGCCGATGCGGACGTGGCGGTGCCCCAATTGGTCCCGCCGCTTGAACTCGACGAACTGGACGAGCAGCCGGCCCCCAGCAGTGCCAGGGCGGCGAGCCCTGCCATTGCGAATCGATATGACGCTCTCACGCGATTCCCTCCTGTCAGCTTTCCCCATCCCCAAGCGGACTGCGGCCGCCCCGAAAGCTCACGGCACGGAGCCACTCAGGAGGTCGGCGGACCCCGCCCCGGCAGACAACACCGGACGAAACGCCTTAAACGTTTAGCATTCGGTATGCTCACCCACCCTGACCCGGGTGTCAAGGCTTCGTTACCGAGTTGACGCACGGGAGCCGGCAGTGGGCCCGGCGGCTTGGTGAACCCCCGGTGAACAGGGGATTCCCGGCGCCTGAAGCGATGCGCGCTCCACCAGTTCGACCGGTGCCACATAGTCACCGGGCGGGTCCTGCCCGAGCAGCCGCCGCATCAGCGTCCGGCCCATCTCCCGCCCGTCCAGAACAATGGTCGCCAGCGGCGGGTCGAGCAGTTCGGAGGTGGGCAGATCGTCGTGGCCCACGACCGAGACATCCGGCCCGACCCGCAGCCCCAGCTCACGCGTGGCCTTGTAGACCGCGCCCGCCGTGTAGTCCGAGTTGGTGATGATCGCGGTCGGCGCGTCGTGGCCCGCCAGCACCGTCAGCGCGCACTGGCGGACGTCGGCGAGCGTGAGCGGCGAGGACATGACCCGCGCCCGCAGGCCGAGTTCAGGGGCCAGCCGCCGGAAGTGCTTGAGCCGGTCCGGGTCGGCCATCAGGCGCCGCGGCGCCGAGAGGAACCCGACGCAGGTGTGCCCCAGCTCGGCCAGCCGGCGCAGCGGCAGTTCCACCGCGGCGGCGTTGTCCGGGCAGACCCGTGACACACCCGCCGCATGCGCCACCGATGTGTTCAGCGCCACCACCGGTGCGCCCGGGCGCAGTTCCTGCCACATCCGGATCGACTCGCCGGTCCCGACCGAGGCGATCGCCAGGCCGGCCAGCCGCTGGGCGGCCATCTCCTGGACGTGCCTGCGCTCACGTTCGGCCGAGTACCGCGAGTCCAGCAGCAGCAGCGTGGCACCGAACTCCCCAGCGACCTCCTCGGCCCCGCTCAGGACCTCCAGGAAAAACGGGTTGGCGAAATTGCGGACCACGATCCCGTAGGTGGTGGTGCGGCCCCGCCGCAGCGCCTGCGCCTGGGTGTTGGCGCGGTAGCCGAGCTCGGCGGCCACCGCGAGGATGCGCCGGCGCGTGTCCTGCGCGACGCCCGGCTGCCCGTTGAGGGCGAAGCTCGCCGAGGCGACGGAGACGCCGGCCATGCGGGCCACATCACGGATCCCCGCTGGCCGCTGCCGACCAGCCTCGTGACCTGCCATGATCTTTCCCTGGAGCCAGCGGCGCGCCGCATTCGGTGTTCGGCGGCTCGGCGCGAGGCACATCACAGCGATGTTCGAGCCCCGATGACCAACCATGTACGACGGCGGGCCGCAGCACAAGGCTCGCGGCTGACCGGTCAGCTCCCACGCCTGCCCGCATCAGCCCGACGGCCCCGGTCATGGGCGGCAATTCCACAGCCAAGTTCTCATTAGCGGCAGCGGCTGAAAACATGGTCCCGATTATCTGAAACATTATCTGAAACGTGGGCCCGGTCATATGAAAACCGCCAGGCAACTGTAAATGAGCAGCCGTGATCACCAGGGCGGCTGTGTTGTGAGGCCGAAATCCCCGGGGCCCATGGCGTCTTTATTTTCGCCGTCGGCCGGGCAGTGCGATCAGTAGCAAAAGGGGCCATCTGCGGAAACGGGGTTTCATCGCGGTCCAGAGCCGGGCAGCGCGGGCCTGGCTGCTGGCCTCAGCCCTGGCCGTTACGGCGCGCACGCGCGCGCCGCTTCCCCTCGTGCAGCGCCTGCACCCGGGCGGGCGGGATGGTGTGGCCCTCCTCGATGAGGCCGGGGTCCAGCGGCTGCGGCGCGGGCATCCGGTCCGCCCACGGGTCACCGGCGGCGATCAGCCGGGCCGCGTTGTGCACGGTGAAGTCGCCCGGCGTGACCCGGTCAAGGTCGTCCCACCCCACCGGGAACGACACCGGCACACCCGGCCGGACCCGCGGGCTGTACACCGCCACCACCGTCGCCCCGCCGGCCCGGGTCGCGTCCAGGAACACCTTGTCCCCCCGGTCGTCCCGGATGAACGCCGTCGTGGCCAGCGCCGGGTCCAGCCGCTCCGCCCGGGCGGCGACCGCCCGGGTGGCGGCGGCCACATCGTCGATGCCGGCCTGCGGCAGCAGCGGGACGAACACGTGCAGGCCCTTGGCGCCGCTGGTCTTCACCACCCCCGCCAGGCCCGCCGCGGTGAGCACCTCGCGTATCAGCAGGGCGGCGCGGGCGGCCTGGCCGAACCCCTCGTGCGACGGCGGGTCGATGTCGAGCACCAGGTGGGTGGGATGGTCCCAGTCACCGGACCGGACCAGTGTCGGGTGGAACTCGACCGCCCGCTGGTTGGCCAGCCACAGCAGGGTGCGCCGGTCGTTGCACAGCGCGTAGGTCACCTCGCGGTGCGAGCTCTCCGCCCACAGCGTCACGGACGTCACCCACGGCGGGGTGTATCTAGGCAGGTTCTTCTGCATGAAGGGCGGCTGCCCGCGCAGCACCCGGATTACCGAGAGGGGCCGGTCCCGCAGCTGCGGGATGAGCGCGTCCCGGACCGCGTCCAGGTAGTCGACCAGGTCCCGCTTGGCCGCCCCGGCCCCGTCGAACAGCGGCTGGCCGAGGTTGGTCAGCGGGACCCCGTCCCGTTCCTCGTCACCGCTCACCCGGTCACCTTCCCACCGATCCCGGCCCCGCGCGAGAGCCCGCCCAGGTGCGCAAGCCGGTCCCGTACGCTCGGATCATGATCATCGACCTGTCGCACGAAATCGTCGCCGGGATGGTGACCTACCCCGGCATCGCCGGACCGCACCTGCGGGTCGTGACCTCACGCCCGGCGTCCGCCGCCCGGCTGGACAGCGGCGTGTCATTCGAGATCGAGTCGCTGACGCTGGCCGGGAACACCGGCACCTACCTCGACTCCCCGTTCCACTTCCACGCCGGCCGCGCGGACCTGGCCCGGCTGCCGCTCGAGCGGCTGGTCAACGTGCCGATTGCCGTGGTGCGGGCGGTGGGCCTGACCGCGGTGACCGCCGCCGATCTCGGCGACCCCGGGCGGCTGTGGGGGCGGGCCGTGCTGGTCCACACCGGCTGGGCCCGGCACTGGGGAACCAGCCGCTACCTGGACCTCGACTGCCCCCACCTGACCGCGGACGCGGTCGCCACCCTGGTGGCCGCCAATCCCGCCCTGGTCGGCATCGACTCACTCAACATCGACGACCCGGCCGACCCGGCCCGGCCCGCCCACCAGCAGCTGCTGGGGGCGGACATCCCCATCGTCGAGCACCTCGCCAACCTGGAGTCGCTGCCCGAGGACGGCGCGCGGCTGATCGCGCTGCCGCCGCCGGTGCGCGCGATGGCATCGTTCCCCATCCGCGCGGTCGCGGTCACCGGGGAGCGGGCCTGAGCCGGGCCGCCTGGCCTGGCCACGAGCGGCCATCCTGACCGGGCGGCCCACCCTGACCTGGGGCGGCTACCGCGACGCGGCGCCGTCCCGCACCGCGGGCTCGGCGCCGTGCTCCAGGATCTCGGCCGCTCCCCGGACCGCGCACCGCAGCGGGTCGTCCACGAGCAGGGCCGGGATGCTGGTCGCCGCCTCGATCCGGCTGGCCAGGCCCGGCAGCAGTGCCCCGCCGCCAGCGAGCCGGATCTTCCCGCGCACCACGTCCTCGGCGAGGTTCGGCGGGATGTCGGACAGCATCTCCTCCACCGAGGTGACGATCATCGCGACGATGTTCTCCAGCGCCCCGGCCACCAGCCGGCCCGGCACATGCTCCACCCGGGGGGTCCGGTGAGCGGCGTCGACCCCGACCGTCTCCACCGGCCCGCTGCCGGCATCGGCCAGGCCCAGCGTGGTCTTCAGGTTCCGAGCGGCGTTGCGGCCGATCAGCAGGCCGAGGTCGGCCCGGACGGTGTTCACGATCGCCTCGTCCATGGCGTTGCCGCCCAGCCGCAGCGACTGCGCCCGCACCAGGTGGCCACCTGCCACCACCGCGACCTCGGTGGTGCCGCCACCGATGTCCACGATGAACGCACCCGACCCGTCGGCCAGGTCGAAGCCGGCCCCGGCCGCTGCGGCGATCGGCTCCTCCACCAGTTGCACGGCGTACCTTGGCCGCAGCGATCCGGCCGCGGCCACCAGGGACCGGCGTTCCACCCAGGTGGCGCCGCCCGGGACGCACAGCACAGCCGACGGCCGCAGCGGGCCGTGGTGCAGGCCAGCCTGGCGCAGGAAGGCCTGCAGCATGGCCGCGGCCGCGTCCAGTTCGGCGATGACCCCATCCCGCAACGGGTGAACGACCTCGATCCCGTGCGGCTCCTTGCCCGCGAGGGCGTCGGCGGATCGGCCCACCGCAGTGACCCGGCCCGTGCCCCGCTCAATAGCGATCGCCGTGGGCTCGTCGACTACGAGCCCACGGCCGGCCACGCAGATCCGCGTGTTGACGGTGCCGAGATCGATCGCCACACCTGCCCGCAATCGCATGCCACCCTGCCTCAATCCTGAAATATCAACTGGCTAACAAGTATGCTGCCGCGCCCGGGCGAGCCGTGCGGGCGTGACTCAGCCAGGTGGGGCGACCCTAGTCGGACCGGAGCCTCGCTGGCGGCGCTTCGCCGGCCCGGCGGAAGCTGCCAGCTGACCCCAGTTCCGGCTAACTTTCCACCATGGACTGCACAGGCGCCAAACTATGACCGATAGCGGCACATCAGGCGGGAAGCGCCCGGACCCCTCGCGCGGGGTCTGGGGGCTGGGAAACGGGGACGCGGAGTCGGTTCTCGCCGAGGCCCGCAAGGCGCTGTTCGTGATGGTCGGGTTCCTGGTCGCCATCTGGCTGATCCAGATCGCGAACTGGGCAGATCACTATCAGCTCACCTTTGACTACGGGATCCGGCCACGGGTCGCCGGCAGCCTGCCGGACCTGATCACGGCACCGTTCCTGCATTTCAGCTGGGCTCACATCGAGGGCAACTCGGGGCCACTGTTCATCTTCGGTTTCCTGGCGGCTTACCGCGGCGTGTGGAAGTTCGCCGGCGTGACCGCCCTGGTCATCCTCACCAGCGGCCTGGCCGCCTGGCTGACCGAGGCACCCGACAGCGTCGGGGCGGGCGCCAGCGGCGTGGTGTTCGGCTACTTCGGCTACATCATGGTCCGCGGGTTCTTCGACCGGCATGTGATCGACATGGTGATCGGCGCGGTGATGGCCCTGTGCTTCGCCTATCAGTTCACGGTGCTGCTCCCGCAGGCCGGGATCGGCTGGCAGGCGCACCTCGGTGGCCTGGCCGGCGGCGTGCTGGCCGGCTGGATCTTCCGGGACAAGCGGCCCCGGGCCAGCGTCAAGCCAGCTCCGGCGGTGGGCGCCGGCTGACAGCGGGGGGGCTCAGGCTCCCCGTTGGAAGCGGGCTCAGGCGGCCGACTGGAAGTGCCCGGGGCGTCATGTCGTCCTGTGCTGGAATCTGCCCAGCCGTCAGCGGTCCGCAGTGAGCGCCGCGACGACGTTGCAGGGCAGGTGCCGGGGATGGACCAGCAGCGCCCTGGCCACCTCGCGGATCGTCAGCCGCAGCGGGGTCAGCACCTGCTCGCTGTGGCGCCAGGCACCGGCCTCGTCGCCGGCGAAGTGCCCGCTGAGGCTGCCCCGGAAATGCCGGGCGTCGCCGCCGTCACCCCGCCAGGTCGGGAGCCACGCGCGCAGGTCGTCGTCACGGTCGAGCATGGTCCAGGTCCGGAGCCGCTCGGCGATCTGGCCGGCCGCGTGGATGACGAACGCCTGCCCGGCACCCGCCGCGATGCCATGCACCCGGCCGTCGGTGGCACATCCGTGGTGGATGCTGGCCGAGCTGAACCGTGCGCCCACCGCCAGCGCGGCCACCGCATGGCCAGCTTCGTGCCAGGCGGTCGCCACCGCCGCCGTGCGGGCCGCGGCCAGCCCCGGGAAACAGCCGCAGTCATAACGCTGCCGGATCCAGATGCTGTGCGCCACGGACTCGTCGTCGTAGCGGGCCAGCCGGCCCAGCCCGGCCCGGACCTCGGCCAGGACCCGCTGCTCCGAACGTGTCAGGGCCGAGCGTGTCAGGGCCGGCCCGGCCATCCGCCGCCCGGCTGTCCCCGGCCCGCCGCTCACGGCGGGCCGGCCAGGATGGCCACCCGGCCGATGCCCACGCCGCTGATCAGCAGCCGTTCCTTGCCGCTGGCGGTGAGCCGCATGGTCCAGTCGGTGAAGCCGCCGTCCCCGACCTCGTCCACCCCGCCGCCGGTGCGCGCGTTGATCTTGAAGCACAGATCGCGGTAGTAGCCGCGGCCGGCCTGCCGGCCGTGATCCTCGACAATCTCGATGGGCACCGCCGACAGGTCCTGCGTGACGGCTGCCGCGAGCCGCTCCCCGGCCGCTGACAGCGGGGTCAGCGCGAGCTGGATCCCCGCCAGCCCGGCGGCTGCCAGCCCGTGGGCGGCGGCAGTGACCTGCTCGGCGAGCGCCTGCCGCTCGAACGTCTGGCTGCCCCGGTCCCGCCCGGCTGTCACCAGGCCGAACAGGCTGAAATGGGCGAAGCTGCCGGGCCCGCTGAACTGCTGTGCCCGCACCACCCGCTGGGTGGCCGCCAGCCGCACCGTGGCGTCCCGGTCCTGGACCCGGCGGGCGGCGGCCTCCAGCGCCAGCGCGTTGGTCGGGTCGGCGGCGACCTCGCCCGCCCGCATGGCGGTGACCACCTTGTGCTGGCTGACCGTGCCCAGGGCCGAATGCGTGGCCAGCGGCACCAGCGGCGCCAGGGTCACCAGCTCGACGTCGGGGGGCAGGCACCGCAGCAGCGCGTCCTCGGCACGGCGCAGTGACCGGCAGGACAGCGTGCCCGGCCGGACGAACCGGTCGCTGCCGTACCGGCGCAGCACGCTGGCCGGGGTCTCCCGCGCCGCCCGCCGCCGGGCCACCTCCAGCATCACCGTGGTGAAATCGCTGCCGCTCAGCGCCGACAGGCGCTCGACCACCTCCGCCCCGCCGATCCGCGGCAGCACCCGGGCCAGCGCCCCCGGCGGCCCCACCGCCGCGCTGGTCATCGCGCCGTCATCCATACCGCGATCCTGCCGAACCCCGGCCGCTGCCGCACCCGTGGGACCGTGTGGCGATGTCACCGGGGCGGACGGTACCCGGCTGCACCACCCGGGTGTTCATCCCGCGCAGCCGCAGCTGCCGGCCGGCGCGGGAGTTGACAAAGCGCATCGCCTCGGTGCCGAACCGCTCGACGAATTTCGCGCAGCCAAGATGCGGGGCTTCGCTGACCTCCAGCACGGCGCGGCCTACCGCGAGCAGGCTGCCCGCTGGGAGATTGTCAACGCTGAGATCGAAGTCAACATAGATCTGGTCGCCTGCCAGCGCCATCCGGTCCGTCCCACCCGCGACAAGCTCGGCCACCCGGGCGTTCATCACGGTCACCTGCCGCTGCGGGTCAGCCGATCCGTCCGGCATGCCCGTGCTGCCGCGGGCGAGCCAGTTGTCCCCGGCGAGCCCCGCCACCAGGTCGAGCATCGCCTCGCCCGGCAGTTCCCGCACGCCCACCGCCGGCCGGCGGACCACCAGGACGACCTGGCCAGCATCCCATGGCGAATCACGGATCCGGCCAAGCCCGGCTTCCAGACGCTCACGCGACAAATGCTCCATGACCCGATTCTCGCTGGCCCACTGCCGTCCTGGCCAGCCAGTATCCCCCGGCTGGAGGCAATCACCGGCTGGCGGGCCAGCCGGCGTTCAGGTAAGCAGCGCGAGTACGGAAGCCGTCCGAGGCGCAGACCTCCGGCGGCGAGAACCTGGCCATGCCGACCGCCGGCCTGGCTATGGCCCGGCGCTTCCGCCATCACCAGCGTGGCTTCGCCTTCTACTCGGCCATCACGGCTGTCGCCACGCCGGTTCTTTTCATCGCCACCTTCCTGAGCGGTGACTTGCTCGGCCTGATGGAGCGCATCCTGATCGGTGTCGACCTGCTCTGGCTGGCGGTCCTCGCCCGTCAGGCATCCCGCCTCCGGCCCGTATCAGATCCGGAAGCCGGAGCTCGGCGCTAACGCCCGTTCTGTTCGTTCCACTACAGTCAGGCATGGTGGCCAGCAATGCCCGCGTGGTGGCTAATCTGTCCTTCATGTGGCGGCTCACCCCTAGGGCGCTGTTCACCCGTTATGCGGTCGCCTGGGTCTACCTGGCCTGCGTGATCGTCGCGGGACTGTGCAACGCCGCCCTGCCCGGGCATGACCAGGTGGTCCTGATGCACTGGGCGAGCACGAG
>Ga0307373_10013656_pt1 | contig 11322 bp, 8 predicted proteins | sample OX2MG_FD_202534 | JGI IMG/M metagenome (GOLD analysis project Ga0307373, IMG submission 202534) | Soil microbial communities from Risofladan, Vaasa, Finland - OX-2 | ecosystem: Environmental > Terrestrial > Soil > Coastal area > Acid sulfate soil | place: Finland: Risofladan, Vaasa | collected... | reverse complement strand
GAATGTCCTCCATGAAGGCGTCGACAGCTTCCGCCGTGGGAAGTTGGTCCTTTAGATAGCCGCGCCAACGCCGCCACACCTCTTCAGGAATGCGTTTCCGCCGGACGACGACGCGCCCATCCTGCTCGACGAACTCGACTTGGGAGCCTGGCTTCAGCCCAAGCCTGTCGCGGATGTCCTTGGGGATAGTGACCTGACCCTTGGAGGTGAGCGTCGGCATTACTCGGATAGTAATACCAAGAAGGTAATACCATCCGCTACTCGAAGCCGAGAATAAAGGTCGCGTGCGGCTGGTCACCTCGGACGATTTCGACCTGCAGGTCGGGGAACGCCGCCGCCAGGCGGTCCGCGTCGGCCTGGACCGCGGCGGCGCCGTAGTAGATGGTGATCAACTCGGAGCCTGCTTGGCGGATGTGCTCACCGAGGGCGGCGAGGCCGGCGTCGTCGACGCCCACGAGTTTGCCATCGATCAGCACCAGCATCTGGCCAGGCTCGACGTGGATGCCCGCCAGCGTGGCGCTGCGAGCGGCGGGCGCCAGCTCGGCAGAGATCACACCTGCGGCGGCGGTGCCCATGCGCACCAGATTGTCGTCGGCGGAAGCCCGGGTGTCATAGGCCAATGTGGCGGCCACGCCCTGCGGGATGCTCTCCGTCCGCACCACCAGGATGCCTTCGCGGGCCGCTGCTGCTTGCTTCGCCGCGGCCAGAACGTTGCGGTTGTTGGGCAGCAGAAACACGGGCGCCGGCACCTTCTCGCAGGCCGCCAGCAGCTCCGCGGTGCTGGGGTTCTGGGTCTGGCCGCCGGAGACGACGCCTGCGCCGAGGCTCCGGAACACGCGCGCCAGTCCTTCGCCCGAAGCAACGGCGACAACCGGGATCGTCAGCCCGCCGACCTGTTCGTCGATGTTCGAGACTTCGGATCGCGAGATGGTTCCGAGCTCGCGCGCAAACGCGATTGCCGTTTCGGGATCGGGCACGTGCACGTGCAGCTTGAGCTGGCCGCTAACGGCCGCCACCAGCACGCTGTCGCCGAGCTCCAGCAGTCGCTCGCGAATGGCGGCCTCGTCCGCGTCGGGCGTCTCGACCAGCAGCGTCACGCAGTAGCCGTAGCCGTGCTCCCGCCGGGCCAGGAGATCGGCGGGATGCGCCACTCCGGCGGCAGCCTGCTCGCGGGCGCGCTCCACGCCCAGCAGAGAGGTTCCCAGGCTCGGCGCCGGCTGGCCCGTGATGGCCTCGTACCAGCCCCGCAACAGGGTCAGCAAGCCGAAGCCCCCCGAATCCACCACGCCCGCCTCGCGCAGGATGGGCAGCTGGTCCGGCGTAGCCGCGAGCGCCGCCTCGCCGGCCCGCAGCACCTCGCCCAGGAAGTCGCCCGCGGGAGGCACAGAGGCGGCAGCGCGCAGCACGGAAAGCATCGTGCCTTCCACTGGATTGGCCACGGCGCCGGCCGCCAGATCCGAGGCGCGGGCCAGGATGCCGGCCAGATCCACGGACGTCAGCACGTCGGACGGCGAGTGCGATGCACGCATTTGCTGCTGCGCCCGGAACAGCTGCGACAGGATCACCCCCGAATTGCCGCGCGCGCCGAGCATGGCGCCTTGCGCCAGCTTATCGACCGCCTCCCGAAGAGTGGCCGCGCCGGCGGCGCAGCTCAGCGCTTCGCGCACCGTCGCGAGCATGTTCGTGCCCGTGTCGCCATCCGGGACCGGGAAGACGTTGAGGGCATTGATAACCGGCAGCTCGAGCTCAAGCGACCGCGCGGCTTGCCGGGCCATGTCCAGTACCTGGCGAGCTGGTGTGCTAGTCTTCAACGTCGTCGGTAAGGTTCATCATCGAGATTGTGACCGATAACAAAAGGACCGAGCAGAGTTGAGCGGGAAATGTGATATCTGCGGCAAGCGGCCGCAGTTCGGACAGAACATCCAGCACAAGCACGGCGGTGGCTGGGCCTTGCGCGCGCCGCGCACCAAGCGCATGTGGAGGCCCAACATCCAGCGTCACACCGTCCAATTCGGCGGTCGCCCGGTGCAGCTCAACGTCTGCACTCGCTGCCTTCGGACGGCTCAAAAAGTTCCGAAGTAGCAGCACTCACCCCGTACTGCCGCAATGATCCAACGATCACGGCAGTATAATCCCAAACGGCTATGAAGCTGTCCGTCGTCATGCCGGTGTACAACGAAAAGGCGACGATCCGTGAGATCATCGACAGGGTCCAGTCGGTTGACATCGAGAAAGAGCTGATTGTCGTCGACGACGGCTCGACTGACGGCACGCGCGACATCCTCAAGGGTCTCGAGCCCTCCCTGGGCGGGACTGGGCGCGTCTTCTACTTCGACCGCAACCGCGGCAAAGGCGCCGCGGTGCGCTACGGCATCGCACAGGCCAGCGGGGACGTGCTGGTCATCCAGGATGCGGACCTCGAGTACGACCCCGAGGAGTTCCACGCCCTGCTGGAGCCATTCCGGAAGGGCCGCGCCGCCGTCGTCTATGGATCGCGCTTCCTCGGCGGGCACCGCACCGGCTACTACTGGACCACGCTCGGCAACAAGTTCCTCACCTGGCTGACCAACGTCATCTACAACACCAACCTCACCGATATGGAGACCTGCTACAAGCTGTTCTCGATGGAGATTTTGCGCGAAATCAAGCTCAAGTGTCAGCGCTTCGAGTTCGAGCCCGAGGTGACAGCCAAGATCCTCAAGCGGGGCATCCACATCTATGAGGTGCCGATCAGCTATGTCGGCCGTGAGTACAGCGAGGGCAAGAAGATCACCTGGAAAGACGCTTGGGAGGCGATCAAGACCCTGGTACGCTACCGCGTTTTCGACTGATTCGGTCAGGCAGCTAGCGCGGAGAGGCGCCTGGGCGCCCCTGCTGCTGGCCGGTCTGGTGCTGATCTTCTTCTGGAAGATCCTGGTGCTCGGCCGGGCCATCGGCGGTCTGGACGTGCTGGAGTACTTCTACCCGTACCGCGCCTATGCGCAGCAGGCAGTGGACGCGGGGCGCCTTCCGCTGTGGAACCCCGATCATTTTGGCGGGGCGCCCTTCCTGGCCAACATCCAGACCGCCGTCTTCTATCCGCTCACGGTCCTGTTCTACGTGTTCAGCTTCCCCACCGCCTACACCTGGTCGGTGGCGCTGCACGTCTTCCTGGGCGGGCTGTTCACCTACCTGTTCGCGCGGCAGTCGCTGCAACTCGGCCGCGCCGGCGCCCTGATTGGGGCGCTGGCGTTCGCCTTTGGCGGCTTCTTCGGCGGGCAGATGGGTCATTTGAACCAGCTGAGCGCCGCGGTTTGGCTGCCGGCGCTGCTGCTGTGCTGGGACAAGGCCATTCAGGGCCGGCTGCTGTATGTGGTGCTGGGCGCGCTGACGGTCGGCATTCAGTTCCTGGCCGGCCACAGCCAGGAGTCGTACCTCATGCTGGTGGCGCTGCTGCTGTACGCCGCCTTTGGCGCCTTGCGGAGCCTGCGCCGCGGCGGCTGGGTGGTGGCGCCGGTTCACGGGCTGGCCATGGCCGTCATCCTGGCCCTGGGGGTGGCGCTGGCGGCGGTCCAGCTCGTCCCGACCACGGAGTTGACCGCCTGGTCGATCCGCGCTGATGGCCTCACGTACGACGTGGCAACCACGTTCTCGCTGCCCGGCACGATGCTGCTCAATGCGCTGCTGCCGCCGTTCGGCAACCGAGCCATGGTGCTGCAACCCGGCGCGACCGAGTTCCTGGGCTACGTCAGCGTGACGGGGCTGGTGTTGGCGCTGGCCGCCCTGGCTTACTCGCGGCGGCGAGCCACGTACTTCTTCGCGGCCCTGGCCGCCATGGCGTTGTTCCTGGCTGTGGGCAAGCAGAATCCCCTGTACCCCGCGCTGTTCAAGCTGGTGCCCGGCTTCAACCTGCTGCGCGTCCCCGCCCGGTGGCTGTTCCTATACGACTTCGGCGCGGCCATGCTGGCGGCGCTCGGCGCCGAGGCGCTGCTAGAGAAAGCCGCGAAGCGATCCTGGCGCCCGCTCGCAGTGCTGGCAATGGCGGTCACGGCGATAGGCGCGGCATTGGCCCGGCTGGAGAATCTGCCGCCGCTGTCCACACGCCTCGCCTGGGGCGGCTTTGGCGTGGCGGGGCTGGCGGCGGCATTCGGGGCGGTCTATCTGAGCACGCGCGGCAGCAGGCCGATCGTCCAACGCTGGCGCATCGGCGTGGCTGCTGCCATGGTGGCGCTGGTGGGCGGCGAGCTGTGGCTGGCCGGCCAGAGCCTCGACTACAACCATCCCACCGCCGCTTCGCTGTTCAGCCAGCCCATCGGCACGCTGGACTTCCTCCGCCAGCAACCGCCCGGCTACAGGGTTCTGAGCGTGGCGCAGGACACTTTTGTGCCAGCCATCGAGCCCTCCGCCCGGCAGCAGCTAGGGCCGACTCTGGGCAAGCAGGATCTCTTCTCCTACCTGTCCTACTACAAGCTGCGCGAGATCCTGGAGCCCAACACCCCCATGGCGGCCGGCGTGGCCAGCATCGACGGCTACGACGGCGGGCTGCTGCCGCTGTCCCGCTACGTGCGCTTCAAGGACCTGCTCACCGAGCGCCCCAGCGCGCCGGACGACCGCATCCGGTTTGTGATCAAGTGGCTGCCCAACCGCGGCTTGCTGGACCTAAGCGGCGTGCGCTATGTGCTCACCGACGCTCTGTCAGACAAAGCCGTGGACGGCGTCAACTACGACTTGTCGTCGTTCATCCACCTCGACGCTCAGCACCCCACCGCCACGCTCACCTTCTCGCAGCCGGTCCCGGCCAGCGCGGTCGGCTCCGTCCTCGCCACCAAGCCGGCGGCGCTGGCCCCGGACACTCCCGTGGCCACATTGACGCTGGCAGACTCCCAGGGCACGAGCACCTCGCTGCCCTTGCGGGCCGGCGGCGCGCCGGTGGGCCAGCTGCCGTATGCCGAAAAACTGCCGACTCGCTCGGCACGCGCCAAGCTGGGCTCGTCCATCGCCGTCAGCTCCGTGACCGTGACGCTGCAATCCGGAGCAGCCAGCGACGTGTTCCTGAACGGGCTGGCCTTGGTCGACGCTTCGGGGCATGCTTACTCCCCGCTCGTGGCCCCCGGCCCGGAGATGAAGCGGGTGTACCAGCGCGACGTCAAGATCTACCGCAACCCGGCCGCCCTCGGCCCCGCGTTCCTGGCGCACGATGCGCAGTTCGCGAACGACGCCGGCCAGGCTGCGACCGCTATGGCCTCCGGACTGGATCCGCCCAGCCGAGCGGTGCTCGAAGCCAACCCGCGGCCACCGCTCAGCCGCTCCCTCCTGGGCCGAATTACCGGCAAGCTGCGACGCATGCTGCCTGCCCAGTCACCGGCGTTCAACGTCCCCGACGCCTGGCTCGAGCCTCAGCCGGCGCAGCCGGGCGACGCTCCCGACAAGGTAACCGTCGACGACTTCCGCCCCGAGCACATCACCGTCCGAACCACCTCAGCTCGCGCCGGCTTCCTGGTCCTGACGCAAAGCTATTACCCCGGCTGGGAGGCCACGGTTGACGGCGTGCCCGCCCACCTCATGGCGGCCGACCTGCTGTTCCAGGCCGTGCACGTCCCCGCCGGCCAGCACACGGTGCAGTTCACCTTCAAGCCACGCAGCGTCCAGATTGGGGAAGCCATCTCCTTCGCCGCCCTGGGCGTCTGCCTGGTAGGTCTCATCCTCGTCTGGATCGGCCGCCGCCGGCCCTAGCGGCGGCGGGAGCGGCTCAGGACCCGCAGCCCGAGCTTTTCTTCCAGCTCTTGTGCCACGGCGCCTTCAGCGGGCACGTCGCGAAGGTCAACCCGTCCCCTACCTTTATTCGGCAACCGTAATGCTTCGCTGACGCTGTCGCAGCCTGGCGTGATGCGTGTAGACGAACGCCAATCGCCGCTAGCGGCTGGGTGAAGGCGCGGGCGTCGTACTAGCGGCTGGCGAGCCCGAGGTCGGCACGGACGCCGAAGCGGCGGGCGTGCCGGTCGTGGCGGGCGTACTGGTCGAGCCCGGCGCCGGCGTCGAACTTGCTGCCGCCGCCGCCGGGCTGGGGCCCGGCGTAGTGGTTGGGGTAACGGTCGCAGGCGGGGCCAGCGCCACCGTAACCTGGGGGGGGTTGGTGGCGTCAAGCGACACCGAGCCGGGGGCATTGAGGCGCACCAGCAGCGTGTGGGAACCGGTGGCGAGCCCCTGAGCGCTGACCACGGCGGAGACGTCGCCTGGCTTCAGCGCCGAGAGCGCCGGCACCAGGCCGCTGATGGTGACTTCCACGGTGGGCGGCGAGAGCTTGGCCTCCAAGCCCTGTGGCACGCCCTGAACGGCGATGCCGATTGGCAGCACCTCTGTCGTGCGCAGTGGCTGGATCACGGCTTTGACGTCAACGCTGCCGTCGCTGACCAGGCTGTAGCCATTGCCGGCAGTCAGCTTGGTCGAACGGCTCACGTTGGCCTTGGCGCCACTGAGGTCGAGCGGTGGCAGGTCGATGAAATCCACCTTGCCGAGGGCTGCCGGTCCGCCGGTGATGGTCACCGTCTGCGGACTCACCGCCAGCGAGCTCAACCAGTAGCCCAAGGCGACCTGGCCCGTAGTCGCGACTCGAATGGGCACCGTCTTGGCGCCAATCTGATGGTCGATCTCCAACGACACGCGCACCGTACTGGGCGAGAACTGCACGCCTGCAATCGGCTGGCCTTTTTCGTCGAGCAGAGTCGGGGTGACGTCCTGCGCGATGTTGCTGTTCATGCCGCCGAGGTTGGTCATCACCGCTGCCTCGGTGATGGTCTGCACCAGGTCCTGCTGGCCTGTTACGGATACCTGGTCCGGCGTGACGGTCTGGCTGCGCAGCACGTAGCCGTCCGGCAGGCTGCCGGTAACCTGAAGTTGCACTGGGACGGTGGCTTGGGCCAGTGGCTCCAGCCGGACGGTGACCTTCTTCGGATCCCAGTCCACCACCTGGTACTCGCCCGAGGTTTCGACCTTCACGTCCATACTGTGAATGCCGGAGCTCTGGCGGCTCAAGTCCACCGATGCCTTGAAGTCGGCGGGCTTGACAGTGCTCCAGGAATCCTGACTCGCCCGCAGGCGGACCCGCACCTGGCCCAGCTTGCCAACCTCTACCATGCCCGTCGGCAGGTGCGTGACCTCGACTGGCACTGTCTGGCCGAGCCAGTCCTCACGGAACGGGTTCTGCTCCCAGGTGACCACCATCCAGGTAGCGAAGCCCAGCACAAGCGCAATCGCCGCGCGGATGACGCTGCCTGGAACGATCACTTGGCGGCGGACTCCGGCCTGGGCGCAGTGCCGCTCCGGCGGCGGCGGAAACGCAGCGGCCGGATGTTGATCGGGCCGTAGATTTCGCCCAGCAGCGACTCGATGGCTGGCCGGTCCAGCCCGCGGTGCAGCGTGCCATTGGCCGCAATCGACACCGAGCCGGTTTCTTCGGACACGACGAAGCACACCGCGTCCGTCTGCTCCGTGACCGACAGCGCGGCGCGATGGCGCGTGCCCGAGCCACGGAGCGCCGGGTTCTCGCTGAGCGGCAGCACGCAGCGCGCCGCCAGCACCCGATCTCCATGGATGATGACGGCCCCATCGTGAAGCGGCGACCCCGGAAAAAACACGGCCACCAGCAGGTCGGCGGTGACAGTCGCGTCGATGGAAACGCCGGTGTCGACGAATTCCTGGAGTCCGGTAGCGCCCTCGACGACGACCAGCCCGCCGTAGCGCCGATCCGCCAGGCGTTCGGCGGCGGAGATGATCTCCGCCAGCGCGCGGCTAGCGCCCGGCATCGGCCGATCGATCTGGCGCTTGACCAGGCGCGGTGTTCGGCCCAGCCGCTCCAACGCCCGCCGCAGCTCAGGCTGGAAGATGACCGGGATAGCCACCACCAGGGCTGGCAGCGACGTGCGGATGATGAAGTTCAGGACGGTGAAGGGCGAGAAAGCGCTGATGACCGCCGCGGCGACGACTAGCACGATCATCCCACGCAGCAGTTGGACCGCGCGCGTGCCCTCGATCAGCCGCAGGAACAGATAGAACAGCAGCGCCACCAGCGCCAGGTCGATCGCGCCGGTGACACCGAAGTGGGACAGCACCCAGGAGATCTGGCTCACAGCAGCATGCTCAGCAGCGCTTTCTGCGCATGCAGGCGGTTCTCGGCCTGGTCGAACACCACTGACCGCGGCCCGTCGATAACCTCGGTGATTTCCTCGCCGCGATGCGCCGGCAGGCAGTGCATAACGATGGCGCCGGGTTTGGCTTTCGACAACAGCCGCTCATTGATCTGGTAGGGCAGGAAGATGCGCCGGCGCTGCTCTTTCTCGGTCTCCTGGCCCATGCTGGCCCATACATCGGTGTACAACGCATCGGCGTCCGAAACCAGCACGTTGGGGTCGCGCTCGATGCGGATGCTGGCGCCGGAGGCTTCCGCCAGGCGGCGGGCAAGCGTCACCACCTCGGTCCGTGGTTCAAAGGCGGGTGGCGTAGCCACCCAAACGCTCATGCCCAACTTGGCTCCCGCCAGTAATAACGAATGGCAGACGTTGTTGCCGTCGCCACAGTACAACAGTACCGCGCCCTTGAGGGCGCCAAGCCGCTCGCGCAGCGTCTGCAGATCGGCGATGGCCTGGCAGGGATGCTCGCGGTCGCTGAGCGCGTTCACCACCGGCACGCGCGCCGCCTCGGCCAGCTCGACAAGCGACGAGTGGTAGCGCACGCGGGCCACGATGCACTGCACCCAGCGCTCCAGGTTGCGGGCAACGTCCGGCACTGGCTCACGGCCGTCGAGGTTCACTTCGCTGGGCGACATGTAGATGCTGTGCCCCCCCAGCTGCTGCACCCCCAGGTCGAACGTGAGCCGGGTTCGCAATGAGGGGTGCTCGAACAGCAGCGCCACCGAGCGGCCCTTGAGCGCGTCAGATTGCTCGCCCGCCTTCAATCGATCCGCAAGATCCAGGAGCGACCTCAGCTCCTCGGCGCTGAGGTCGTCGACAGATAGGAAGTCCCGCCCCTCAAGCCGCATGCGGCGCTCCCTCCGCGAGCGTAGAATCCGCGCCCGCCACTTTCGCCGTTCGCCTAGGAACGGGAGAGGGCGGGGTGAGGGAGCCTGGCTCGTCCTTAAGCTGGAGCCCGGTTCTGTGCACCCGCTGCACCTGCCAGCCGGCGTTTAGCGCCTGGACGACCTCTTCGGGCCGGACCGCGAGGCCTTCGACATCCAGCCGAAGCCGCATGGCAATGCTCCGGATCCCCGTACCTCGCGGTGGGAGCGGCACAAGATCGAGCACCGCCGGCCGCATGTCCGACTGCTTGGTCGTCCCTTTGCGTGAGCGTTGGTAGAGCACGGCGCTGCTGGCCAGGAAGCGGGCAATCGGCTCCTCGAGATCGCCGGGCTCGGCCAGTTGCACCACGTAATCGGACGAGGCCACGCTGGCCATCACCGCCGGAGCCTCCAACGGCGCCTCGACCGCCCTTCGGACCTCGATTCCCGGCGCAAGAGCAGGCTCCAGCCGAGCCACGAATTCCGCCGCTGTGAGCTCGTCCTCGATCACCACGTCCACGATCTCCGCGTCGCTGGTGACTGCTACGGGCAGCGGCGCCGCGAACACCAGCTTGGGCCGAGGATTGAAGCCGTGGCTGTGGGCCAGCTTGAGGCCGGCGCGGCGCAAGATGCGCTCCCAGGTGCGCATCAGATCAAGATGCGAGATGTAGCGCACCGCCTCGCCTTTGCTGAAGGTCACGCGGAAGCGCACCATTGCATAGAGCGTACTCTCTTAGCGTGCGGGAGGAGTTGGTCACGGCCGTTTGTCAGGTGCTGGGCGGCTTCACCGGCCGGCTCGCCTCCCGCCAAGACACCGTTCCGCCGCCAAACCCCAGCTTTGTTGTCCTCAAGCGCTGCTGCCTGGGCGACGTGCTGGCCAGCACGGCCGCGCTCGACGCCATCCGCCGCCGCTATCCGCTGGCCCGTTTGGACTACGCCACCAGCCCCTACTCAGCCCCAGCCCTGGCTGGCAACCCTGACGTCGCGGGCGTGATCCCGCCCACCATCCAGAATTTGCGCCGCGGCCGCTACGACGTCGCGATCGTCCTGGAGCGCTCACCCGCGGCGGGCATGCTGCCCTGGCTGGCGGGCATCCCCATCCGCGTAGGGCCGAACAATCTCAGCCGCGGCTTCGCCCACAACCTACGCGTAGCCTGCCCGCCCGACCGCTCCGAGGCTGAGATCGCGCTGGACTGCATCGCGGCGCTGGACATCCCCGTGGCCGGCGCACGCCCCAAGTTCTGCCCCTCCCAAGCCGACGCATCCCGAGCCGAGAAATGGCTGGGCACGGACGAATGGGTGGCGATGGCGCCCGGCGGCGGCGTGAACCCGGGCATGCAGCTCGTGGCCAAACGCTGGCCTCCCGAGCGCTTTGCCGCGCTGGCCGATCGTTTGTACGGCGCGCGACGCCTGCGCACCGTCCTGGTCGGCGGCGCGGGCGATGAACCATCCTCGGCGGCCGTTGTCGCCGGCGCGAAGCACCCGCCCCTGGACCTGGCGGGCACGACCTCACTGGGCGAAACCGCCGCTCTCATTCAACGCTGCCGCCTGCTCGCCGGCAACGACTCCGCGCCACTGTTCCTGGCGGCGGCGGTTGGCACGCCCTGGGTGGGCGTGTACGGGCCATCGGACCCCATTCGCCACCGGCCACTCGGGACCGGAGAAGTTGTGGCCGCGCCGCTCCCGCGGGCCGCCTACCGCAACGGCTTCGCCGAGGTGGACTGCATCGGCACGATCGACGTGGAGGCTGTATTCGCCGCCTGCCTGCGGGCGCTGGGCTGATGCGCGCGCTCATTTGCTCCCGGCGGACGGACTCCTCGCTTCGTCAGCAGCTTCGCCTTGGCCTGCTCGATGCTGCCGGCCGCTTGAAGCCACCCCGGCCCTTACCCCCTACGCCAGGACGAATCCTCGTCATCCGCCCGGACCACCTGGGCGACCTCATCCTGGCGGCGCCGGCGCTGCCGGCGCTGCGCGCCATCTACCCAAACGCCAGGCTCACTGCCTGGCTCGGCCCATGGGGCGAGCCGGTGTGGCGCCACCATCCTTCTCTGGACGCTGTCGAAACCTGCGCCTTCCCCGGCTTCACCCGAGCCCCCAAGCCCCACCCGCTCGCGCCGTATGCCCTGGCGCGCGACCAGGCCCGGACGCTGCGCGGCCGCTTCGACCTGGCCATCAACCTGCGCGCCGACTTCTGGTGGGGCGCCCTGACTGCGTGTTGGGCGGCCATCCCCGTGGCCGGCTACGACATTCCGGAGTGCCGGCCGTTCCTGGCCAAAGCCGTGCCCTACCAACCG
>Ga0307373_10013654_pt1 | contig 11322 bp, 10 predicted proteins | sample OX2MG_FD_202534 | JGI IMG/M metagenome (GOLD analysis project Ga0307373, IMG submission 202534) | Soil microbial communities from Risofladan, Vaasa, Finland - OX-2 | ecosystem: Environmental > Terrestrial > Soil > Coastal area > Acid sulfate soil | place: Finland: Risofladan, Vaasa | collected... | reverse complement strand
CGAGCCCGCCGTGGATATAGACGCCGCCGTAGCTTCGTGCATATCTCTCAACGAGTCTTCTCGTCGGAAGGAAGACAAGCCACGACTCGTTTTCTGGCTGCGAGTAGAGGTACATAGACAGTTTATCTAGCATTTCGTCAGTGTCCTTTGAGAGCTCGAGGTCTATGGAAACTGGAAACCTTCGACCGGAGACAGTGTAGAGATTCTTTACCTCAAGGAATGACATGAACTCTGCGGGGTCGATGGTTGCGCTCATGATTCGAATCAAGTTTCGCGAATTCTGTGAGAGGCCCTGTTTAGCGAGAGACATGCAGAGTTCGAGCTGTGAAGACATCTGATGGCTCTCGTCAAAATAAATTGAAACGTCTTTGAGCGAGTTTTCTGCGAGCATTCTCAAAAGCACACCATCGGTCACGATCTTCAATCTCCCCCCGACATTGATTTTCGTGTCCTTTGTGATCACCGCGAGCTCGTGCTTTAGCTCTGGATAAATCACCTGAAGAGAATAGTATAGTGCGTTGCATGATGCTCTTGAAGGCTCTCTGACTATAATCTCGCGGTTCCCCGAGCACACCTTGAACTCGTGAACGGGTGTGACAGTGCTCTTTCCCGTTCCAACGTCGCCAAGTATAACAAAATGATTGCTGAAATCAATCGAGTCGATTATCGATAGAATTGGGAGCTTTGGCGTACTTTTGTTGGTGATCTCCCGAGGAACGGAATCCAAATAATAAAAAATACCTAATGGAGAGAAAACTGTCGACTCCAGTAAATAAGTGATGCCGATCTGCCAAACCCATGTTCTCGGGAACATCGTCTGTTGAGTCAAGTTACTTTCTGGTAACTTCTGGGTTTAAGAAGTGTACTGAAGAACAAATTTGACATGTCGTCAACTCGGCATTACAATGAACTAGACATTGAATTGCAAGACCTGCTCAAGCTAGAGCATCCGCCGATTGCAATATCCTTTACAAATGAGCCTCCAGTAGGAGTAAAGAAAATCGACGAATCGGTTCCCTCCGGCTGTGTCTTTTGGATCAGAGCCTTCACCGAACAATTCTATACTTCAAAAAACGATCATGCTAATTGCACCATCGGCAGTTTCACACATGGATTCCTTCGACCTTCGCAAGTTTCATTGGACAGTTGTCCTGATGTCAAACTAATGGTTCAAGCAGATTATCTTGCGCTGAAAGACTTCACAGGCGTTCCTAGAATGGAAAGTGCACCGAAGTTCGTTTCATACGCGCCACTGAAATCTACAAGTTTCGAACCAGACGTCGTACTCATGATCTGCAATGCAGAGCAATCTATGCTTGTCACAGAAGCAACACCATTTTACGAGACGATGGGTAAACCCACATGTGCTGCAATACCATACGCCTACAACGAGAAAGAGGTCGCCATAAGCTTTGGCTGTGTTACAAACCGGGTCAGAACAGGACTGAAATCAAATGAACTTGTGGTTACGATACCAATGAGCAAGCTCGAGGCATTTGTTGCAAACCTGAAAGAGACTGCGAAAGCTAACAACGAAGTTCGGCAGGAGGTTGCTGCTATGCTGAAAAGCCGCTGAAAACAATTCTTCTGTTTTTAGCGCGGACCAAGAATGTGTCCGTATTCTGACGCATAGTTCTCGATTCCGTCAGCTGCTATTACGGCATACGTCTTACTCTTTTGCTCTCTTGACTCCTCAATCGCAGCCAAGAGCGCAATGGCAGTGCTAGGTCCGAAGCCCAGACCTCTCTTTGCGAAGTATTCAAGAACAGCCTCCAATCCAGCAGTGCTCGTCTTGATCACTTGTTCGTAAAGTTCAGGCTTGTAGAATGCAAGACCATCGGCGCCGCTTAAGGTTCTGATGCCTTCCACGGGCCTATCTGGAAACGCCACAATCACTCTTGACTTCTTGTCCGCGAAGTACTGCGCCAATCCTGTCGCAGTTCCTCCACTCCCAAACGTGCAAACCACATAGTCCAAGTTTCTGGTCTGTTCTAGGAGTTCCGGACCCGTAGTCGACGCGTGAGCGTAAACATTCTCGACGTTCTCATACTGCATGAAAGTGAAATATTCTTCGGGATTGTCACCCACCAACTTCTTCACAAATTCGATACTGCTCTTTGCTATAGAGGCGCCAGGCAATGGACAGAACTCGCTGCTGCGCGCCTCGTTTGCTTCCGCGCTCCGCAAAGCCTTCACTCCGCCCTGGATGCTGCACACATTCGTGAAACCCAGTTGATTCAGCAACGTGCTCAGAAGCATCGATGTGTTTCCAATGGCGCAAACAAATGCTACTATCTTGTTCGGGTTGCCTAATTCAGGAATCCTAATCAGTAAATCATTTTTTAGTTTGTCAAACTCGCCTTTCTGGACCCTCGATATCATTGGTGTTTCGGATGCTTCGAGCGATAGCGGCAGAAGCCCATCTAGGAGGAAGTTTCCGTCGATTTGGCCAAGAATTGCATTAAGCGATCTTTGTTTTCTTTCCGCCGCGACCTTGCCGCTAAATAGCAACTGAATGTCATCATTTGCTCCTCCAAAATTTGACCAGTAGTAGACGACTGTCTTGTGGTGCTTTTGCGCTAAAGCTTCGAGATCATCCAACCTATACTCGCTTCCAATTGTGAGAATCTTTGCGCGAAACTTTGTCAGGTGCTCCTTTATTTCTTCGGAGACATCAAGCCTTGAAAAAACAGCGGTGAATTCGACGCCAAGTAAATCCGCAATTTCCGCGAGCCCTTTTCCAGTATTTCCAGATGTTGGTTCTATCCAACGCTTTTTTGTTCCAGATTTGTTGTAAATTGCACCATCTCTAATCGCATTCAAAACCATCGAAGCGACTGCTCTACCCTTGACGGATTCGGTCAGTTGGTTCTTGTACTCTAACTTCAGGTAGAATCTGTTGCCGTTGGGCTTTGACCCGCCAACAAAACGTGCAACTTCGTCCGTAATGTCCAAGATTGGAGTGCTGTTGACGTGCCTTCCACTCTCCGTATCGTAGTATGGTGCCCCCAGTTTTTGCAAGAAGGACTTCACAAGAGCATGATCCTCCCTAGCGGCCGAGGCAACTGTATCTTGAACAATTGATTGCATTTGGATTTACACGTAGAACTGAAGGTAATCAGGAAATGAGAACGAACCTAATTACTTGTCCTTATTGGATTGGCACAATTATCTATTTATCCGGTCGGTTTCAGGCATGATATAGTGGGTTCAACGCAATTTTAGCGTCTATTCATAAGATTCTCGCCTGAAGAATAGTTTGTTGATGCCAATCAAACACTGGAGAACCTATAATGATGGGAATGATGGGGCCGACTATCTTATCGAAGACTGAAACATTTCTTTGAGAGAGCAAACAGTAAACTGCGAATAGTCACAAATTTATTAACGCTAAATTGAATCACGGTAAGAAATGAACCGTTCAATATTGGCCATTGCAGTCGCGATTATTGTGATTATTGCCGCCGTAGGTGTCGTGTTTTACACATCGTCGCTAGCGAAGACACAATCGACAACTACTAGTTCGCCTACTCTTACCACCTCTTCCAGCGTAATTACGAGCTCGAGTGTGATTACCAGCTCTTCGCTATCAAGCGCTAAATCTTCCACTTCTGGAGGTTACTATTTTCTGATATTCACGCAGAAAGGTTTGGTCCAACTTGCATCAACTTCAGGGACATTGCTAGGATACGAAAGATTGTACAACATCTCAGACAGCATTCCTGCCCAAACTTTCTACTGGGATGAGTATCCGATTCAGGGTGTTGCTGGTTCAACTTTACTTATTCCATTGAACAATGGGACCGTCAAGATTCTCAATGTCACCACGATGAAGATAATAAACACGATCAGTGTAGGATCAGTAACGGGTTTCATAGGCATCGCGGCGAATCCAAACCAGACGCTCGCAGCGATTGCAGACGGACCGTCTGGAATAGTTGAGGTCCTGAGTCTAAAGACTCTACAGATCTTGTGGAAAACCACTTTTAGCACACCTTCGGGCTCGACTGCTTACCCGTGCGATGTTCGCTGGTCGCCGGACGGCAACACGTTTGCGATACCGATGAAAAATAACGGGACCGTGGATGTCATTAGTGCACAAACAGGTTCCATATCGGCGAGTACTATTGTGCCGACGACAACTCAACCCTACATGTTGTCCATCAACAATCAAGGAAACCAGGTCGCAGTTGAGCTTGCAGGAAACAAGACCGATGTATTCTATTCTTACCCGGCTTTGAAACCTCTTGGAGCGACAGGATTTAATTCGAGCATCACACCACAAAGGGGCGTGTTCACGCCAGACGACAAGTACTATCTTGAAGCTTCTAGTTCATCAAACGTGATCTACGTTATATCGACGAGCAACTACCAGCTTGTAAACACACTGAGCCTTCCGCCAAGTTCTACACCTGGACTTTCCGATATGGAATTGACACCCGACTCCAATTATGTGTACGTGGTACAGCACGGCAACCCAACAACTGGTGGAGTGGTTTATCTTATCCCGCTAGCTAGCATTGCAACTATTAACCCTTCATCACTTTTGAGCTCACTGAAAAGCATCGCGCTCGCTACTGCTCCTGCAATCGCCCTGGCAATTTCGACAAGTTCCGGAACTTATCTTGCAGACAATGTACTGTCTCCACCTGTAACGGGCCTGCACTGCTAGTCGTGATGTGATTTCAGACATCTTGAAACCATTCCATCCGCTGTTCTTTCTGCTTCTCTTCGCAAACGCGACTCTCGTGCTACCAATAGTCACTAATGGAATCAGAGTTCTCAAACTCTGGTATTCGCCAATGGCGACAACGGGACAAGCTTCCTTCTTCTACCCGTTCCTTGAGTTTGTCGCAGTCTGTGTGGTGCTCAATGTTGCAGCCATAATACTCCTCAGGAGAGCCGACTGGGAGAGGTTCATTTCTCTCGGTAGCAAGCTTGGGTGGAGATCGATCATTCGCGGCGTGTTGGAAGACCGATTGGGAAGAGCAATATTCCTTGCATATGCCCCACTTTACTTTGTATCGTTCCTAGTTGCTAGCGGACTGCTTCTCGTGCCGAACGTGAATGTGAGTTCGTATTTTGTCCCACTCACTCAGATAGTATTCCAAGCGAATGGCGTCCCCATGATAGGACCTCTCGCCCTGAACGTTGATTTTCTCGTTATTGGTATTGTAAACACAGTAGTGTTGTCATTGGCGTTGATATTCGGCTATTATGTGAACTGCCTGACCTATGTTTCGCAACGGGCGATCGACATAGGTGTGCGAGGAGCTACAAGATTAGCTGCGACACAAAGCGTTGGGGGCTTCCTTGCAACTTCTGCGCCAGCCCTTGCAACCACATCGGCGATCTGCTGCCTGACTCCGACAGGAATGAATTCCCTGTTGTATCTGGTTTCAACTTCAAGCTCGATTCTGAGCAAAAAAATCGTCTGGGGCTATGGAACAATAGCGGGTGTTTTCTGGTTGACTGGTTCACTTCAGGGAATCGAACTCTTCTCGACTATGGCGATCGGAATCGCACTCTTGGGTCTGTCCTATTATCAGGTCAGACGTATACAGCGGAGCGTAACCCAGCGCAGGGTACTAACTCTTCATTGACAACGTTGCTTCAATCAATTTCTGAGCGAATAACTCATCGTTTAGCGTACCATCAAATTGCGTAGAATCGTTAATGAAAGTCTTCGGCACTCCGATGACCCCATACTTTTCCGTCAACTCTCTGAATTCCATAGATTCTATCATTTGCGCGCGAATCTTCTGATTTTCTATGGCAAAACGGTGTGCTGTGCGTACGACAATCGGAGAGTATGGGCAGCTAGGAGTCACAAACACTTTGATGTCGATTGGTATGCGGATTTTATTTATCATTTCTCTTACTACGGGGGCCAGATCTGTGGATCCTTCGGAGGCGTCAACAATGTCTTCAATCAAGCATTTCAGCTGATAACCTCCAGGCATCCCAAAATAGTATAATTTCGCGCCGTTGTTGGACAAAATGACAGTAGCAGGAGTCAGCGTAACATTAAGCTCGTCTGCAAGAGCATTGTCTTGATGGATGTCCAGTATATCGAATTTTAATTTACTCGATTGGGCGGATATTTCTCTCAGAAGCTGCTCGGCTTCTCTACAATGAGAACATCCCCTCTCGACTGTGAAAAGGAGAACTTTCACTTTGCGCTTGAGCTTTGAATCAAATAGTTTCTTGATGTGAGATATATCATCACCATGCAACATCTTCCCGAATCACACGTGAATGACCAAAATTGTGAGCCGCAGATAAGTGAGTATCGACTCTGCGTGTTACGAAACGGATAAAAGTTGTAAAGTGATAACTTGGATCCCAATGGCAGAGACGCGCCCAGAATGGATCAGGGCAGACATTTCAGTTGATTTGCAGGGAGAAAGCTGTCCCATCCCTGAAATGACTGTTGCAAAGAGATTGAAGAATGCCGCACCAGGTACTGTCATCGAAGTGTTGACTGACCACCAACCCGCGGCAACCGATACTCTACCCGCTCTCGCCAAGGGTCTCGGCTACCAGTTCTACGCTGAAAGAAGCGGAAACTTATACAGAGTGTACATAGCGAAGCGGTGAATTCTTTGGCCGCTCCAACAATGCTAGAGCAGTTCGTACTAGGTTACGGATTTGTTTTTGTTTACGCAATATTTGGCCTCGCAGGTTTCATTATGGGCTGGGTTGCGCAGAGGGGGAACTACTGCTTTGTCAATGCAATGTCGTCAATTTACACGACGAAAAGCTACGATAGATTCGGCGCACTTCTAATTTTGTTCGGGATATCAGCACTCGCAACGGGTGCGCTAGTTGCATTCGGAATTGTCCCGGCGGTAGATCAATACTACAACAACTTTTTCTTCGGATGGTACATAATAGTCGGCGCTCTGATTTTCGGGTTTGGCGCGACGTTGGCTGGCGGATGCAATCTGTCAATGCTTTACAGGGCAGCTAGTGGCTACTTACAAAACTGGCTAGAGCTGTTCGGCATGATGGTAGGAACTTTCATTTTCGCAGTTGCAATCTGGCCCTTCCAATCCTACACAATGGCAAGCGGCATCCTCTCAACGAAACAGGGTGCATACATCGAATACCTTCCTTATGACATATTTCACTATGTATCGAGCTGGTCTGTTGGAATCACGGCACTGTTACTCGGCGTACCGCTCGTTGCTCTAGGTGTCTATCTACAGACGAAAACAAGAAAGAAATGGGCTTCTTTTGGTATCGATGCAGGTACTCCAGGAACAGTTAACGCTTTGGCCTCTCCGATAACTGCCCTAAATAGCATTCCCACCAGCAGAATACCGACGATAAAACCATCGTCTCTACTTGGAAGGATTGATATCGCCGACGTGAAGAACATGATATTACTTAGGATACCTTACAGCGTAAATCTTTCAACTGGACTCTTGGTAGTCGCACTGTTAATGGTGTTCGTTGGCGGAGCGGGTTATACTTTCAACTATCTTGTTATCACTTCTTCTGATGGAGGTAGGTTTCTTGAATACATCCTGATGCCGTTCGGCGTAAACCTCGCACTAGGCACGCCTTGGTACAACAACGCGCTCGCGGTGGTTGACCCTAGTGTACTGATGGTGATAATGCTCATAGTCGGCGCTTTTACTGCAAGTCTTCTTTCTGGTGACTTTAAGATCAGAGTACCCCACCAAAAAAGGAGACTTCTGATAGGTTTCCTAGGAGGGATTCTCGTCGGTATCGGCGTAAGGATCGCGCTTGGATGCAATATTGGAATGATGTGGACAAATTTTGCCCAGCTCGGCTACGATGGCATACTATTTCTTATCTCAATGCTTGGCGGCGTCGGACTCGCGATCAAGGTGCAACAGCACTTAGTATGAGAGTGTAAGAGAATGACACAAGAAACTCAAAAGAGAACTTTCCCATATCGGTTCATGATAGCACCATTGGGGTTGTTGCTGTTTGTAGTTGGATGGTACCGGTTCTCAGTGGTCTATATTCAAGGAGCAAACCTTCAACTCGTCCAGCAAAACAATTACTCCGTTTATGTTCCGTTCCAGCAGATCTCGGCATATCTGCAAGCGCTCCAAGAATTCACTTACGTCACTGCGGCAATTGCCCTCGTAATGTTTCTGTACTTCTTCGCACGGTTTATCCAGTTCAAGAGGACAACCAAGGCGGCTCCGAGCATGTAGGCTATCTTTGATCTGGAGACCCTGCACTTCGAAGCCTCAGCACAATCGACATTGAGATCAATATTGCCACAAAAAAGCCTGCCGCTGAAAGCAGAGGGGCGATTTCCGAGATCATTAGAGATTCTAATCCTGCTTGCGGATTAAAGACAGCATTCGTTGCTGGCTCGATATTTTCGATCACTCCTAAAAGCAATGAGTATGTGACCAGCAGAGTAACGACAACGCCTCTAACAGCCAATCTCTTCAACCCCTTTGAAAATAAGACAAGCGTGAAAGATATTACTGATGCGAGGAGTACTCCTCCTGAAAACTCGTGAATAAGCGCTGTCGGCGTTGTAACCATCTGACCTAACATCTGCCGTGCGATCTCGGGCGGCTTTGAGAAAATGGCAGACGCTACGAAAAGGTTGAGATACATGCCGGAGACAAAAACGAGATAAAATAGAGTAAGCGTCACAATGGAAAAATTCCTGAGTAGCCCAGTGTCTTTCTTGACTTGAATCCTGCGCACTAACCCGGTGTTCAATATTGCAATAAATGTCAGATAAACCGCCGTTATGAAACTACCAGCCATTATCATGCTGTTCAAATCTGAATTGCCAACCCCGAAAACGTACGACAATCCACCAGTTCCTGCAATTGATATGCTCGCAAGTGAAAGTCCGCTGAGCAGAACAAATTTTCGAAATTTGTAGATCCATCCAATGATCAACAGTGCGATGCCGACAGCAGCTGTAGAAGCTCCCAGCACAACATGTGTAATTACTGGAGGACTGAGAAAGAATATGACGGATGAACCTCCTACGTCAGCTGGAGAAGGTTCGAAACCGTTGATGTAAATTCCCACTAGCCAAGTGGAAAAGTATAGGAGAAACTGAACAGCTGCTAGCTGAATTATCCTCTTGTCAGGGAGAGAATCCACAGGTAGAAACATTCCATATTTCCCGTTTATAGTCGTTGATGCTTGCGTCTTTCTAGCAAGCCATATAATCGAAATGATAGTACCACTCTATTATTCACTTACATTTTTGCGCAAATGGCAGAAGGACGACTAATGAAATCATCAGATCCGTACACTAACCGTGGCTCCCTAGAAATCCCATTCACTGACATCAGAGAAAGCATCTCAGATTGCAGAGGAGAATACTTTCTTTCAATTTACACCAAGGTCAAGAACGTGCTAACTCATCAGCTCAGCAACAAGGATCTAAATGGAATCAAGGGTTTCGTCTTTTACGGCGAAGCTGGAAATGGGAAGACCCTAATGGCCAGAGTACTCGCGAAAGAATTATCCTTACCACTTTTCTTCGTGGACGGCTCTGTCATCGCAAGGGAGCTCTACGGCCAGTCCGAGCGCCAGATTGTCAAGGTATTCGCACTCGCTCAGAAGAAAAATTCTCTCATTTTGATCGATGATGCAGAATCCGTATTTCCGGACAGGGACTGGATGAAAGGGGAGAGTTGGCACGTTGCGCAGAATAACATCCTTTTCCACCAAATAGATCATCTCGATACTTCAAAGACTTGTTTGATAATGACAACGAACAAGTACCAATTGCTTGACAGCGCGCTTAAGGACAGGCTTTATCCCATTTCGTTTCCACAACTGGATGTTGAAACAGCGGTAAATATTGCAAGGATGAAATGCGAGGAGAAGGGTGTTGATCCCGTGCCTGTTGTCAAAACAATTACTTTGGATCAAGATAATTTTCGGTCTGGAAGAGCAATTGAGAAACTTGTCGTGGAAGAGTACATCGCTCAGATCGGTGGTCATTACGATGCAAGAAAAACCAAATAGCCGCAAGTCTGGTAACCAAACGTAACTTCATAAACATAATTGATGTGTAACCGCAATAAGACAAATTGAAAAAATCAGATCCAGCAAACTACGCGTATTGTGATTCTCCCTTCGCATGCGCTGCCGCACCAATTATTTCGCGCAAATGGGTTCCAGTAATTGTTTGCCATCTGCTTCAACGATCGAAAAGATACAGCGGACTTCGCAAAGCTATTCCGTTCCTTTCGGCCAAAGTGCTCACTCAAAACCTTCGTGAGCTCGAAGCAGAGGGGATTCTGTCGAGAGTGATCTACAACCGAGGGCCTCAAGTAGAGATCAGCTACAGTTTGACAAGCAAGGGAAAAGACCTTTCTCTTGTTATCCAGGCTATGAATGTATGGGGTCAGAAGTGGCTTGCGAATCCTAGAATTGATGACACGTCTAAGCTTCCTGTTCTAATCAATTGAGCGGCGAAATGAAAAACTGAAAGCATACTCAGAAGTTTATTTTTAGAAAAAATAGGAGTGAGAGCTAGTCGCCTCACACTTGTACGAGTCGTCTTTCTGCATTAGTAACTTTCTAGTGCATAACTGGAGCCATATGGGCTCCCCAATATGTCGAGCCAACCATAAGCTCGACCTTGTGACCTGATTCGTATTCGTGTGAGTCGGCTGGCCCTCGACTGTCGAAGGTTCGACCACACTGGTTACATCTGTATTTCATTGGAACCAATCCATAGAACTAGGCACGTCAGAGTATTTACACGTTTTTACTCGAATCAAGACAATCCGAAATTCTGATTCAAGATGGAACAGGAATACAGATCGAAGATCCATTGAGAAAGAGTAATTTTCGAAAGATCCTGGATTATGGTCACTTTTTGTCCTAGTAATCACTAAACTAGGCCTACTCCCCTTTAGCAAAAGTTCTAAGCTTGAGGCAGGTGAAGTGATGGTGCAGGACCCACCAAAAGAAGTGATAATCCTGAGAGTCGATGCCTCGAAGTCGATTGAAAAAAGTGGCAAAGTTTGACTTGCCTGCCTAAAATTCACAGGACTCCCTAGATTTATTCTCAGATTGCAATTCCATGCAGAGCTTTCCTTATATCGTGGCGAAAAATACTTACCTCTGAGCGTAACTAAATCATGAGCTACGGAAGAGACCGCGACAATCGCGGCTACGGAGGAAGAAGCAGCGGCGGATTTGGCGGAGGAAGGCCTCCAATGGGTCCAAAGCCGGTAGAAGTAGGTAAAGAATACGACGTAGAAGTCACTGAACTTTCAAGACGCGGCGACGGTGTTGCCAAGGTCCAAGGTTTCGTGATCTTCGTTCAAGGCGCGAAGGTGGGAC
>Ga0307373_10013653_pt1 | contig 11322 bp, 8 predicted proteins | sample OX2MG_FD_202534 | JGI IMG/M metagenome (GOLD analysis project Ga0307373, IMG submission 202534) | Soil microbial communities from Risofladan, Vaasa, Finland - OX-2 | ecosystem: Environmental > Terrestrial > Soil > Coastal area > Acid sulfate soil | place: Finland: Risofladan, Vaasa | collected... | reverse complement strand
GTCTTGGCCGTCTCGGCCGCTATGGCCACCTGGTCGCCGGTGACCATCTTTACCTTCACGCCCATCTGCTCCGCCGTGGCGATGGTGGCCTTGGCGTCTTGGCGCGGCGGGTCGAAGAGCGGCAGCACCCCCAGGAAGCGCCACTTGCCCTTTCCGTCGGCTCGGGCCACCCCCAGGGAGCGAAAGCCCCGGGCCGCGAACTCATCGACCGCGCTGTCCACCGCCGCCTTGGCCTCGGCGGCGTTGGCGACCAGGGCCATGATCACCTGGGGGGCGCCCTTGGTCACATTGAAGGTGTGGCCGTCGGCAGCTTTGACTGACGCCTCGGTCCGCTTGCCCACCGCGTCGAAGGGCTGGAAGTGGCCCACCTCGTAGCCGGCCAGGGCCTTCTCGTCGGTGAGCCCACCCAGCACGGCCAGGTCGATGGTGTCGTCGTTGTCGGCCCGCGACGCCAGGGCGGCGTTGAGGATCACCTCGGAGGCGGTGACGCCGGGGAGACTGAAGGGATCGCCCAGGGTCAACTTGTTCTGGGTCAGGGTGCCGGTCTTGTCGGTGCAGAGGATGTCCACCCCGGCCAGCTCCTCGATGGCCACCAGCCGGCTCACCACGGCCTTCTTCTTGGCCAGCAGACGGGCCCCGGCCGCCATGGTCACCGACAGCACCGTGGGCATGGCCACCGGGATGGCGGCCACGGTCAGGACCAGGGCGAACTGCAGGGTGGTGAAGAACGGGTCGCCCCGGATGATGGAGACCACGACTATGACGCCCACCAGGGCCACGGCCAGCTTGATCAGGAAGGTCCCGATGCGCAGAACGGCCTTCTGGAAGTGGCTGACGGTCTGGGCCTCCTGGACCAGCTCCGCCGTCTTGCCGAAGTAGGTGTGCGCCCCGGTGGCGTAGACCAGGGCGCCGGCCTCACCCTGTCGGATGATCGAGCCGGAAAACACGGCGGCACCCGCCTGGGCGGTGACGGGCAGGGACTCTCCGGTCAGGGCGGACTGGTCCACCTCCACGGGGTCGCCGCCCAGCAGGCGGGCATCTGCGGGCACGATGTCGCCCAGGCGCAGCCGGATGACGTCGCCCGGTACCAGCTCGGCCGACGGCGGAGTGATCCAGTCTCCGTCCCGGCGCACCCGGGCCTTGACGGCCAGCTCGGCCTTCAGGGCGTCAATGGCCTTGCCCGCCTGGTGCTCCTCCCAGAAGCCGACGCCGGCGTTGGCCAGCAGCAGGACGAGGATGATGAAGAAATCCGGCCAGTGCCCGAGCACGGCCGAGAGGACCACCGCCGCCTCGATCATCCAGGGGATGGGGCCCCAGAAGTAGGCGAGGAGCTTGAGGAGCTGGTTCTCCTTCTTCTCGGGGATCTCATTGGGGCCGTACTGGACCAGCCGCTTGTCGGCCTCCACCTGGGTGAGCCCCTCCGGTGAGGAGGCCAGCCGCGTCTCCACCTCGGCCAGGGGAAGGGTCTTGAGATCGTCCTTCCCGTTGGACTTCGAGCCCGGCCTGTGGTCGGACGCCCCGCCTTGCGGCTGCGCTATGGCCTCGTCCTTGCCGTTGTGTCGGATGCTCTTCAGCTTGGCGCCGGATTGCTTCATGCTCATGTCCTTCTCGAGGCGGTCGCGCTGTCTCCGGGGATCTTGGTGATAGGCCACTTCCAGTCCCGAACCTCGGGCATGTCCTGGCCGTGGGTGTCGATGTATCGGCCGTGCTCGACGAGCTTGTCCCGCATCATCTGCTTGAGGTAGCTCCCCTTGGCACCCAGTTGGGGAAGCCGGTCGATCACGTCAGTGACGAGGTGGAAGCGGTCGATTTCGTTCTGCACCCGCAGGTCGAAGGTGGTCGTGATCGTGCCCTCCTCCTTGTAGCCCCGGACATGGAGGTTCTGGTTGGCCCGCCGGTAGGTGAGGCGGTGGATCAGCCACGGATAGCCGTGGAAGGCGAAGATGATCTGCTTGTCCTTGGTGAAGATGGAGTCGTAGTCGGCGTCGCTCAGCCCGTGGGGGTGCTCGGCGGCGGGCTGTAGCTTCATCAGATCAACAACGTTGACAACCCTCACCTTGAGCTCGGGCAGATGCTGGCGGAGGATGGACGTGGCGGCCAGGATCTCCAGTGTCGGGGCGTCGCCACAGCAGGCCATCACGACGTCGGGCTCGGAGCCCTGGTCGTTGCTGGCCCATTCCCATACGCCGATTCCTTCGCTGCAGTGCACGCCGGCGGCGTCCATGTTCAGCCACTGAGGCAGCGGGTGTTTCCCGGCCACGACGACGTTGACGTAGTTCCGGCTGCGTAGGCAGTGATCCATGACCGACAGGAGGCAGTTGGCGTCCGGAGGGAGGTAGATCCGGACGATGTCGGCCTTCTTGTTGACGACGTGGTCGAGGAAGCCGGGGTCCTGGTGGGTGAACCCGTTGTGATCCTGCTGCCAGACGTGGGAGGCGAGCAAATAGTTGAGCGAGGCGATCGGACGGCGCCACGGCAGCTGAGAGGTGACCTTCAACCACTTGGCGTGCTGGTTGAACATTGAGTCCACAATGTGGATGAAGGCTTCGTAGCAGTTGAACAGACCGTGGCGTCCGGTTAGCAGGTAACCCTCCAGCCAGCCTTCACACTGGTGCTCGCTCAGCATCGAGTCGAGCACTCGTCCCTCGGGAGCCAGAAATTCGTCATTCCGCTCAGTTCGGACGTCCCACTGCCGGTTGGTTGTCTCGAAGACTGCACCGAGGAGGTTGGACAGCGTCTCATCGGGGCCGAAGATCCGGAAGTGCCGACGCTCTTGGTTGAGCGTGACCACGTCCCGGAGGAACTGGCCCAGCACGACCGTGTCCTGTCCCACGACCGCGCCGGGGGACTCCACGGCCAGGGCGTGAGGGCGGAAGTCGGGCATCCGTAGGTCACACAGTAGAAGCCCGCCGTTGGCGTGGGGATTGGCCCCCATCCGCCGGTCGCCCTCGGGCGCCAGCTCGGCCAGCTCGGGCAGTAGCCGGCCGTCCGGGTCGAAGAGCTCCTGGGGCCGGTAGCTGCGCATCCAGGCCTCGAGGAGGGCGACGTGATCGGGATGTTCGGCGTCCACCAGGAGCGGCACCTGGTGGGATCGGAGCGTGCCCTCGATCTGAAGCCCGTCGACCACCTTCGGCCCCGTCCAGCCCTTGGGCGAGCGGAGCACGATCATGGGCCAGCGCGGCCGAGCGGGCTCGCTGTGGTCGCGGGCGTTGCCCTGGAATCGCTGAATGTCGGCAATGGCCTCGTCCAGAGCGTTCGCCATGAGCTGGTGCATCGCCTCGGGCTCGTCGCCTTCGACGAAGTAAGGCGTCCAGCCACAGCCTCGCAGGTACTGCTCCAGCTCCTCGGGCTCGATGCGGGCCAGCACAGTCGGGTTGGAGATCTTGTAGCCGTTGAGGTGCAGGATCGGCAGCACGGCCCCATCGGTGATCGGGTCGAGGAACTTGTTGGAGTGCCAGGCGGTGGCCAAGGGGCCGGTCTCGGCTTCCCCGTCGCCGATGATGCAGGCGATCCTTCGGTCTCCCGGCGGCCAGGACGATCTGGCCCTGCACCTGGCTCAGACGGACGAAGAGCGCGCCAGGGTGGGCCACCAGGGCGGCTACGAACACTTCGGTATCACTGTCAGGGATCGGGACCGCCTTGACGAAGCCATTGCCCTGGTGATTGACCACGGCGGCAAGCTCGTCGACAAGGGTGAGCACGCGCCCGGTGTGCCGTACGCCTAAGTGGGTGACCCAGACGGCTACGTGATCGAGATCTGACCGGGGGCCTGGCCCTGGGTGGTCACAGAGCCGGCGAATTGAGGCACCACAGTCGGCGACCGGATTGGTTGATAGGAGCAGCCGTGCCCTTTGACCGCGGTTGGACTTCGGGAACCGAGCCGTCCGTGCCGTCACGGCACCCGAGTTCCCATCAGTACGCCAGCCGCTGCTTCAGTTGCCGGAGGGCCTCGGCGCGGTTCTCCATCTGGGTCGGGAAGGTCCCAACCTCGACCGATACGACGCTCGGTAGATGTGTCACTCTGACCGACGATTTGGATTCACCGCCGGCGGCAGGGACACTGCGAAAGACCTCGATGCGCAGTTCAGTCTCGGGGACCTCAGACACGGTCATGAGACTACGGCCCAGCCGGCAAAGACGGATGCTTGAGTCAGTCAGCCGGCCTTGAGGTAGCGGCGTAATGCCTCCCGGATGACTTCGGAGACCGTGATGTTCTCGGCCTCGGCCCGCTCGTCGACCGCTTGTCGCAGCTCGGGGTCGAGCCGGACAGGCACGGCGTCCGCAGGCCCGGAGCCCATGGACGGCCGACCGGGCCGGCGGCGCAGCTTGGCCGGATCCAGTCCCGCCTCGGCCTCCCGCGCCATCTGCTGGAGGATCTCGTCGGTCAACTCCATGCCGGTCTTGGACCGGCCATAAGTCTTCTTCTCGGTCATGTGGGCGCTCCGGGAGACGGAGGGAGCAGACTCCGGTAGCGGTCCTGCATGGGCATGGCGTGGATCACGATCTCGGTTCCGTTCTGTCTGGACACGGAGACGACTTCAAGGAGATTGCCGGCGTGGTCGGGACCGAGGTAGAGAACTTTGGACTCCTCGTCCTCGAGAACGACCAAGGCGTTGTCGAGCACGTGATTGATGTCCTCGTCGGAGACGCCGTGCTTGCGGGCCGACTTGTAGATGTCCACGTGTCTAATATCGTATCACATAATCAAACCCTGAGCTTCGATCTCGAGCCCGGAGCAGCCGCCGTCGCGCTGGGTTCGGCAGGCGCGGGTCCCTCCAGACTCGCCCAATACCCCGCAAACGATGACCCGAATAACCAATTGGGGCATGCCCCACGGGTGCCGTTAGTTAGGGGCAGGGAGGTCGCTGACGACGCCATCGTCCCGTTCATGCCGTCCGCCGAGTTCCGCTCGCCAATCCCCGGATTGGGATGGGGTCACTACCGCCCGCGCAGGCGAGCGTGACCAGGGCTCTACTTACCAACCACGGTGTTGCGGAACCCAGTGCCTCGCCTTGCCCGACGTCGGGTTTCCTCCACTTCGACATCGACCGGGCCTGCCCCCGTAGCTGGTCGAGGAGTGGTAGCCGTCCGCCCCCACCTTCACCTTCCACCGACCCTACCGACGCCACGGGGGGAGTCCTACGCTGGGCTTCGTGACCGACGTCGAGTTCTTCGTTGACCCCAGCTGCCCGTGGGTCTGGATCACCTCCCGCTGGATCAAAGAGGTGGCCCCCCAGCGCGATCTGAAGGTCACCTGGCGCTCCCACTGCCTGGAGATCATGGACGACTACGGCGTCGTGCCCACCATGCCTGAGGCCCACCGGGCCACGGCCGTAGCCGCCCACGCCATCGCCCACCGCATGTTGCGCATCTTCGAAGCGGTCCGGGCCGAGTCCGGCGAAGGTCCCATCGACGCCCTCTACACCGACTGGGGCACCCGCTTCTTCGCCACCGGTGCCGGTTACGGAGAGAACCTCCTCACCGAGACGCTGGCCGCGTGCGGGATCGACCCCGGGCGGGTCAAGGCGGCCGATGAGGAGAAGTGGGACGGCCCCATCCAGGAGTCAATGGAGGTGGCCTACGCCTTCGGCGGGGCCCAAGACCCAGTCGCCGACCATCGTCGTGCGCTCCGACCCGCCCCACGGGTTCAAGGGTCCGGTCATGGCGCCCGCGCTCACCGGCGAAGGTGCCCTGCGCCTCTGGGACGGTAGCTTCCAAGGCTCGTTGAAGAACGCCGCTTCGGGGAGGATCTGCTCCGCGGGGCCTCTACTGTCACCCGCCAGGCCTACGGTCGCCGTCGGGCGACGCCTGCAGCCGAGCTTGGGAGTCCGCCGGGGAAGACTCGCGGCAATTGAGAGCCTTCGTGCCATTGCCGGACCACAACGCGCCGGGCACCATTGTCGGAGATGACAACGGCGGGTTCTGCTCCGGATCGGGTCGAGACCCTCACGGTGATGTTCACCGACCTGGTTGACTCGACCGGGATACGCGTACGGGTGGGCGAAGAGGCCGCCGAGCGCCTCCGGGAGCGCCACGACGGCCTGGTGCGCGCCGCGGTGCTCAACCACCGGGGCCGAATCGTCAAGCACACCGGGGATGGGGTGATGGCGGCCTTTTCCGGGGCGGCGGATGCCATCGCCGCCGCGGTGGGGATCCAACAGGAGATGGCGGCCGACAACCGTCGTCGGAAAGCCAGTGCCGCCGGCGATGCCTTGGCGGTCCGCATCGGGATCTCGGTCGGGGACGTGAGCCTGGTCGGCGAGGACTGCTTCGGCCTGCCTATCATCGAGGCCCAGCGCCTGGAGTCCGCCGCCCGGCCGGGCCAGATCCTCATCTCGGCCTTGGTCTCCGCCCTGGCCCGGGGCCGGGGTGGCCATGAGCTGCGCTCGGTGGGGGCCCTGGAGCTCAAGGGCCTGGAGACCCCCCTGGAGGCCCAGGAGGTCATTTGGGCACCACTCGTCCCCGAGGCGGTCGTGTTGCCCCCGGCGCTTCTGGAGCGGGGCGGGCTGCCCTTTGCCGGGAGGATCAAAGAGGCCGAAGCCCTCGCCGGTGCCTTTGCCGCCGCGGCCACCGGAGCCACCCGGCTGATGCTCATCTCGGGCGAGCCCGGTATCGGTAAGACCCGCCTGGCCGCCCAGGTAGCGACCATGGTCGCCCAAGAGGGGGGTTCCGTGCTGGCCGGGCGCTGTGACGAGATGGTGGGAGCCCCCTACCAGCCCTTCGCCGAGGCGTTGGCTCACCAGGTGTCCCAGCCCGGGGGTGCCGAGATGCTGGGCTCGGCCCCCGGCGAGCTGGTCCGACTCCTACCCGGGCTGGCCTCGGTCGTGGTTGACCTGGCCCCAGCCCTGTCGGCGGGTCCCGACGCCCAGCGCCTGGCCCTGTTCGAGGCGGTGGCCTCCTGGCTGGGAGCGATGGGCGCCGAGGGCCCGCTTCTTCTGGTCTTGGACGACCTGCACTGGGCCGACGCCGGCAGCCTCCTCCTGCTTCGCCACCTGGTGGCCAACCAACCGGTCCCGCGCCTGCTGGTAATCGGCACCTACCGGGACACCGACTTGGATCGCACCCATCCCCTGTCGGGGATGCTGGGCGAGCTACGCCGGCGGGCCGAGGTCACGCGGGTGTCCTTGGACGGCCTGGATGCCGGGGAGGTGGCTGAGTTGGTGTCCGGGGCGGCCGGAGAGGACCTGGCCGAAGACGCCATGGCCCTCGCCATGGCCGTGCAGGCCGAGACCGGGGGCAACCCGTTCTTCGTGGGCGAGGTGCTGCGCCACCTGGTCGAATCCGGCGCCATCGTCCAGACCGACGGCCGATGGAGCGCAGGCGCCACGACGGAGGAACGCCTCCTGCCCGAGGGCATTAGAGAGGTGGTGGGGCGGCGGATCTCGGCCCTGCCCGAGGCGACCCAGGCGGCCCTCACCACCGCCTCGGTCATCGGGGTCGACTTCGACTTGGATCTCCTCGGGGCGGTGACGGGCACTGACGAGGACGACCTCATCGACGCAATGGCTCCGGCGCTGGCCGCCCACCTGGTGAGCGAGGTCGGCGTCGACCGCTACCGCTTCGCCCACGCGTTGGTGCGCCAGACCCTTCACGCCGAGCTGTCCACCTCCCGCCGGGCCCGCATGCATCGCTCGGTCGCCCAGGCCATCGAGTCCATCAATCCCGCCGACTTGGACGCCGTGGCCACCGAGCTCGCCTACCACTGGGCCGAGGCCGGCCCGGCCGGCGCCCATGACCAGGCCATCACCTACGCGGTGCGGGCGGCCGAGCTGGCCTGGTCCCGGGCCGCTCCCGAGGAGGCCGCCCGCTGGTACGCCCAGGCCCGGGAGCTCTTGGACGGGGCCGATCCGGCGTACGACGCCCGCCTGGCTGTCCGCCAGGGCGAGGCCATGGCTCTCACCGGCGCCGAGGGGTGGCGCAAGACACTGCTCGACGCGGCCCGGGCCGCCCAGGCGCTGGAGGACCTCGAGCTGTTGGTCGAGGCGCTCTGCAGCCCTCACATCCCGTTGACCTTGCATGAGGCAAGGCCCGACTGGGTCGACCTCGAGAAGATCGGCCTGCTCGAGTGGGCCATCAGCCGCTGCGGTGAGGACGAGCGGGGACTGTGGGCCCGCCTGAGCGCAGCCCTGGCCACTGAGCTGCTCCACACCGGGGAGATCGACCGCCGCCGCCAGCTGTACGAAGCCGTGACCGGCTACCTCTCCGGGCTGGCCGACCCGCTCGAGCGGCACCGGTGCCGGTTGATGTTGGCTCGGACTCGGATGCCCTACAGCCGCAGGAAGCGCCGCCTGTTCGAGGATGGCTTGGCCGATGAGAGAGCGGTGGCCGAGCTGGCGGCGGCCAGCAGGGACACCGAGACGGAGGCCTGGGCGCGTTTCTATGTCGAGATCTTCTCGCTCACTCTGGGGTTGCCCGGTTTCCGCCTGGCCCACGAGCAGCTGGCCGAGCTACTGGCCCGATACCCGCATCCCCAGCTGGGTGACATCCACGCCATGCGTCGGATGATGGGGGCTCTACTGGAGGGCCGTCCCAGCGAGGCCGAGGTCCTGGCCGAGGAGGTCCGGAGGTGGTTCGCCAGCCACGGGAGCCCGGAGCTGGGGGACACGCACCGGGCCGGCGGCCTGCTCCAGGCGGCACGGGAGAAGGTGGGCCTCGATTCGGTGGTCGGGCTGCTTCGCGACTCTCCCCTGGACACGGCGGGGCGACCCATCGCCGCCCGGGCTCTCCTGGCCCTGGCCCTGGCCGAGTCCGGCCAAATTGACGAGGCATCGGGCCTCATCGAGGAGCGCAGCGTCAACGGGTTCGGGGACCTTCCCGACGACGGTGCCCTCCCGGTGGCGGAGTGCGCGTGGTCCGAGGCGGCCGCCCTGTCCGGGCAAGAACGGGCAGCTTCGATCCTCTATGACCGGATGCTGCGCTACTCCGATCTGCACCAGCAGACAGCCGGGTGGTATCTCGGGGCCACGGCCCGCTATCTGGGCCTCCTGTCCGACGCCCTCGGTCGTTACGAGGATGCCGACGACTGGTTCGCCCGAGCCGAGTCCGAGCACACCCAGGTCGACAGCCCAACCTGGCTGGCCCGGGGGCTGCTCGATTGGGCCGAGTCCCGCCAGCGCCGGGGGCAGATCGACCAGGCCCGGGCCCTGGCCACCAAGGCGCTCGATGCCATCGGGGACCTGGAGCTCAACGTCAGCCGATCCCGGGCCCAGCGGATCCTTCAGAGCTAGATGCGGCGATGACGGATCTACCGTCGGGTCTCTCGCACGGGTCGCCGCAGCTGGCCACGACAACGCGAGACCGGATCTGATGACGCGGTCCGGACGAGTTACCTACGTACGCCTCATGGCGCCAGCAGGCGGAGCCATGCAGAACTGGGAATATCGGTTGGGTATCAGATAACCGGCCCAACCGCAGGAAAGTGCGCAGGATCGACGCTCGGGGGCGGCCAGCACGACCCCCAACTCGGCCATAACAACGGCTGTCTTGTTGACCAACGGTGTGACGATGGCTGGCCCGGAGTGACTCTCCTACAAGATGAGACTTCTCCGCCCGAGCCGCAGGCCGGGCGCCCGGTCGGCCGCCTTCAGTTCGTTGACGCCGAGGACCGTTCGGGGACTATGCCAGTCCTGAGAAACCTTCTCCAGAGCCCAACCCCCTCCCAGGGTCAGCGCAGCATGTCAAGCCATCCAGGTGTTGTCACGCCAGATCAGGACCGTGCCCGGAAGGTCATCGTCGCCCCCGGGCCCCCGGGAGCAGTTCGGCGCATTCTGTCGATACCGACCGAGTCACCTCTACATGGCGGCTGGCCAGGCGGCGCGTGCTCACGAAACGAGCCAGAACCGCCGGCGCATCAGCAGAATCGAGCAGGGAGGGCCACCACACAAAGCGATGACCGTCGGCCTGGGCTCGAAGTAGGCCAGGGCCAATCAGGTCGGCCCACGCCCTCACTGTCGGTACGCCAGTCGGGCGGTCTGCAGACGCATGGCGCCCGTGCCCCGTAGCCCTCAGACGGAGTCCCGGAGAAGGGTGCGCAGTCGCTGGGCCGTTTCCCGGAACTCGTCATCGTCGTCGGAGGCGGAGCCGACCGTCGCCATGAGGCTCTGGGTAAGTTGACCGACCTCGACCCACCAGGCCGGACCGAACCCTCCGGGCGCCGGTGCAGAGACGACCAGGGCGCCGGCCTCGTTCAGTTCCTGGGCCGCACCCCGACTCGTTGGCCGGTGCGCCAGCCGGTCGGCGGCGTCAAATAGCCGGGCCAGGGCACCTACGGCCACCTCCGACGCGGAGGCTCCCGCCGGCACCTCCGCGTAGTCCTCGGCCTCGGCGCCAGGTCCTGGGGGAGCGTCCGGAGCGTCGGCCAGCTGATCGAAGATCTGGTCCGCCTGTTCCTCATGTGAACTCGGCACTCGGAGTTCGAAGTCTTCGGCCCAGGCATGGGGGACGCCCGCCTCGACCAGCAGGTCAGTGACCGAGGCCCGGTCAAGTGGGGTCTCGAAGCTCAAGTCGTAGGCGACGAGGTTCTCCTCCAGCGCAAGACCCACTGGCCGTCCCTCGGGCGTCCGACCACAGGAGCGACACCTACCACCTGCGTAGGGATCAAGACCCGTTCCACAGTGAGGGCACCGCGGCTCGGACGGCACCCATCCGACTCCCACCTGCGGCATGCCCCCATATTGTCCGATGGTCCAATCGCCATGGCCCGGGGCTCGCGGGTCGGGGTGTGCCGGTGCTTTGAAATCGCCCCGAGCGCCGGATCACGTAGCTCGTAACCAAGCTTGTCGGGAAGAGCGATCGTCCGATGCGCCGAAGGTAAGGCGCCAGTCGGCAACCGCTGAACCGACGGATCCGTCAGGGTCTCGCCAGCTCCTGAGACTCCCGAACCCTCGCCGCCAGGCGTCCTACTGACCAACGGAAGTTCAGTCCAAGGAGTCGAGTCCCGCGCGGTGGTGTAGGAAGCCGCCGTCGTCTGCGACAGTCTTCGCATCAACCTCGAGCTGAAGGCGGTTGCTCTCAACTCGTGGATGATTGATACCGCGGATCGTCTGGGTTGTAAAGGACCTTCTTTCGTTGATGTTTTGATGTGAGGGCGTGCGCGTCCGCCCGACGTCACGTCGTGGGACGGCGCCGGTGTTCGGAACCGGAGGAGAGCTGGCTCAGCCGGCGCTAACCGCCTCGATGGCTGGTCTGGGGTCGGTCTGGGGCGTCGTGTGGTGGCGTGGAGCCTTGAGGGTCTCGGCGCTCATGTAGCGGTTGGCGGCCGCGGCCCACTCGTCGGTCTGTTCGGCCAGCAAGGCGCCCATGAGGCGGATCACCGCGGCCCGG
>Ga0307373_10013652_pt1 | contig 11324 bp, 10 predicted proteins | sample OX2MG_FD_202534 | JGI IMG/M metagenome (GOLD analysis project Ga0307373, IMG submission 202534) | Soil microbial communities from Risofladan, Vaasa, Finland - OX-2 | ecosystem: Environmental > Terrestrial > Soil > Coastal area > Acid sulfate soil | place: Finland: Risofladan, Vaasa | collected... | reverse complement strand
AGGAGCGCCACCTGAAGGCATTCCGCCGCGACGCCGAGGCGCTCCCGGGCTGCCTGGCGGAGGCGGTGCTGGCCACCGAGCAGCCATTCATCCAGCCCATCGTCGACGTCGAGGTCCCGCGCATGCTCTTCGGCCGCGTGTGCCTGATCGGCGATGCCGCCTTCGTGGCCCGGCCCCACGCCGCGGCCGGAACCGCCAAGGCCGCCGCCGACGCCTGGGCTCTGCACGACGCGCTGGAGTTGGAACCCGACGACATCGAGGGCGCGCTCGCGAGCTGGGAGCGAGGACAGCTGGCTTTAGGCCAGCAGCTCGTGGACAGGGTCCGCGAGGCCGGGGATCGCTCTCAGTTCGGAGGTGGATGGGACCCCAAGGACATGTCCCTGCGTTTCGGCCTCTACGCGCCGGGGAATTGAGGCTCCGGGGGCGGACGCGGGTTAGAGTAGAGGCCCCGTAGGGGCCGCCCAATCGGACCCGGGATGGAGGTCAGGGTGATTAAGACGCGCCTAAACCACGTCAGTGTCTGCGCCGTCGATCTGCCTCTGGCGGTCGACTTCTACCGTGAGCTCTTCGGCTTGGAGGAGCTGCCGACACCGAACTTCGGATTCCCGGTGCGCTGGATGCGGGTCGGCGATCTCCAGCTCCACCTCTTTGAGCGCCCCGAGCGGGTGCCCGAATACCAGCACCTGGCTTTGAGTGTGGACGACTTTGAACGCGTCTACCGGCGGGCGCAGCAGCTCGGTTGCCTCGACGATGTCGCCTTCGGTCACCATCTCTACCTGCTCCCGGGCGGCATCGTCCAGCTCTACCTGCGCGACCCCTCGGGCAATCTGATCGAGGTCGACTGGCCGAACGTCAAGACTCTGGATCCCGAGCTCATCGCCGGCATCCGCCCCCTGCCCCATCCCCAGGTGGGGGACAACCTGATCGCGACCCTGTTCTTGAACGCCGGCCAGCCGGCCTGAGCCGACAGGCTCGCCGATCTTCAATGGGCGGCGGGGCGAGCTGGTGCCTTCAGCTCCCCGGGGTCCGGCGCCGGCGATGATGGCCGCGGCCGCCGCGCGGATGCGGCGACCGCTGGCGGCGATAGCCTCCACCGCAGCGCCGCCGTCTTCCGCCCACAGGCTCAGGTATCCGAAGCTGTACTGGCCGCTGTCGAGGCCAAACTCGGCACAGACCATGTAGGCGACGCTCTCGGCCTCCAATTCGGCCAGCGCGCGGGGGCCCTGGAAACCCTGGTGGAGCCGGGCGTGGGCGAGCTCGTGGGCCATGGTCTTAAGGCTCTGGGCGGGAGAGAGGTCGCGCCGGATCAGAATGCGCGGAGGCGAGAACTCGGTCTGGCCGTTGCGCTGGTCGTCAAAGTCGGCCCAGGCGGGCTCGAATCCGAGCCCTTGGGCGAGGGCCCAAAGACGCTCCAGACCGCGCTCGGGATCTTCCCCCTCAAGGCGCGCGACGAGCTCGACCGGCCCCGGCCCGCTGGTCTGCGCGACGTCGAACACGCGGGCGGCGCGAAAGCCCAGGATTTCCACCTCCTCACCTTCAAGCTTGGGCCGGGGCCGGCCCGGGGCGAGGATGGGAGCCAGGATGGATATGGCTCGCTCTCCCCGCCGGACCCGGTGGCCCAGACGGCGCCAGGTCCCGAACCCGGCCACCCAGGTCGCATCCGGACGCTGGAGCCGGATCAGGACCACGTTGCCAAAGCTGTAGGAGTGAAAGCGTCGCAGCCAGTCGAGGTGCGCGCGCCAGCGCTCGGAGCCGGTCAGCTCCAGAATCCCCGACCGCAGGCGCTGGAGCAGATCCCCCGCGTCGGGAGCTGAGGACGCGCTCGCGGGCGGTGGAGTCGGGGTGGCCACGCGGGGACTCTGCTCCCGTCCGCCCCCCGATCCAACCCCGGGCCTTAAGCCGAAGTCGCCGCAGCCTCATCCCGGGGCCCGAGCCGGCTCCAGAGCGGTCCCAGGGTGAGGCCCTGGAGCAGAAGCGAGAGGGCCACCACGCCGTAGCCGATCGCGGGCAGGCGGGGATCCACACCCGCCGCGCTCCCCGCAGCCAGGGCCAGGGCGATCGACAGGGCGCCGCGCAGGCCGCCCCAGACCATCAGCGGCGCGGTCCACCTCCCCTGGCCGCGGACCACGAGCGGGATCAGCAATCCGCGCGCCACCTGCAGGACCGCGAAAAGGGCAAGGATCGGGACCGCCTGCCCCAGCACCAAGGCTGCCGGCAGGCCCCAGCCGGCGAGCAGGAAGAGGGCGGAGTTGAGGCCGCGCAGGGGCGTCTCCCAGAGCGCATCGAGCGCCGGTTCCAGTGCCCGCGACCCCCCCGCCACCAGACCGGCGACGACGTCCGCCATGACCCCCGAACCCCCGGCCCGGGCGGCGATGGCGTACGCCAGATAGGCGCCGAGGATCAAGAGCACGAGTCCGGCCAACCCCGATCCGAGGCGGCTCAGGAGCAGGCGGACCGCAGCCCCGAGCAGGAGCCCGGCGATGACCGCGATCAGGCTCTGACGCCCAAACGTCAAGAGGAGGTCGAGCGGGCCCGGCGCGTGCCCTCCGAGGGCGGCCAGGAGGGCTCCGAAGGCGGCCGCTCCGATGGCGTCGTTGAACAGGCTCTCACCCTCTAGGAGCGCCCGGAGCCGGCCCGGCGGGCGCAGGCGGCGGAGCACGGCGACGACCGCGATGGGGTCGGTCGGACTGAGTACGGCTCCCAGCAGAAGGGCGCTGGTCCAGCCCAACCCGACCAGGGCGTGGGCCCCGACTCCGATCATGGCCAGGCTTAAAACGACGCCAAGCACGGCCAGCAGCGCCACCGGACGGATGACGCCGCGGAGCTGGGCGCGGTCCTGAGTGAGGGCGGCATGGAAGACCAGGGGGGGGATGAAGAGCCCGAGCAGGAGCCCGGGAGCCAGGTGCACCCGGGGCAGCCCGGGCACCGCGCCGAGCACGATCCCGGCCACGACCAGGGCGACCTGGTAGGGCGGGCGCCATAGGGTCTGGGTGCGGGCGGGGTTGGGTCTTTGCTCCTGGCTCAACCCCTGGAGCCTGACGCTCTCGGTCCCCGGGGTGCAAGTCGCCGGGCAGGGCCGAGATCCGGTGCGTGTAGCGTTAGGCCGATGCCGGACCTTGAACTTCTGACCCACACCGATCTCGACGGCGTGGGGGCGGCGATCGTGGTGCTCGCGCGCCACCCCCGAGCCCAGATTCATCGCTGCGAGAACGGCGAGGTCGACGGCGCCCTGATCCGGCTGCTGGAACGCGCGGGCGAAGCTGAGGTCATGATCGTCGACCACGGATTGGGAGATCGGGCGGCGGCTGCGGCGGACCTATTCGTGGCCGCCGGCGGACGGCTCACGCTGCTCGATCACCACACCTCGTCACTGGCGCTGGAGGGCCGGTCCTGGGCCACCATCGACACCGAGCGCTGCGCCACCCAGCTCGCCTACGAGCACGTCGGTAGTCCTTCGGCCTACGCCGAGTTCTGCGCTCTGGTCGCCGACCACGACCTCTGGCTGCGGCGCGATCCGCGCGCGGGACGGCTGGCGGCACTGCTGGCCCTGCTCGGCACCGAGGCCTTCATGGACCGCTTCGCCCGCCAGCCGGAGGTTCAATTCACGGCGGCCGAGGAGCTCCTCCTGGACCGATCCGAGGTCTGGCGCGAGGAGTACCTGGCCAAGAAGCTGGAGCAGGCTCAGGTGTTGGAGCTGGGTCAGGAACGCTGGGCCCTGTGCTACGCCGAACAGCATCAATCGGAGCTGGCCGAGCGCCTGATGGCCGAGCTCAAGGTGGCGGCGACGGCGATCGTGAACCCGGGCAAACGCACGGTCTCGCTGCGCGGCCGGAGCGTGGACGTCTCCCAGCGGGCCCAGACCCAGGGCGGCGGCGGCCACGCCCGAGCGGCCGCGTTCAGCTTCCGGGGAGCCCCGCTCGAATTGGACCTCGCCGGCTTTGAGCTAGCGCTGGCCGCCGCGCTGGAGCCGGGCCCGGCTCCGGGCGCCGAGCTTTAGATCGGGGCTGGGAATGAGTCGCCCCCGGCCGGGGGTTGTCTAGGGGCATGTGGTGGAGGACGTCCAAGGCGCTTCAACTGCCGACGCCCGAGCAGGCCCTGCCCGGCCGCCCTGACCCAATCGCGGTGCCGGAGCGGCACCTGGTGCTGGGAGGCGCGCTGCGCCCGCCCTACCCCGAGGGCTCGGCCCTGGCCGAATTCGCTCTGGGCTGCTTCTGGGGGGCGGAGCGCCACTTCTGGCGCCTGCCAGGCGTGCTCTCTACCGCCGTCGGTTACGCCGGCGGCATCACCCCCAACCCCACCTACGAGGAGGTCTGCAGCGGTCAGACCGGGCACGCCGAGGTGGTTCGCGTGGTCTACGACCCGGCCCGCATCACCTACTCCGAGCTCCTGCGCCAGTTCTGGGAGGCACACGATCCCACCACCGGCATGCGCCAGGGCAACGACGTCGGTACGCAGTACCGATCCCTGATCCTGGTTCGCTCCAAGAGCGAGGAGGATCTGGCTCGATCCACGCTCGAGGCCTACGCCGGGGCGCTGGCCCAGGTGGGGCGGGGTCCGATCACGACCCAGATCGAGCCCGCCGGCGAGTTCTACTTTGCCGAGGACTACCACCAGCAGTACCTGGAGCGAAATCCGAACGGGTATTGCGGGCTGGGCGGGACCGGGGTGAGCTGTCCGATAGGAATCCTGCCTGCGCCTCCGACTCGGTGAGCAGCCCGATCCGCGTCGGCGGCGAGCGGATTGGCAGGCCCTGAGCCCGCTCTCCGCGTCGTTGACTGTGTGACCCCAACCGGGGCCGGCGGGGAGCAGCCCGCGGGGTTGGCGGACGCCGCCTGAGCTCAAGGTCGCCCGCGCTTTAGCTCCAGCTCAGGCGGGGACCAGCCCCAGGTGGCTCGGCCGTCCGCTGATCATGTGCAGCACCGACACGCCGTCGACCACGTGCCGGCGCACGCGATCCAGGGCGACAGCCGGAATCAGGGCCTGGTCGCCGTCCAGGACCACGGTCTCCCGGGGTTCGACCAGGCGCCAGATGCGTCCGACCACGTCCGGGCGCAGATTACCGGGCACGTACACGTAGCGGCGCGGTCCGGATTTGCGGCGGCTGGCCGCCTCGATGCGGGAGAAGGCATCCTGGGCGGAGTAGTCGCGCAGGTAGGGGTCGGCGACCTCGAGCAGCTCGGGATGCGGTCCCTGGGGGGGCGTGCCTCGGTACAGGAATAGGATGCGGCGCCCGGCGGCGGCGTGCAGGGCGGCGGCCAGGACCGATTCCTGCTCGTCCACCCCGTGCGGAATCACGACCAGGAGCTCGGCCGGGTACCCGGCCAGCGCGGCCGCGATCGACTCGGCCGCGCGCTCGGGATGGTAGGGAACCGGGAAGACCGACGGACGGTGGCGCTTGGACCAGTTCCAGGTGGCCAGTCCGATGAGCAGGCCGAGCACGGTGAGCCCGCCGCCAAAGGCGGTGGCGAGGGGCTTGGCGACCAGGTTCACCGCCCACGCCAGCAGAACCAGGGCGGTGGTGAGGACCCCGATGAAGAACCAGAGTGAGCGCTGGCCCTCGCGCCAGCGCACCACGTCCACCCCGAGCCCGGTGAGCACGAACGCGCCGAGCAGACCGAAGGCGTACAGGTCCCCCAGCAGGGTGCTGTTCGCGCCCACCACCAGGATGACGGCCACGGGCACGATGACCGCGGTCAGAATCGCCCAGTGGGGCGTCCGTCGCCAGCGGTTGCGGTGCTCGATGACCCGGGGCAGAAATCCCATCCGGGCCATGGCGATGAACACGTGGTAGGAGCCGATGATGGCGGTGTTGGCGGCGAAGATCAAAAGCAGCGCGCCGCTCACCGCCACGTAGTCGCCGAGCGCGCGACCCGACACCTGCTGGCCAAGGAGCGAGATGAACTGATTGGGGTTGGCGCTCGAGGGCAGCAGCGTGGTCGACCAGAGCGTGAGCAGGGGGCTGGTCACGGCCATGGTCAGGATCACGAGCAGCATCGCCCGGCGCGCGGTGCGCGCCCGGGGCTCACGCATGGCGGGGGCGACCTGGGCGATGCTCTCAAGGCCGGAGAAGGCCAGGAACGCGGCCGCGTAGCCCGTCACCACCCGTCCCGGGGTCAGGGCCGGACCGCGCCCGACCAGGCTGATCGAATGCGCGATTCCCCCCGGGCCCAGACTCCAGGCGACCGCGACCACCACCACCAGCTGGCCCAGGGCGGCGAGGGCGGCGAAGATGGCGCTGGCGCGCGCGCTCTCCTTGATTCCAAACCAGTTGAGAACGGCCAGGGCGCAGAGCGCAATCACGGTCGCGGGCGCGGCGACGGGGGCCAGTCCTGGAGCCAGCACGGCCAGATACAGGACCCCGGACAGGCCGCTCAGGGCGGCGGTCAGGTAGTAGTCGACGCTGATGAAAAGACCGCCGATCAGCCCCACCACCGGGTGCAGTGCGCGTGAGGCGACGGTGACCACCCCCCCACCACCGGGATAGCGCCACGCGACCTCGGCGTACTTGAAGGTGAGGAGGATGAAGACGAACAGGGTCATGAGAACGAAAAGCGACGAGCGGGTCGTGTAGCCCTGCTGATAGAGGATGCCGGGGACGTAGTAGATGGAGGTTCCGATGTCGGCGAAGACCACCGCCCAGCACAGGAACGGTCCCAGGTTGCCGCCGCGGACCTTGATCCTTCGCGGTGTCCTGACCGCCTGCGCGCTCACCCGCCCTCCCCCCGTCGGATCAGGGTCGGAGCCGCCCCCGGCCCGGCCGGGGCGGGAGTCAGCAGCGGGCGGGACAAGGTGCACGGGCGGGCGGCGGTGAAGCGGGCGTGTGCCCGAGCCACATCTCGGCTGCCGCGGTGCGCCGGCACCGGCCCCCGCTCCCGGCCCGCGTCAGCTGACCTCTTCAAACTCGTCCAGACGCAGGTTGTCGATCAGGCGGGCTGAACCGAGGCGGACGGCGAGCACGGCCAGTGGGCCGGGGCTGGTGAAGCTGCTGGGGTCGACCAATTCGGCGTACTCGAGCTCGGCCAGGGGCTCGGCGGAGATCGAGTCCCGGAGCAGGCGGCTAAGCGCCTCGGGTTGCCGCACCCCCTGACGATAGGCGCGGCCCGCACCCACCAGAGCGCGCCAGAGGCACGGCGCCGCGGCCCGCTCAGCCGGGGACAGGTAGGCGTTGCGCGAGCTCAGGGCCAGACCGTCGGGGTCGCGCACGGTCGCCACCGGCACCACGCTGAGCCCGAAGTCCAGATCCTCGGCCAGGCGCTGAACCAGGGCCAGCTGCTGTGCGTCCTTGCGCCCGAAGTAGGCCCGGTCGGGACGGCAGAGATTGAACAGCTTGGTCACCACGGTGGCGACGCCCTCAAAGTGACCCGGACGCTGCACCGCCTCCAGGACCTGGCCCAGCGGGACCACGCTGACGCGGGTGGCGGCGCCGGCGCCGTACATGGCCTGGGTCGAGGGGGCGAACACCGCGTCCACCCCGGCCCCGGCCAGCCGGACGCGGTCCTGGTCCAGGTCGCGCGGGTAGCGGTCCAGGTCCTCGCCGGGACCGAACTGGAGCGGATTGACGAAGACGCTGACCACCACCCGCTGGTTCTCCTCGCGGGCCCGGCGAACCAGGCTCATATGGCCTTCGTGCAACGCGCCCATGGTCGGCACCAGACCGATCTCAAGGCGCTGGCGGCTCCAGTCCAGGGCCAGCTCGCGCATCGCCTGGGGATCCTCGATCAAACGCACAGGGAGCCGTCCCGCCTCACTTCGGATAGCTGTGCTCGGGACCGGGGAAGGTGCCGTCGGCCACCTCGGACGCATACTGGCGGGCCAGGCGCTCGATCTCTGAGCCCAGCTCGCCGTAGCGCTTGACAAAGCGCGGCACCCGCTCGGGGATGCCGAGCATGTCGTGCAGGACCAGCACCTGCCCATCGCAGGCGGGGCCGGCGCCGATGCCGATGGTGGGAATCCGCAGTGCCCGGGTGACGCTCTCGGCGAGCGGAGCGGGGACGGCCTCGAGCACGATCGAAAAGGCCCCCGCGGCCTCCAGCTCCCCCGCCCCCTCGAGAATCTCGGCCTGGCTCTTGGCGTCTCGACCCTGGACCTTGTACCCGCCGAACTGGTGCACGCTCTGGGGCGTCAGCCCCAGGTGCCCCATGACCGGGATCCCGGCCTGGGTGAGCCGGCGCACGGTCTGGATCTGAGACAGACCGCCCTCGAGCTTGACCGCGTGCACGCCTCCCTCGCGCAGCAGGCGGGCGGCCGAGACCAGCGCCTGCTCGGGCGAGGCCTCGTAGGTCCCAAAGGGCAGATCGCCCACCAGGAGCGCGTTCCTACTCCCGCGGGATACCGCCCGGCAGTGCTGGACCATCTCCTCCAGCGTGACCTGCAGGGTGGTCGGATAGCCGAGGACGGTGTTGGCGACCGAATCTCCAACCAGCAGCACCGGGATCTCGGCCCGGTCCAGGATCACGGCCGTGGGGTAGTCGTAGGCCGTGAGCACGGCAAATCGCCGGCCCTCAGCCTTGAACCGGATCAAATCGGGCGCCGTGGTCACGCGCTCACCTCCTCCAGCATGCCCTGCAACACCTCGCCGCGGGCGGGTTCCAGGCCCAATTCGCGGGCCAGATCGAGCGCGCTCAGACCCAGCACCTGATAAGCGCGACGCGCCCGCTCCCGGCCCGGGCGCGACAGCGCACCGAGGTGGAGTCGGACCACCTCCTCCTCGCCCCGGCGCAGCGGACCGCTGAGGGCGGCCGGCAGCCCCTCGCGATCCAGACCGTCGAGGGCGCCCCGCATCAGTGGCACCAGGGCTGTGACCGCGTCCGAGCTGCTCCAGCCTGCCTCGCAGAGCAGGTCGCGAGCCAGCGCGGCCAGCGCCACCAGTCCGTTCCCGGCCAGGACCGCGGCGGCATGGTAGAGCGGTCGATCAGCAGCCGCCAGGTGGTGCGGCGTGCCGCCCAGGCGGCGCGCCATCCGCTCCAGGGCCAGCTCCAAGGGGACGCTGCTGGCGTCGACGGCAAAACTCACGCCCGCGAAGGCCCGCCTGCTCCGGACCGATGAGAACGCCTGCAGGGGATGCATCGAACCGACTGGGTGGCCGGCATCGCGCGCCGCTCTCAACACCTCCAGGGTGTGGCCGCCAGCGAGGTGGACCAGGCCCTGCAGCTGCCTGGGGGGGATGAGGGCAAGCTCAGCAGCCGCCCCGGCCAGGGCCGAGTCGGGTAGCGCCAGAAGCACGATCCCCGATCCGCTCTGGGTCAAAGCCTGCTCGACCTCGGCCGCGGTGGAGCGGCCGGGCAGAAGGGGCAGGTCGAGGGCGCCGGCCAGGGTGCGTCCCAGCGCGCCTCGGCCGAGCACCAGAGCGGCTCGCATCTGGGACATTCTCCACTCTCCCGCGGGCCAGGGGGGCGCTGCGTGCGAGCGCGCGGTTTAGGCTTGCTCTGCAAGATGCTGCGGGAAGTGCCCGGGATTCGGGTCGGCCACGACACCGTGCGCGGCGGACGCACCGGCTGCACGGTGGTGTTGTGCCCGCCGGGGGGCGCCGTCGCGGGGGTGGACGTGCGGGGTTCGGCCCCGGGCACGCGGGAGACCGATCTGCTCCGGCCCGAGGCCCTGGTGGAGCGGATCCACGCCGTCGTGCTGTGCGGTGGGTCGGCCTTCGGCCTCGCCGCCGCCGACGGGGTGATGACCTACCTGTCCGAGCGCGGGGTTGGCTTTGCCACCCCTGCGGGGCCGGTCCCGATCGTGCCTGCGGCGGTCATCTACGACCTGGTTGCAGGCCGCCGGCGGGAGCACCCGGGAGCCCGCTCCGGCTACCGCGCCGCGCTCGCGGCCGAGCAGGGCGCGGGCGAGGTGGAAGGCCGGGTGGGCGCGGGCGCGGGGGCGCGGGTGGGCAAGCTGCTGGGGCGGGCGGCCTCGATGCCGGGCGGGGTGGGTAGCGCCTGGCTCCGACTGCCCTCGGGGGTGAGCGTGGGCGCCCTGGCGGTGGTCAACGCGCTCGGCGACGTGGTCGACCGCCAGGGCGCCATCGTGGCCGGGGCCCGGGCGCCTGGGGGAGGCTTTGCCGACGCCTTCGAGCTGCTGTTGAGCCAGGCGAGCGAGGTCGGCGAGAGCGGGCCCAACACCACCTTGGGTGTGGTGGCGACGGACGCCCGGCTGGACCGGGCCGGGGCGAGCAAGCTGGCCCAGATCGCGCACGATGCGCTGGCCCTGGCCATTCGTCCGGTGCACACCCGCTTCGACGGCGACACCGTCTTCGCCCTGTCCTGCGGCGAGCTCGAGTGCGACCCGCTCAGCCTGGGGGCGGCTGCCGTCAGCACCCTGCGCGACGCCATCATCCGGGCAGTTGGCGGCTGACCCGCGCCAGCGCGCGTTCCTCGACGTCCTGGACCGGGTCCACCGCCGCCACCTGGTCGGAGTGGACGGAGCGCGCCAGATCTGGATTGTGCGTCACGCCGACGCCTATGCCTCGATGCCCGCCCTGGACCTTGACTTCGATCCTGAGCTCAGCCCGAGCGGGCTCCTTGAAGCCGCCAGGCTGGCGGCGCGGCTCGGGCGCACGCGAATTGATCGCATCCACTCAAGCCCCCTGCGGCGGGCTTTGGACACTGCCCGCCTGGTCCACCTGGAGCAGCCCCAGGCTGAATTCGTGGTCGACCCCGGTCTGCGTGAGGTGGCCACGGATTGGGAACGCGGCGGCACCCCTCGCCGGCAGCGCCGGGGCGTCTATCCCTTCGCTGAGGCCGAGGCGGAAGTGGTGACGCGGGCGGTGGTGGCGGTGGCCGAGCTCGCCCGCCAGCTCGAGCCTGGGGGCCGCGGCCTCCTGCTCACCCACTCGGGCTGGATCGCAACCTACCTCGCCCACCTCCTCGGTATCAGCTTTGCTCGCCTGCACTGGCTGCCGCGCTTCACCAGCGTCAGCGTCGTGGTCACCGACGGAGATCGCTACGTCGTGCGTTCGATGGGCGATTCGACCCACCTGGACGACGTCGACTGACCGCTCAGAGCCCGCGCCCACTCCCGGATCGGCGCGGGATGGGGCTCCGGAACCCGTTCGGGACGCCGGCCTCCGCCGGCCGCTCAGAGCGTTCCAGGCTCGTCTCCCGAGGCGATCCAGCGGCCCCCGCCACTGGCGCTGACCAGATCATCCGCCGCTCCCGGACCCCAGGAGCCGGGCGTGTACACCTCGGGATGACCCTCCGCCTCCCAGGCGGCGATCAGGGGATCGACTATCTCCCAGGAGCGCTCGATCTCCTTGCCCGAGGGGAAGAGGCTGTGGCCTCCGGCCAGAACCTCAAAGAGCACGTTCTCGTAAGCATCGGGCAGGCTGGTGCGGGCCA
>Ga0307373_10013651_pt1 | contig 11325 bp, 10 predicted proteins | sample OX2MG_FD_202534 | JGI IMG/M metagenome (GOLD analysis project Ga0307373, IMG submission 202534) | Soil microbial communities from Risofladan, Vaasa, Finland - OX-2 | ecosystem: Environmental > Terrestrial > Soil > Coastal area > Acid sulfate soil | place: Finland: Risofladan, Vaasa | collected... | reverse complement strand
GCCATTGGAGAGATCAATTTCGACTTCAACGAGCGCGCCTTCCAGCCCGATAACCGCGCAGCTCTGCACTTTTGCCAGCATAACCATATACCCCCTCATCTTATCTCACGCGCATTATGCATGAGTCTAACAAAAAATGCAAGGATATTCGATCTTATTTGACCTTTACTTTTGCGAGGCTCGGCACAAGCGCTAGAATCAGCAGTGTTGCGACAATACAGGCCGCGCCGCCGCTGACGACAGAGAGCGTGGGCGAGAATATGCCCGCCACCAGGCCTGATTCGAACTGTCCCAGCATGGGACCGCCAATCACAAACATGGCATTCACCGCGCTCATGCGACCGCGTAGTTCATCGGGCGTAGTGAGTTGCACAACCAGGCCACGCAGCACCATACTGACCATATCAGCCGCGCCAGCCCCTGCCAGAAAGAGCATGCCCAGCAAGAGCGGCGATGGGAACAGGCCGAAGGCGATGATACACAAACCCCACACAATTATTGCCAGGGCTACACCCAATCCCTGCCGCGATATGCGCCCGATCAAGCCGGTGAATGGAGCCAGCAATACCGCGCCTATGGGTGTGGCGGCCTGGAGAATACCGAGTCCCTGCGGGCCAATATGCAGGATTTCGCTGGCATAAATCGGCAACAGGGCACGCGGCGAGCCGAAGAAGGTGGCGCAAAAGTCCAGCGAGAGCACCGCCAGGATGACGGGATGGGCGCGTAAGAACCGCATGCCGTCCGCGAAGGCGGTCATACCACCTTGCGCCCGCTTCTCGATGGGGACGCGTGGCACGCTCATGATGAGCAACGAGCCGATCACCACGAAGTAGGAGACGACATCAAACCAGTAGGTGTTCGCCACGCCCAGCCAGGCAATGGCAAATCCGCCAGCCGTGGGGCCAACGATAGAGGCAAACTGCATCATGACAGAGCTGAGCGACAGGGCATTGAGCATTTCTTCGCGTTTCACCAGGCTGGGAACGATGGCCAGGCGCGTCGGAAACTCAAAGGCTGATACGCTGGCGGAGATCAGCACCACGCCATAAATGATGGGCAGGTTGATGATATGAAAAATGGTGCAGAGCGCGAGTACCGTAGAGGTAGCCGCCAGCGTCACTTCTATGATGAGCAGCAATTTGCGCCGGTCAAACGTATCCGCGAAGACACCGCCAACCAGCGAAAAGATCAAGCGTGGAATGGCCTGCACCAGCCCGATCAGGCCCAACGCGATGGGGCTGTGCGTGAGCAGTAAAACCTGCCAGGCGACGGCCACCACCTGCATCTGCGTTCCAGCTGCTGAGATAAGCTGGCCCCAGAAGAGCAGCGCGTAGTTACGGTTGCGTAATACTTGCCAGGGGCCAAGAGTTCGTTTCGCTGGCGTAATTTCTGCCATCTTACCCATTCAAGCCAGAGGGCAGGACGATCAACTCTTGTCCAGGTTTGAGTTGCATATTGAGGTCATCAGGCGTAGTGATGAGCTGATTACTGACATAAATATTGACCTTTTTGCGTACCTGGCCCGGCGCGTCGCAAATTTGCTCCCATACCAGTGGGTACTGGCGCGCCAGTGCCTCCAGAAGCTGCTCAAAAGTATCAGCATTCAGCAATAACTGGCTTTTGCCGCCACTGAAAACGCTGAGAGTTGATGGGAGGCGCAACACGACATGGTTCTTGTCTTGTTCATTCATCACTATTAGCCAGGCTTCTTGTATTATTAGACATTTCTAGCTTAGAGTATAGCACATTACCCTTTTCGGTCGCCCTGAATCACGACGACATCCACCACCTCTCTTACGCTGCTGACCACGCGCGCGCCTGATTGCAAAAGGGCGCGCATGAAGTTTACCCCTTCACCGCCAGTATAATCACGTTCAGCCATGCCGGTTTGTCGCAGTTGTATATCTTCGGTGGAAGGCACATCGCCGGAAACATCGCTGCTATCGACATTGACAGGCACGAGCAGCAGAGTGGTAACGCCTTGTCGCGTCGCCTCGAGAGCTTCTCGCAGCAAGGGCAGGTTGCCGGGACCAACAGGCACAGGACACAGTATCAATACCGCGACCTGCGCGAGACGAGCGCGCACCTGTTCGAGCGCGGCAGGCGATATGGGGGAATAGGGCTGTTCTGTTATCACATCATGCGCGAGGCGCAGAGCCAGCGTATGATCGCTGTCCCCGATATTCAAGGCTCCCGCGCTGAAAGGGATACGCGCATCTGCCAGGGCGCGCATCAATAGTTCTCCGGAGCCTCCACCTGCCATTACATGCACGCGCGGCTGCGTTGCTTCCTCGTCATCATCCGTGACCACATCGTTTCCGGGCGGCAATATGCTGATATGTTCCGCGCCACGCAAGATGCCCACCTGCACATTGATGCCGTAAACGCGCCGCAGCAGGTGCGGTTCCAGCACTTCGGCAGGCGTAGCATCGGCCACGATGCCGCGCTGAAAGAGCACAAGGCGCGGAAAATAGCGCGCCGCCAGGTTCAGATCGTGCATGGCAGCTATGACGGTGACGCCCGTCTCGCGATTCAGCTTCTGCACCAGTTCCAACAACTCGATCTGGTACTTGATATCCAGGTGCGATGTCGGCTCATCGAGCAGCAATAACGCGGGCATCTGCGCGAGAGCCATGGCGACTATGACCCGCTGTTGCTCGCCACCGCTCAACTCGTTGAAGATGCGCCCTGCAAGCGGCTCGATATCAGCCGCTTGCAGGGCATGCTGCACGATGCGTTGATCTTCTCGCGTATTCGAACTGAGCAAATGTTGATAGGGCGTGCGACCCAGGCTGACCAGTTCTGCGACGGTAAAGGCAAAAGGCACGTGCATTTCCTGGGGAACAACGGCCACGCGCCGCGCTATTTCACGCCTGCCCCACGCGCGCGCGTCCCTGCCATCCAGCATCACCGTTCCTTGCTGCGGGCGCAGGACTCCGCTCACCAGGCGCAGCAGCGTGGTTTTACCAGAGCCATTCGGCCCCAGCAGTCCAACCATTTCACCGGCACGCACCTGGAAATGCACATCGTACAGCAGCGGCTGGCGATCATAGCCAAAGGTGATGCCCTGCATATCTAAAAGAGGATAAGAGTCATTATTCTCATCTACCATCGGTACGCTCGCTTACTATTCCTGAGCAGCAAGAGGAAGAAGGGCGCGCCAACAAGCGCGGTGAAGACGCCTACGGGCAGGATAGTAGGCGCGAGTATGACGCGAGCAAGCAAATCCGCCAAAATGAGAAAAATTGCTCCGGCCAGTGCAGAGGCCGGAATGAGCAGGCGATGACGCGGGCCTAGGAGCAGGCGCGTGGCATGTGGCACGATCAGCCCCACAAAGCCGATCAGCCCACTGATAGAGACAGCCGCCGCCGTTAATAGCGAACCGACCACAATGACGAGCAGCTTGTAACGTTCGACATGCAGCCCTAAATGGGCCGCGCCTTCCTCGCCCAGCCCGAAGGCATCCAGCGCGCCTGAGAGCAGCCACGCCAGCACAAAACCTGCCAGTACGAGCAATCCCACAATTACAACGGGCAACCATGTCGTGACCGATACGCCGCCCGAAAGCCAGCTAAACAGGCTCTGCAGGGTAAATTGCGCGTGCGGACTGAGCGTTAAGATCAGCGTTTGAATAGCTACCAGCACGGCATTGATGACCACGCCGGCCAGCAACAGCGTAACAACGGGGGTCTGCCCGCCGACTCGCGCGATTGCATAGACGAACAACACAGAAAGAATAGCACCCACGAAGGCCAGCACGGGTGTAAGCGGAAAGTACGCGCCATAGAGCGTATCGAATGGCAGCACAAATGCAATGGCCGCGCCCAGCGCCGCGCCGGATGAAGTGCCTATAAGGTAAGGATCGGCCAGTGGATTGCGCAGCATACCCTGAAAAAGCACGCCCGCGATGGAGAGAGCCGCGCCAACCAGTCCCGCGCCAATCACATCCGGCAGGCGATATTGCAAGATAATCACTTCCGTCCCTGCATCCCATTGACGAGCAAAGTGAAAGAGATGCGTGCTGTTGAGCAGGATACGCGCAATGGCGCTGCCAGGGATGGCAGTCGCGCCAAAACTGACGGCCAGAAAAATGACCGCCAGCAGCGCGATCGCCAGCCCGCCCAGCACGAGCGGCGCGGGTAAGCGGCGCACATGCTCGCGCCATGACGGTAGAGAGGTGTTGCGGGTTGCCAGTTTCATATTTTCTCAGGCCACCTTCAGGATTTCGATTCCACCGGTAATAAGTGCTAACGCAATGTCCGGTTAAAACACGACGGTCTTATTATTATAGACAAGAACTCGATCTTCTATATGATATCTCACAATTTTTTTAAGCATAACGTGCCAGTAACCCATCTCAGTAGTTTTTCATCCAAAAAGCTGACCTTCCGTACAGTTGACAAGACACGTCGAGAGGATGATACTACTTAATGTGAAGTTCAATGCAAAGAAGCCAGAATAACACCATTTTGTCAAAATAATTAAAGGACTTTCTGGTAGATGACCATAGAAAAAGAGTTTTTCCGGCAGGTGATGGGCCAGTTCCCCACTGGCGTGACGATTGTTACCACCGCGACCAGCACAGGATTATCGGGATTGACGGTCAACTCGTTTACCTCCGTTTCGCTCGACCCGCCGCTTGTACTGATTTGTGTAGATATAACCAGCCATACACTTTCGTTTCTACGCGAGAGCGGTTCTTTCGCAGTCAACTTTCTGACCAACGAGCAAGAGGCGCTGTCGCGTTGTTTCGCCACGGGTGCAGCCGAACGCTACGAACATTTCTGTCACGCGCCCTACCATGTCGCCGCGACCGGCTCGCCAATTCTGGATGGCTCGCTGGCCTTTATAGACGCCCGTGTAGTCGCCGAATATCCTGGTGGCGACCATGTCATCTTTCTGGGCCAGGTTGAAGCGATGGGTACCGAAGGCAAAGCGCAATTCCTGAATGATACAGGAACAGCGCGCAGCACGCTGATCGAGTGGGAAGATGGAGAGGCAAACGATTCGCGTGAACCGCATCCTCACACAAGTTCACCACTTGCCTACTACCGCGGACAATATCGACACCTGGCGCGTGATTATAAACGCCCAAGCCTTGCATCGTATTATGACGAAGATTTCGAGTGAATTACATACCGTAAAGCAAGATCGCGCAACAGCCCTGAAACTGTTACACCAGCGCATCCTGGCGTGCCGCCTGTGCGAAGAACAGGGCTACATTGCGAACGCGCACCCGCTAATAAATGGTAGAGCCAGTGACCGCATCATGGTAATCGGGCAAGCGCCAGGTCATGTTTCAGTGGAGAAAGGACGCTCGTTCAGCGGCCCTGGTGGCAAGGTGCTTCAAAAGTGGCTGGAACAGGCAGGTTTCCCTCCCGGCTATCTACACGCGCGCGTCTATCTCAGTTCGCTGACACGCTGCGATCCCGGACGCAATCCGCGCGGTAGCGGTGATCGGCGGCCTTCACCACCTGAAGTCACGTTATGTCGCCCCCACCTGGAAGCAGAATTAGCCATATTACAGCCGCAAGTGATTTTGCTGGTAGGAGCGATGGCTATCGAAACATTTCTGGGCAAACGAAAACTTGAAGAGTGTATCGGCACATTTCACACGCAGCGCGGTATGCTATTGCTTCCACTACCACACCCATCGGGCGTGAGTCGTTGGCTACTCGATCCCGCGCATCAACAATTACTCCAGCGCGCACTGGCTATTCTGTCTCAGTGGCGCGAAGACTTCGGATTATGAAGGTGAACAAAGCGGCTCTGCGCTCTTAATCAGCCGCTTCCGCTCGCTTGTGCATCGCGTACTCATGCACGCCTTTTTTGAGCGTTCCCAGGGCCAGCGTCGCGCAGGTCGGGCGTGTCATGACAAGCTCGCGTCCCAGTTGCTCCACCAGGTCTTCAAAGCTCATTTGCTCGATCTCCTCCGCCGTCATACCCCGCGTAATTTCCGTCACAAAGGAAGCGGCGGCGCTGCTGATCGTACAGCCGTCACCATCCCAGTTGACCGCTTCGACTTTGCCGTCTTTATCAAAACGCGCTTGCATAGTAATCACATCCGCGCATCCAGGATTGCCGCCCGTCACGCTCACATCGGCATGTTCCAGCGGCCCTTTATTGCGTGGGTTATCATAATGATCCATTAAAAATTCGATAGCTTCTTGACGATCCATTGATTGGTTTTCTCCAGTAGAAACACAAAAATGCCTATAATTGATGCTGTGCCAGGATAGGAGCATGCTCCTATCCTGGCACAGCATCAATTATTTTACGGTTTTTCGATAGGCGCGCGAACCAGGTTGCCCCATTCCGTCCACGAGCCGTCATAGTTGCGCACTCGCGGATAACCCAGCAACTGCGTCAGCACAAACCAGGTGTGAGCGGAACGCTCGCCGATGCGGCAATAGGTGATCACATCTTTATTGGGTACGATATCTTTCCCGCTATAGATCTGGCGCAACTCGTCCGCCGATTTGAAGGTGCCATCGGGATTGGCCGCGATAGCCCAGGGAATGCTCTTGGCAGTCGGAATATGGCCGCCGCGCTGCGCGCCCTCCTGCGGGTAGTTGACCATATGCAGTAATTCGCCCGAATACTCCTGCGGCGAACGCACATCGATCAGGCGGCGATTGGCATCTTTCAACCCACTCAAAACGTCATCGCGATAGGCGCGATTCGACTCGTTCCTGGCCGGGGCGTGGTAGGTCGTCGCCTGGAAATGCGGGATTTCTTTGGTCAGAGGCCTGCCTTCAGCCTCCCACTTCAAACGCCCGCCGTTCATAATCTTCATATTGGTATTGCCATACATGCTGAATAGCCAGTAGGTATAGCACGCGTACCAGTTGTTCTTGTCGCCATACAGCACAATGGTCGTGTCGTTGCTGATGCCCCAGCGGCTCATCAACTTCTCAAAGCCCTGCTGATCGATGAAGTCGCGCGTGATAGGGTCCTGCACATCAACATGCCAATCGAGTTTCAATGCGCCCTGTAAATGACCAACTTCATATAAAAGCACATCTTCCGATGCCTCGATCACTCTGACGTTGGAATCGTTCAAATGGGCGGCAACCCAGCTCGTCTCAACCAGCACCTCTGGATGCACATACCCGGTGGCGTCGTTGGCTGCCGAGGTCGCGCTTTCTGTCCCAGACATACTCAAATTCCCTCCTACAAATAGGTTTGACGGTATTCACACACCCGTCTCATTTTGACGGGCAGGAGTACGAGATCACATCACGGGCAGCGCACATTACATTACACCGCCTCGTTTATGAAAACAAACAATGTCTGGTTTATATTCTATCCCGCAGGTCGGAATTAGGCAAGTTTTTCGCCATCAAATAGGTGAAAACGCTAAATTGCGCAAAATGCAATCAAAGAGCGACCGCTTCTTCCTGTTCGTCAAATTCTTCGTCAAATTCGCTACCGTAACTCAAAGTGGACTTCCTTCCTCCGAAGCAAAAACATGCAGTGGTCGAAAACATCCCGGCACATACCTGCCAGGCCAGCTCAACGCCAGCACAGCACAGCACACAATCAGCACAGCAAAGCATACACGGGAAGAATCTATGGGATGAAGCGAAGAGACAGGAAAGCGAAGTTACTGGAGAAGAGGAAAAGCAGCTAAAGCGAAATGCTCAGTAGTTCAATACGATATATCGCGGAACAACATGTACGTTTAACAGCCGTCACCGACGCTCGTTTCCTGACCAGTATACTTCCAGACCCCTGCCTTGCTCATTGAGAAGATTGACATGTGTCCCTCCTTCTTGATACTAGTCGAACAACCTCTGTAGAAAGTATAGGGATGTAACGATATAAAGTCAAGCGAAATTTTTTGCTGTTAGTGGAGAAAGACTTACTTGCTGCCATTCTGCGTACAGGTTGCGCGGCACTAACGATTCTATCGTACAACTAAACCAAAAAGCAGTATAGCATAAATCAAAAATACATTTTATCATTGAATTAATTGCAATTGTTGGGTATACTCAGAACATGGATCGTCTTTCTATAGCAGTAAAGGAGAGGGCAAATGGAAGGTTCGGTTTTCGTGATATTCGCTATGCTGTTGTTTGCCATTGGTTTATTGTATGACACCAGAAAACGACCAAAACCACCAGAAAAGCCGCGCTATCTTGTAATTGATACAAAGGAGAAAGACGACTAAAAAGCCTCTTATTCCCACAGCCCAACCTTTGTAAACATCGCCAGTCGCTCCGCCAGCCCTGTATTGCGCTGCGTCACCCTGTTATTTCTCACGGCGACTTCCAGAGCGCGCGATTGACCGATGAGGATGCACAGGCGTTTGGCGCGCGTGATGGCAGTATAGAGCAGGTTGCGCTGGAGCAGCATGTAGTGTTCTCTGGTGAGAGGCAAGACGATGGCGGGATATTCGCTGCCCTGGCTTTTATGCACCGTCACGGCGTAGGCCAGCGTCAATTCGTCCAGTTCGTGAAATTCGTAGTTGACGAGCAGTGGCCCGGCCTCTTCCAGAAACTCGACTTTGACGGTGGAATTTTCGCGATTGATGCTGCGAATCCAGCCTACGTCGCCATTGAACACGTCTTTATCGTAATCGTTGCGCTGCTGCATCACCTTGTCGCCAACGCGGAAGACACGCCCACCCCATTCAATGGTGGCGCTTACATCAGGATTGAGACGCGCCTGCAACTCTTCATTGAGGCTGGTCACACCCAGTGGGCCGCGATACATGGGCGCGAGCACCTGAATATCGGTCATGGGATTGAGCTTGTAGTGCTTTGGTATGCGATTCTGCACGAAGTCGAGCAAAAGTCGCTGGGCGCGCACAGGATCATCCTCGGAGACGAAGAAGAAATCGGTCTTCTGCTCGCGCTGCAGCGATGGCATCTGCCCTGCGTTGATGCGGTGCGCGTTGACGATAATCTGGCTCTCCTTCGCCTGGCGGAAGAGTTCGGTTAAACGCACGGTGGGAATGGCTTCGCTGCGCAGCAGGTCGCGCAGCACGTTGCCGGGACCGACCGGCGGCAATTGATCGGCATCGCCCACCAGCAAGAGGTGCGCGTCGGGCGGCAGCGCCTTGAGCAGGTGATAGAAAAGCAGGATATCGACCATCGAAACTTCATCGACGATCACAAACTGGTAGGGCAGGGGATTTTCTTCGTTGCGCTGAAAGCTGTTATCGTGCGGCGCGTATTCAAGCAAACGATGCAGGGTTTTAGCCTGGAAGCCTACCGCTCCCCCGGTCGCCTCGGTGAGACGCTTGGCAGCGCGGCCAGTCGGCGCGGCCAGGGCCACTTGAATATTACGCTTGCGCAGCACCATCAGCAAAGCGCGCAGCGAAGTCGATTTACCAGTTCCCGGCCCGCCGGTCAGGATGCTGACCTTCTTGTTGTAGGCCATCTGCACGGCTTCGCGCTGCTTCTCGGTCAGGGTCATATTGCGTTTCTGTGCCAGGTAATCAAAGACGGCCTGCCAGTATTGCTGGCTAACCGGTTGTAACTTGCTCTCAGTGCGCAACAAGGTTCGCAAGAGACGCGACGAACCATTCTCAGCATGCCAGAAAGGGCCAAAATAGATGCGCTGCTGCGGTTCTAGCTCTTCGATTTCCGACCAATCGACTGGTGGCTCATCGTCTTGCGACGGCTGAGGATGTTGTGCTGACTGCGTAGGCAAAGGTGGCTCGATGAAGATATCGCGTTCGTTTTTCAGTTGCTCCATGGCCTCAGCCAGCAGACCGCCCGGCGCTTCGAGAATCTCACCAGCCCGGCGCAGCAGTTCATTTTCAGGCATGAAACAATGCCCATCTTCGTTAGCCGCCTGAGCCAGCACGTACTTGAGTCCCGTCGCCAGGCGAGGGATGCTGTCACGCGGCAAACCCAGCTTGACCGCTATCTCGTCAGCCGTGCGGAAACCGATGCCGCTAACATCTTGTGCCAATTTGTAAGGATTCTCGCGAATGACTTTGATCGACTCCTGTCCATACTGTTTATATATGCGCGTCGCCAGGTTCATCGAGACCTCGTGCGATTGCAGGAACAGGTGCAGTTCTTTGACTTCGTTCTGCTCTAACCAGGATGAAATGATCTGCTCGCGATCTTTCACGCTGATGCCCTTGACCTCGCTCAAACGTTCGGGCTGCTGTTCGATAATAGCCAGCGTCTGCTCGCCAAAATGGGCCACGATGCGTTCAGCCTTCTTTGGCCCGATGCCCTTTATCAACCCTGAACCGAGGTAGCGCGTGATGCCCTCCGGCGAGGCGGGCAGACGCTGCACAAAACTGCTGATGTGCAATTGCCGCCCATACTTGGGGTCTTTCTCCCATTCGCCCTCCACCGACAACAACTCGCCAACCTGCACGCCGGGCAGCGTGCCAACGATGGTGGTCAGTTCATCACGAAACAGGCGACCGCTATCATTGGGTCGAAAACGCGCCACCGTGTAGTGATTCTCTTCGTTGCGAAAGACAATGCTTTCAACCGAGCCTTCAAGCTTTGGCATACTGAACTATTCCGTCATATGATAGAATAAGCATAAAATATCATGCCATATCTTAACACAGATAGCCGTAAAGCGTCGAGACCAGGGCGCGGCTTGCCACCATAAGCGCGAAGGGCGACCGCAAGGGTCGTCCCTACCATAGACGGCTTCGCAGACCCACTCGTGGTATGGTAGGGGCGACCCTTGCGGTCGCCCTGGAAAAACGGCTAGACCCAATCAGTGAAGAAAGTTGAACGAACCCATGAGCAACACACCACAACCGACCAGCGACGACAAAAAAGCACAGGTGCAGGACTATTTTTCGCGCACTGCCGAGGGCTACGTCGCCAGTTTTTCGCATCGCGCCGGTGACGACCTGCTGCGATTGATCGAACTGGGTGAATGGGATGCCAGCCAACAGGCGATTGATATCGCAACGGGCGGTGGACATACCGCGCTGGCAGTCGCCCCATACGTCGCGCAGGTGACGGTGACAGACCTGACGCCACGCATGCTTGAGAAGGCACGTGAATTTTTGCTGGATCAGGGCATCACCAACGCCGTTTTTCAGGCAGCTGACGCCGAACAATTGCCCTTCGCGGACGCCACATTCGACCGCGTGACCTGCCGTATCGCGGCTCACCACTTCCCCAACCTCGCGCAATTCGTGCGTGAAGTGGCGCGTGTCTTGAAGGTGGGCGGCATCTTCTTGCTCATCGACTGCATGGCACCCTCCGACCCACAACTCGACGAGTTCGATAACCGCGTAGAAAAGTGGCGCGACCCATCTCATGGACGCTCCTGCACAGTGGAAGAGTGGATAACTTTTTTCCAGCAGGCCGGCCTGACCGTCGAAGATCG
>Ga0307373_10013649_pt1 | contig 11326 bp, 9 predicted proteins | sample OX2MG_FD_202534 | JGI IMG/M metagenome (GOLD analysis project Ga0307373, IMG submission 202534) | Soil microbial communities from Risofladan, Vaasa, Finland - OX-2 | ecosystem: Environmental > Terrestrial > Soil > Coastal area > Acid sulfate soil | place: Finland: Risofladan, Vaasa | collected... | reverse complement strand
CAGATTCGGGTCAACCTGCGTAGTAGCAGGAGACTTAACAGTGTGAGGAACCTGGTGGAAGCTCTTCAACAGGGGATAGCCTTCAAAATCATCATCCAGCAGCATGCGGCGCAAGTCGGGATGGCCGGTGAATTTGATGCCGTACATATCGTAGACCTCGCGTTCCAGCCAGTTGGCGGTAGGCCAGACCGACACGAGGCTATCAACCTCTGGTTTTTCTTGATCGAGCCGCACTTTGATCTGGAGCAGTTGCTTACGCGTGATTGAACGCAGGTGATAGACAGTTTCCAGGTGATCGAGCATATCCACACCCGATATACAGCTCAACAGATCAAAGCCCAACTGGTCGCGTAGAAAACGACTGACAGCTACGAGATTGCCACGATCTACCTCGATGCCGATATAATCGCCCTTCATGGATTTGAGGGCCAGTTCTTTGCCGGTGATCTGGGCGATGGGAGCCAGGTCACGCGCCAGCGCAGCATTCTCGTCGCGATAGCCGGAAGCTGCGGGAGATAAACTTCTTGAACGCGGTACTATATCCATCGAATGACTCCCTTGCGCCAGGCATAGGCCAGACCGAGCGCGAGAATAATGATAAAGATGAGAATTTCAAAGAAGCCAAAGAAGCTCAATTGCTTAAAGATAACCGCCCAGGAGATAATGAAAACGATATCTACATCAAAGGCGACAAAAAGCAGGGCAAAGATGTAGAATCCCAGGGGATATTGCACCCAGGCTGAGCCAATAGGAGTTTCACCAGATTCATATGTCTGGTACTTTTCTTTTGTCCGTTTGTGAGGCGCAAGTATATAAGAAAGGGTCGTCGCGACAAACACAAAGGAAAAACCCGCGGCGAGCATAATGGCCGCGTACAAATAAGCCGGATTTATTGTAGACACACGCCTTCCTCCAAATAGCCGCCTTTATTTACGGTGAAAACAGTGTGTTCACCCCGCGCGCAAAGGCAAAATTGCTGTTTTGATTATAGCACAGGGAAGAAGGTTCAGACAATTACTACACCTGTGGAAGGTCTGGAACGGTTACGGTATCAGGCTTCGCGTGCAGGTGAATACCTGTCATACCAGTATGGCCTGAGGTCTCGGTGATCGAGACGACAATCACGCTGACATTATCTTCACCACCGCCGTCCAGCGCGGCCTGGATCAGATTCTTGCCGAGTTGCATCGGGTTAGGCTCGGACATGTTGATAACCCGCTGGATTTCAGGGTCGCGTACCATATCCCACAGGCCATCGGAACACAGCAACAGCTTATCGTTGGCCTGTAAAGGTTGTACGAACGAATCCACTTCTACCACAGGCTTTTCGCCCAGGCTGCGATAAATCTGGTTGCGCTTGGGGTGCGTATAGATGTCATCGGGCTTGATAATCCCGGCATCCACCAGGCTCGCCACGACTGAATGATCGTGCGTGATCTTTTGCAGCCCCTCCGGCTCGCGATACAGGTAGGTGCGGCTATCACCAACATTAGCGATATAGGCAGTAGCCCCAACGACCAGAGCGGCGGTCATAGTTGTCCCCATATCGGCATGTGCTTCCATATTACGTTGATGCACCGCCATATTCGCGTTCTGCACCCCTTGCACCAGCAGGTTTCTGTAGCCCTCGTCATTGAGACTGGTTCCCACCGAAATTCTTGGAATGATGTAATCGATAATATTTTGCATCGCCAGGCGGCTGGCATCCTGTCCATTGGCATGCCCGCCCATGCCATCAGCTACTACAAACAGGCCGATTTGCTGCGGCTGCGAATTATGCGCGCGCGCCATTTGCACGGCAAAGATACTATCCTCGTTAGGCTTGTGCTTGCGTTTAATGCCCCTGTCCGTCTCAGTGACAACGACCAGACCCAGGTTACCAGCCTGCAATTGCCGCACATTATAAGGTTTCGTAGCCTCAGACTCCGGCAACCCATTTCCATTCCTATCCGGGAACTCAACCGTTGGTATTTCGCTTTCGGGTCTGGACTGCGGGGCGGGCGCGTACACTTCTTGCGACAAGGGTTGCGGCGGCATTTGAGGCTGAGTAAGCGCCGGGGCCGCGGGCGGCATGGCGAAGCGGTGCAAGCCCGAGTCGGACGGCGAAAATACATAGCGACAGTTGGGGCAGTAAGTGGCATTCTCTTCGATAGGTGCCTGACAGTTAGGACAGCGCAGGTCGGCAATTGGGGCAACCGGGTTATTGACACCGCCATACTGTTGTAGCGACGCGAACTGCTGCGGCGTCTCCATCCTATCAACGCTCTGCCGCGCCCGCGTAGCATCCGCCTTAAAGCTATCCAGGTCCCTCTTGCGTTCGATGCGCTTGCGCCCGAAAAGAATACTGACCAGCAAGAAGAGCAATATCAGCACCAGCACACCTGCCGCCAGACCCACGATGAGCACCCAGCCAGTGAAGGTGGGCGCGCCCTGGTTGCCCTGCCCATTCGTCGTGGAACCCGTCGCCCCGTTATTTCCTGTCGCACTTTTTTCCTGCGCCAGTTTCACAAACGAGGCAGGCGCTTGAAAAAGAGATTGAGTATTGTTGATCAAGTTCAGTGTCTTAATAGCATCTTTATAGTTGCCCTGCTCGTATTGGGTGATGCCGGTCTTCCAATTCGTGTTAAGGGTATTGCGACTCAAATTCTGCCCTAACGCCGGCTGCTGGGGAAATGCCGCCTCCTTTTCAAGGTCCTGAATACCGGCGACGGTCACTGGCGTACTGAATGCAGACGCCTGCATACCCATCAGCATGCCATCACTTCCGATAGAGGGCATACCTGGCTCACTGGTCTGAACAGTTGCCGTGGCAGTTGTGCTGGTAGGCACGCTGCCCGGTCTGGCAGTGTTTACGATGGGGGTGAGGTATTGAGGGAGCGTGGTCGGGTCTACATTCGTGGCCGACGGCGGCAAAGCATTATTCGTTATACTGCGCGCCAGCTCGATTGCGACTGATGATCCCGTACTGGCAGGCGTTGTGTCAAGAGCGAGATAGGGCAGTACCAGAGAAGCAGCGGTATGGAATGAAAAGATCACCGCGCCATGTTGCGGCGTCAAAAGTGTTTCGTGCTGCCCCGTGGCACCATTCACCATATCACTGCACACGCCCGTGCTCGAACAGCTCAACGTGTCTAGCAAGGCAGAGAGTGGCTGGTTATTGGTAAATTCGTTGCTGGCATAAATCGCGATCGCACTCAAGCTCTCATTTGGTGAACACGTATTTTTTTTACCCGTCGCGAGGAGCGACCCGTCTGTCAGCACCCAGTTATTCTTATCAATCGATGTGGTGGCCGGCCAGCTCGCGATAATCGTCCCCAGCGTTGTGCAAGTAGTTGGCTTCGCTTTAGGCGCGCTATAGGTCAGCGACAAGCGCACAATCGAAACGCCTGACAAATCTAATACCATCTGCTGAGTAGTCGGTTGAGTCACAGCAGCGCTCCCGGCAGCGGCGAAAGCAGTCGGAGCGAGCAGCAATTGTAGTAGTATCAGCAGCCCACCGAGCATGGAAAGGAGGGGCAATCCTCTGCCCCCGCGCCTTGCAGCTATGAAACGATGCGTACTCATAATTCGCTATCACTCCCTTACGTCGCGTCTACTGGTATTGTGTGCTCTTGCCTGTGCTATCTACCGAGCCGGGCCGCGCAAGCGCAGCAACATAGCCTGCGCGGCCTGGTTAGCGGGCGCGGCCTGGACTACATAGCTACATTCGCGCAAGGCATCGGCCAGCTTGCCTTCGCGTTCATATACCTGGCTCAACAGGAACCTGGCATCGTGAAAAGCCGGATTGAGCGTCAGCACCTGCACAAAAGCGCGCTCAGCCATGGGCAATTGATTCAGGCGTAAGGCCATCTGACCCAGGTCAAAATGAGGCTCAATTCTCTTGTAACCTGGGGGAAGCTGGCGTACCGCTTCCTGGTATTCACTCAAAGCCGCATCCAACTGGCTTGTACTCTCGTAACACTTCCCCAGGCGCTGGTGTGTTTCAAAGTCATTGGCATTCAAGCGCAGCGATTGCGTATAGGGCTGAATGGCCTGCACAGGCTGCTTGCGCAGGAACAGGAAGACATCACCCACCAGCTTATGCGTTTCGGCATCATTCTGGTTAAATTGCAATGAGCGATTGTAAGCCTGAATGGCCAGATCGGGCGAAGGAGGCAGGCGACGCGCGAAAACCTGCCCGTAAATTTTATGCACTAGCGCGTTGTTAGGCTCGACACCGTAAGCCTGTTGCACAGCAGCAAACGCGGGTTCGATGCGCCCGGCGGCCAGGTGATCCAACGCGGCCCTGATAAAGCTCCCACCCGGCCCGGTCAGCCCATTGCTAGACGCGGGAGTCTGCGGCGCGAGTCGATCCACGACCTGGGGTGGCATGGGTAGGGGGGCGGGCGGCTGCGCCGTGATAGGCGGAAGATTGATGATAGCCCGCTCCATTTCGATCGCGCTGATCCAGCGCTGCTCCACAGTAGGCGAAAGCGCCTTCATAACTACTTTGTCAAAAGCGACTGAGACATCTGGCCGTAACATACGCACCGGGGGAAATGAGAAAAGCGTAGGTTTGTTGTTGGCCGGATCGTGCTGCGTCAGCACGCGATGGATGGTTGAGCCAAGCGCGAACAGATCGCTGCGCGGTTCCGGCATGCCCTGCATTTGCTCAGGCGGCGCGTAGCCTATGGTCATAATAATGGTTGACTGGCGTTGCGATTGGAAAGTACGCGCGATACCAAAGTCGATCAGTTTAATCTCATCCCGACTCGTCACCATAATGTTTGACGGTTTGAGATCGCGGAAAATAATCGGCGGATTCTGATTATGCAGATAGGCCAGGACGCTGCAAACTTGCCGCGCCCAGTTGCGCGCGCGCGCCTCGGACACGCCGCGCGCCCCGTTCACCCCCGGCACAAGCCCCTCTTTCGCGAAGACTTCCGCCAGCGTCCGGCCCTCGATATAGTCCATCACCAGGTAGTTTTTGCCGTTCGTGGGAAAGAAATCTCGCACGCGTGGGATGCAGGGATGGTTAAGATTGAGCAGAAGCTTAGCCTCGCGCTTGAACCAATCGAATGCCTGGCTGCGCTCTTCCTCATTCTGGAAATCGTCCAGCATTTCTTTGACGGCACAGACTTCATCATCAAAGCGCGTATCGATGGCAAGATAGACTGCGCCCATACCACCCGACGCAACCGCTTTTTCAATCTTGTAGCGACCAGCCTCAAGCACAGTACCGGGCGGCAGACGACGACTATAACCACCGGCATTCCCCGCAGAAGGTGGTGTTGGCTGCACCAGCGAAGAAGCAGGATGAGATTGCGGGTTGGCGACGGGCAAAGGATATTCTGGAACCCGCCCGCCAGGGCCGCTTTGCGGCGTCGAAGGATTGCTGAGAGATGCCGCGTTATTCGGATCGGATGGATAATTACTCGCCATTTTCTCTTACACCGCTTTAATTAGATGGGTAAACGCGTTGCACTACGCCTCTTCGACTCTCAACTATCATAACATACATAGGAATGCCTGTGACCTTATGCAGAATTATTTATGGCCGCATTATAACATAATCTTTCTCTGATTACAGTACGCAAGACTTCGGTAATAATGCTGCCCGGTTCACAATACAAATCGCGCTGGTGGACGCGATCAATCGCGTCCCCGCTGCCTTGCCAGTCGGTCCACCTCTTCGGCAGCCGCGACATCGGATTTCATCCAGCGCGCCCCGAAAATACCCACCAGGCCAGCTATCACCAGCGCCGGTGTGCAAGTAATCAACAGAGCCTGGCTGAGATACTGGCCGGTCATGTTATGAGCAAAGTCAAACGCCGGCCTCGGATCAAAAGCATTAGCCAGCGTGCCAACCAGCGCTGGCGCGAAGGCATCACCCAGCATATGCGCGATCAAAAGCGAGATGGCAATGGCGGAGGCGCGCAGCGCCGATGGTACCACATCCTGTGAAGCAGCAGTACTGGGGCCGGTGTAGATCGTCAGCAGTAACGTCGTCATGACAAAAAACGCGCTGAACAGTACAAAATTGCGGCTGGTGATGGCAACGGCAAAAGCGGGCGCGCTTAACAGGAAGCCAATACCACACACCAGCACGCGCGCGCCCTGGTGGCGGCGATTGAGCCAGTCAGCCATATATCCACCAATGATGGTACCGGCCAGGCCCGCTATGACGATAATTCCGCCGGAAAACAAACCCGCCGTTCCTGAACGCAGTCCGAAGGTATCCTTCTGCTGGAGATAGGTAGGTAAGAAAGTAGTGTTGACGCCCAGCACGAAGAAGGCGAATATCTGCATGACAATCAATACCACCAGGGTTTTAATTTGTAACAATGAACCAAACTGCGACCACACTTTTGAAGACACCGGCACCGTATGCGGAGGCTCCTCGATTTCTGCCACTTCGCCCGCAATGGCAGGATAAAACTCGATTTCTGCTTCGTCGGCCTCGTTGCGGCGCGGTTCGCGCAGCCTGAAAGCCATAAACGCCAGGATCAAGCCGGGGATGCCGGTGAAGACAAATGCCAGTCGCCAGCTTCCAGTGAAGATACCCGCCAACTCCCCGCCTATCACGAAACCAAAGAGGATACCGACAAGTTGCCCGACACTCCACCAGCTCATGACACGCGAGCGCTTCTTGCGGCTGAAATAATCGCTCATCATGGCGGTACCAGCCGGGAAATAGCCCGCCTCACCAATGCCGAGCACCATGCGCGAAATGAAAAGAGTAGTGAAGCTGTTGGCCAGGGCGGTTAAGGCCGTCGCCACGCTCCAGATCGCTACGCAAATAGCCACGACGTTCTTGCGCTTCGCGCGGTCGGCCCAGATGCCCAGAGGAACCGTTGCCAGCGTATAGACAACCAGGAAAGCCGAGGCAATGTAGCCAATCTCCTGGTTGGGATTGGTAAACCCCAGTTCTTTGGCAACTGTGGCGGCTGCGCCGGTCAGCACATAGCGGTCCATGTAGTTAAGAAAGCTGATGCCGAACATGACCGAGAAAACGTACATGGGATATCTGTGGCTTTTTGGCCTGGATGCCTCCAGGTCGGGTTTGGAAGACGATGAAATATCACTCACTAAAGCCTCCATCTTTGGGGGTTATAATCGAGCACCGGAGCCAGGATCGCTACTCCAACTGTACCATAGTTTGATGTCTCTGAGAAGAGGTCAAAAACGAGCTTGCCAGGACGTGCCTGTGTGATATACTTCATTGTAAAACTTGCCCCAATTGACGTATAGTGAGTATAGGGTACATTCTAAAAACAATGGTAGGAACAGTAAAGGGGTTAATTTATATGCAAAAAAAGTATGCACTTCCCGGAATGTTTTTGTTGATAGCTATGATGCTCTTCGTGAGCGCGTGTGGGGGCAGTTCCCAGACAGCTGGACAACTGATCTTAAATAGCTCGACCGCTATGAAGCAGATCAAAGCGGTTCACGTCGCTATGACCGCGACAATCAATCTGGCGGTCAGTGGAACGCCCGGCAGCAGTTCTACAGCTTCGATCCCTGGTAATGTAAATGCTACAGCCAGCGTAAACGGTGACGAAGTGCTGCCCGACCAATCATCATTCAAACTCACCACCAGCGGCATCGGCAAACTCGCCTTCGCGGAAATCACCAAAGGCAACCAACTCTACTTCCAAAACGCTCAGGGCCAGTGGTATGTGATCGATAAAAGCAAGCTGAGTGGCACCAACAACAGCAGCAGTACCCTGCTGTCAAACGCCAGTATTCCAGACTTCAATAAACTGCTTGACCTGGTGCAAAAAGACGCGCAAATAACAGATCACGGCGACCAGACGCTCAACGGCGTGAGCCTGCGACACATCACCGTTACCCTCGATAAAAACGGCCTCGCGCAATTGATCGAGAACACAGGCCAGTTAAAGGGTCTAACGGGTGTGAGCCAGCAGAGTCTCAACGATATGCTCAACAGTGTAAGCAACTTCAGCGCCAGCCTGGACTTCTGGTTCGACGAGTCCACGTCCTACCTGCATCGTTTCGAGATAAAGCTGAACATGGCATTAAACCTGAACAAATTCGCCACACCTACCGCTAACTCGACCACGCCTTCAGGCTTCTCACTCTCACTCAAAGCAGATATCGTGCTCGACCTGAGCAAGTTCAACGACCCTTCTATCAAGATCACGGCTCCGGCCAACGCCATCCAAACAGATAATCCCGGCGTCATCTTTGGCGGCGCGTAAGCATCCAGCCTGTTGCTGGCAGGGGTTCTCTACATATAGAAAAGGTCTCACCATCGCCAGAGCGAGGTGAGACCTTTTCTATATGCACAAACTATCGCCACAACGTGTTCAAAGCATCAGACAATGCGCTATCTGGCATTTCCTGTCCACCATCTGATGATGTTTCGCCTTCTACAGTTTGAGCATCCAGATATGACGTAATATCAAGAAGTGAGGCTTGAGCTTGCACAGCATTTAAGCGACTTTGCGCTATTTGAATATACGCGGGATCGATTTCTATCCCGATACAACGTCTGCCTAGCTGTTTGGCGGCCACAGCGCTTGTCCCCGAACCGATGAAAGGGTCAAGCACAATATCACCAGGTTGAGTAAAGAGCTTGATAAACCAGGCTGGCAGCTCAACGGGAAATGTTGCGCTATGACCGCGATTGCTACATTCTGTTGCTAGGTGGAGAACGTTATCAGGATACGCCAGTTCCCGCCCAACCCAATTTTCAATTTTCTTACCAAAACCGCTCTGAACTCGTGAGTTATCGCGCTTTTTATCTGTCTCGCTAAGATTCCTCAAACGAGTGCGGCTCCAATCACCCATTGGAACACGCACTGTATCCTGGTACATCGCAAAATGTTTGCTCTTTGTGAAGTGCAGGCATCGCTCCCAGCCATCGCGAAAACGATTAGGCCATTTCCCAGGATAGCTATTGCGTTTATGCCACATATACTCTTCGGTCCACAACCATCCCTGTTTGCGCATCGCCAGAATAAGTTCAAGCACATACGTGTGACGCTCGCCGTTCACAACACGCTCTTTAATATTAAGGATGAAAGACCCCTCATCTTTCAATACTCGCCTGAGTTCGCTGCTAACAGGAAGAAACCATTCAACATACTTGTCGGGTGATACCCCACCATAGGTATCCTTTCGTTGATCTGCATAGGGCGGAGAGGTGACAATTAAATCAACCGAGCCAGATGCCACAGCAGGCAAGATATCCAGGCAATCACCCTGGTAGATGAGAGGCTGCTCTACATGTACGTCATTCATAGGTTTCCTCAGTTTGCTTTAATTGCTGAGGGCTTAGACCGTATATGTCATTGGAACAAATAAAAATGGGTATTGTTCCAACCCTCGAATATGGGTTCTTTTTGGGGAGATAAATGTGGTTTACCCGATTTCTAGTATCTGGTAGGTAAGTCACAAATTGGCAGAAAGCATCTTTAACAGAGCCTTACGCAGCCGTTCCACATCTCGCAAGGTCTCATCTCGCTCTGGCGAGGGTGTGACCTTTTTGCGCACAAACGACATAAATCCCAATAATGTGCTGTTCAACGCGTAGATTTCCACCACATTAAGCAGCACATGTATTTCCACAGTGCTGAGAGGGATAGTCGTCAGGCGAAGGTAAAGGTTTTCGAGCAGGTGCATCTGCTCATCTCGCTCCCTCGTGATATGACTAACTCTGCGCGTATATGTTATAGAAGCGCGAATGATGCTGCGCAACGACGCCAGATCATTGTAGCCGAGTGGCAACGCGGGTAGGTAATCCAGATTGCGATTGCTCATTGCTTTTCTTCCATACCCCAGTTCTCGCTGTTCATCATAGTTTGCGCCTCGTCATGCTTTCCTTCGGCTATGAAGCATAAAATGCGCTCACCTGCTCGTTGCATACGCGCAACGATGAACTCATGTCGAGCACTAATGGCGAAGCCCGATAGGGCCAATTGTGCTGCCTCTTCCTCTAAAGCCTGCTGATGGCGAAATTGCACTACCTGGCTCTTTTCTCCCGCTTCTTTCATAAAGATCAATCTCCTCTCTTGAACATATAACGACTTACTACTCTTCTTGAATAGTACATTCATTAGTAGTAAAATCAAGGAACAGCGTGTTACATTGGATGGAACACACTGTTCCAACAGAGGTGAATAAGATGGTAGCTCGTAAGCGGAAATCCAGGGGAATCGCTACAAACGAATTTGGAAAACTTGTGCGGAACTATCGTGTACAACGTAATTGGTCTCAACAGCAACTTGCAGACCGATGGGGACATAGTAGAGAGTACGTTTCGCAGATTGAGAGAGGTATACGTAAACTCGACCATCTAGAACAGGTTAACCGTCTGGCTGATATACTGGATATTCCCTCCGAGCAACTAGACAAGATAGGCAAAGGCATACCATATCGTAAAAATGATAGAGAATACACAACGAAAGTGGATGACGCTCTTCTGGAAGCGTTGCTCATACCTGCCCAATCAACGGTCAAACTATCCTGGCTTATCTGGCATGGAGATGGTGATACGACCGTTATCGATAATTTGAGTGTTTTGATTGTAAAACTTGAAGCTGCTCTAAATCAATATCGGGGTGAGTTCCGCAGGCCATCGCAACAATTACTTGCTTACGCTTACGAGATGATGGGTAAAATCGAGTTTGATCGACTCAATTACATCGAGGCAAATGGATTTTTCAATGAGATGCTTCAATTGGGCGAAGAGCTAAAAGACTCAAACATTATTGCCCTGGCAATGATTCACCAGGGAGATATTCTGAGGAAACGAGGACGTTATGAGTTAGCGATTCGTTGTTTGGATGCAGTACAAGCATATGCAGATGTAAGCGATCCTTCCATCGGTGGAACACGTTGGAAAATCCTTGCGCGAATCTACCACGATTATGGTCTTGAGTCTCATTTTCTAAAAGCGATTGATTATGCCGAAGATATAGCTCACCAAATGCAACAGACACAAGACGCCCGATCTAATGAATTTAACCTTGTTGAAGTACTCCAGGAACGAGCGCAGGGATACTCAATGCTCTGGCAAGCGCAAAAGGCTCTTGACATTTACAAAGAGACAGATAAACTCAGGCCGTTTCGCCCATTGCGCGATCTTGGTTCCTACACGATTATTAAAGCGCAGGCGCACGCGTATAGTGGGGATATGGATGAAGGAATTAAGCTCGCGCTTAGTGGTTTAGAATTTGCGAGAGCCTACCATTCAATTCGTCATGAGGCTCGCATACAGAAAATGTACGATCGATTAAGAGCTTCTTCATTGGGTCAGCACCCACTTTTACGTGACCTACGAGACGCATTAATGAACAAAGGTTCAGGAGATAGATGATTC
>Ga0307373_10013648_pt1 | contig 11326 bp, 7 predicted proteins | sample OX2MG_FD_202534 | JGI IMG/M metagenome (GOLD analysis project Ga0307373, IMG submission 202534) | Soil microbial communities from Risofladan, Vaasa, Finland - OX-2 | ecosystem: Environmental > Terrestrial > Soil > Coastal area > Acid sulfate soil | place: Finland: Risofladan, Vaasa | collected... | reverse complement strand
GGGTTGTTCGACTCCACGATGATCGTCGTGGGCTCCATGATCGGCTCGGGCATTTATATCGTCTCCGCCGACATTTCGAACCAGGTGCAAAGCCCCGGCCTGCTGATTATTGTCTGGGTCATGTCGGGCGTGATGACCATGATCGGCGCGTTGAGTTATGGCGAGCTTGCCGCGGCGATGCCGCACGCGGGCGGCCAGTACGTTTTTCTCCGCGAGTCCTTCGGGCCACTCTGGGGTTTCCTGTACGGCTGGACCATGCTGCTGGTCGTGCAAACGGCGACGATTGCGGCGGTCGCCATTGCATTCGCGAAATTCACCGGCGTGTTTGCGCCGTGGTTTTCGCCGTCGGGCTGGATTCTGAAATTTGGCACCTTCGGCCCGTGGAAATTCCCGTTTGGGATTCTCGGCCCTTACGATCTCGGCCTCAACCGCCAGAATCTGCTGGCGATCATTTCTATCGTTTTGCTCACGTGGATCAACCTGCGCGGCTTGCGTCTCGGCAAAATCGTACAGAACGTTTTCACGAGTGTGAAGACGGTCTCCTTGGCGGCATTGGTTATCGTGGGATTCCTGTTCGCGCGCGCCGAGGCCGTGGCCGCGAATTTCCATAATTTCTGGCATAACGCGGGACTCTCCGTGCAGCATGCCTATCCGCCCGGTGTAGGCACGTGGGAGGTTTCGACCGCCACGGTTGTCGGCGTGGCTATGGTTGGATCGCTCTTCGCATCCGATGCCTGGTACGACATCACCTTCACCGCTTCGGAAGTCAAACGCCCCGGGCGCAATCTGCCCCTCGCGCTTTTCTTCGGGACTTTGATTGTCACCACGCTGTACGTGCTTGCTAATTTCGCCTATTTGCGCGTCCTGCCCATGGCAGGCGACCCACATGGCTCGACAATTATTGCGCGCGGCATTCAATACGCCACTGACGGCCGCGTGGCAACGGCGATGTTGCAAGTAATCTTTGGCCCCGTGGGCGCGATCGTGATGGCGGTTGCGATCTTGATTTCCTGCTTCGGCTGCAATAACGGCCTGATTCTCGCGGGCGCGCGAATTTATTATGCCATGGCCAAGGACGGTCTTCTTTTCAAATCCATTGGCCGCGTGAATCGCCGCCACGCGCCGGGCGTAGCGCTGATAGTGCAGTGTGTGTGGGCGTCTGTTCTTTGTCTCTCCGGCACATACAATCAGCTCCTCGACTTTTTGATTTTCGCGGAGTTGATTTTCTACATTTTGACGCTGGCGGGACTATTCGTGCTGCGCCGCACGCGGCCTACCATGGAGCGTCCTTACCGCGCCGTCGGTTACCCGGTCCTTCCGGCCCTTTATATTCTGATGGCCTTATTTCTAGAGGTGCAGTTGCTGCGATACAAACCGCAGAATACGTGGCCCGGCCTCATCATTGTACTTATTGGCTTGCCGGTCTACCTGCTTTGGCGCATGATGTCGCGCAACCGAAACGCGGCGGCAAACTGAATCGGCAATTTCAAGGCGATTTGCATTCGAATCACGGAGGGAATGGATGGCCAGCCAACTGTTAGCGAAAAAACCGCTCGACGCCATCATGGCGGAGGCATCCGAAACGGGTGAGCATTCCCTGAAGCGCTCGCTCGGCCCGGTAAACTTGGTCACGCTCGGCATCGGCGCCATCATCGGCACCGGAATCTTCGTTCTCACTGGCCCCGTAGCCGCTACCGCAGCGGGTCCGGCGATTGTTCTTTCCTTCATTATCGCCGGCATCGGTTGCGCGTTTGCAGGATTGTGTTACGCTGAGTTCGCTGCCCTCCTCCCCATTGCCGGCAGTTCCTACAGCTACGCCTACGCCACCCTCGGAGAAATCGTCGCCTGGATCATCGGCTGGGCGCTGGTCCTCGAATATGCCTTCGGCGCGGCCACCGTGGCGGTCGGTTGGAGCGGCTACGTCGGCAGTTTCCTCCAGGATTTGGGCATCCCCATACCGGCCTCTCTCTCTTACGCTCCTGGGACGGTGGTCGTGCAGTATCACGGCGTGTGGGCGCCGCTCACGACTCTTCCGGCCAGCATTCAAGCGGAAGCGACAGCGCTGCCACACGTCACTGCTCATTTCGACCTCATGGCCTTACTTGGCATCATGCTGGTGACTGCGATATTGGTTAAAGGCATCAAGGAATCCGCCAACGTCAACAGCGCCATCGTCATCGTGAAAGTTTCCGTCCTGCTGGTTTTCATCGGATTGGGCGGCGCGTTTCTTTTCGCTCATCACTCCCTCGCCACCGCCAATTGGCATCCCTTCATTCCGCCGAACGCGGGCCATTTCGGTGAATTCGGCTGGAGCGGCATTTTGCGCGGCGCGGGAATCATTTTCTTCGCTTACATCGGATTCGACGCCGTCTCCACCGCTGCGCAGGAGACCAGGAACCCGTCGCGCGACATGCCCATCGGAATTCTTGGTTCGCTGATTATCTGCACCATTCTTTACATTCTCGTGGCCGTTATACTCACCGGGCTCGCTTCGTATACCCGCCTGAACGTGGCTGACCCCATTGCTTTGGGCGTGGACGTTACCGGAGTTCGCTGGGGCAGTTATCTGGTCAAGATTGGCGCCATTGGCGGACTCACTTCGACGATGATCGTGATGCTCCTCGGACAGACCCGCGTTTTTTTCACCATGGCTCACGACGGGCTTTTGGGGAAGTGGGCGTGCAAAGTTCATCCGAAAATGCGCACGCCTTACATCTCGACCATGTTCATTGGCGCATGCGTTGCTCTTCTGGCCGCGACGCTGCCGATTAACAAGCTCGACGAGCTCGTCAGCATTGGAACTCTGTTCGCTTTCACTGTCGTCTGCGCTGGTGTTTGGATCCTTCGCAAGCAGCAACCTGATTTGCACAGGCCGTTCCGTGTGCCGTGGGTGCCCTTTGTGCCCATCATGGGCATGCTGGTTTCCCTAGTCATGATGTTTTCGCTGCACCTGCTCACCTGGGAAGTTTTTCTCAGTTGGCTGGCGATCGGCCTGGTGATTTATTTCACCTACGGCCGTCGGCACAGCGCCGTGCAGTTGTCGCTCAATTCGCGCCCCGCCGCTGGCACGCAGCGCGTCACGAAGTAGAAAGCGCACGAATTCGCGAAATTTCGCTTGCGGCGGATGTGGCTGGAGGGCCTGCGTTATGCGCCTCTATTCTCTTGTTTTGCGAATACCTGTTCTTTCCTGGCTCAATATTGTCTAAATTAGAGGCCGCGATTCCGCCGCCTGTGGCACAGGCGGCTAACCTGGGAATTGCGTTCGAGGACAACTGTGCCGTCGTTTCACCGCCTGCGTGCATTTTGGCGAACCACTTCGCCGCTCGACCGCCTCGCCGCGATTGTCCTTGTTTTCTCCATCTTGACTTGGGCAACACGCTTTGGCCGCTACGTTTCCTTCCTCGGCGCGTGGCGCGTGATTCTCTTCGTCATCGCTACGGGATACTTGATGTTCCGCCTGGCGCGGTGGGCGCGCAAACGTCTTTTGTGGAGCCTGCGCAATCGCCTTGTCGTCGCGTATATTTTTATTGCCGTCGTTCCCGTGGTGCTGCTGCTCGCCATGATCGCCCTTTCCGGCTACTTGCTTTACTTTCAACTGGGCGCACACCTGCTGGAAGACGATCTGAACAGCCGCATCACGGAGGTGTCCCATATTGCGGAAACCCTCGATCAAACCCTCGCCAACGACCTCGCCATGCGCCTCCCGATTGACTCGCGCGCAGTCCTCGCACGTCCCGGCATCGCGGCCATGCTCAGTTCAGCGAGCACGCGGCTTCCTGGTCTTGAAGTTCATTTGCCTGAATCAGCCGCTGCCATCGGATCCAACGCGCGGCCAGTGCAGGGATATTCCGGCCTTGTGCAGTCCGCAGGGAGCCTGTGGATAGAGGCCGTGGTAGCGAGCCATGCCCCATCTCATGAAGGCGAACTTTACGTTCGCGTGCCCGTCACCGTAGCGCTGCTCGGCGCCATCGCCCCCGATCTCGGCCCCATCCAGCTCACCACGTTTCGTCCTGCAGGCAAATCCGATCCTGTCGCGGACGTTCTGGACTTGAACGGCCGTCGGCTCGTGCGCGCCGGCCAGGTTGTCAGCGTGCGGCCTCTCCGGCCCAAGCGCGGCTGGTACGACATCGAAATTTCTGGCGGTTCGACGCTCAACGCCGTGTTGCTTAGCCACGATGAACCGACGACAGACACGATGCCCGTCGCCGCGGCGTTCTCCCTGCGGCCATCGCAATTGACGAGCCGCCTTTTCGCTTCCTTGGGTCTTCTCGGCGATCCGCTGGTCATTATTCTGATTTTGATTGGAGTGTTTTTTTTCCTGCTCGAAATTGCCGCGCTCATCACCGGTATCGTGCTCACTCGCACCATCACCGTTGCAGTCGATGATCTTTACGAAGCCACGCGCCACGTCCGTCAGGGCGATTTCCGCCATCGTATTCACGTGCGCCAGCGAGACCAGTTAGGCGTGCTCGCAGAATCGTTCAACGCCATGACCGGCTCCATCGCCGAGCTGATCGAAGAGCAGCGTCAGCGTCAGAAGCTTGAAAACGAACTCACCATCGCGCGCGAAGTGCAAACGCAGCTTTTCCCGCGCGAGCTTCCCGAAATGGCCGGCCTGGAATTGGCCGCTGTCTGCCGCGCCGCGCGCGTCGTTTCAGGCGATTACTATGACTTTATGAACCTCGGCCATTCGCGCTTGGGCATGGCCATTGCAGACATCAGCGGCAAGGGAATCTCCGCTGCGCTGCTCATGGCCAGTCTGCAGGCCGCTCTCCGCAGCCAGGCACTCATGAATGGCCATCGCACTACAGATGAAGTCGTTAGCTCCCTGAATCGCCACCTCTTCCTAAACACGTCGGACGACCGCTACGCCACGCTCTTTTACGCCGAGTATGATCCTTCCACGCACTCGCTGTGCTACACAAATGCGGGGCACTGCGCACCGTTTTTCGTCACGGGCAATACACTCAAGAAGCTCGACGAAGGCGGGACGGTGGTGGGGCTATTCGACCGCGCAGATTATAAACAGGTGACTGTGCCGGCTGAACCAGGCTCGCTGTTCGTCGGCTTCAGCGACGGCTTACTCGAGCCTGAAAACGTATACGGCGAAGAATTCGGCACAGCACGATTGGCGAACGAGGTCCTGCGTCTTCGCGATTTGCCCGCGGAGCGCCTCGCCGAGGGCTTGCTTTCCGCCGTCGAGCAGTGGGCCGGCTCGCCCGAGCAGGCCGACGACATGACCGTCATCGTCGCCCGCTTCCGCTAGTATTCAGCATCGCTGCGCCGGATTTGTTTTGGCGTCGCTTGGCAATGAGGGCGGAATTCGGTAATCTTTCGCTGGATATTTTCCTAGGAGAATTTCGTGGAACTGGGGAAGCGCGTCGCGCTGGTCACTGGCGGCAGCAGAGGCATAGGAAAGGGAATTGCCCTCGGCCTGGGCCGCGAAGGCGCGCGCGTCGCACTTTCCTATCGCTCGAACAAAGCGGCGGCGCAGAACGCTTTGCGTCAACTCCAGGCGCTCGGATGCGAATGCTTTGCGGTCGAGGCGGACGCGACGAATCCGGAGCGCTCGGATTTTCTCGTGCGTTCCGTGCTTGAGCGCTTTCAGCGCCTCGATGTGCTCGTCAACAACGTCGGCATTTTCAATTGGGGCACCGTTGCTGACACCACGCTCGACGAATGGAAACGCGTCCTCGATTCGAATCTGATGAGTGTCTTTTACACGAGCAAGGCCGCCCTTCCTGCGATGCGGAGGCAACATTGGGGCCGCATCATTAATATCGGCGCCGTCGGAGCGGAGCGCGCCTTCGGCCAGGCGACGATTTCGGCGTATGCGGCAGCCAAAGCCGGCGTGGTGGCATTCTCGCGGTCGCTTGCGCTCGAAGAAGCGAAGAACGGCATCACAGTGAACGTCGTCAATCCACCGAATATCGACGACAAAGAGCTATCACTGGAAGAGGCCCGGCGGATGCACGACGCGCGCTTTCCCGTGGGCCGCCCGCCATCGGCGGACGATATTGCGGCGGTCGTCAAGTTCCTTGCATCGGATTCAGCCGATTACGTCACCGGGCAAGTGGTCAGCGTTTCCGGCGGCTGGATGATGTGAGCAATCCCGCAGGATAACAGACAAAGTTTCCGAATTCTTGCGCGACACGATAAACTTCTTACGTGGACGATTTTTCATGTCGTCCATGTGAATTCGGATGAAAATTCTCACCACAAGCGAAATGCGCGAGGCTGATCGCCTCACCACCGAGCGATACGGAATCGCGAGCTTATCGCTGATGGAAAACGCGGGCTCCTCAATAGCGCGGTTTATTGCCGCGCACTTTTCACCGCTCGAACGCCGCCGCATCGTCGTGCTCTGCGGAAAAGGAAATAACGGCGGAGATGGTTTTGTCGTGGCGCGCAAATTGCGTGAGCTTGGCGCACAGCCTCTCGTTTTTCTCTTTGCTGATCCTGCTGAACTTGCTGGTGACGCTGCGGAGAATTTTCGTCGCCTGCGCACAACCTCGCTGGACGCAAAGATTGTTCGTGACGCAACAGCCTGGGGCGCTTCGCGAGATTCACTCTTGACCGCGGCGATTATCGTCGACGCACTTTTCGGTACGGGCTTGCGCGGCCCGGTCGACGGTTTGCCGGCTCAAGTCATTCAAGACGTAAACCGGCACAACCCCCGAACCTGCGTTGTCTCCGTGGATATTCCTTCCGGACTTTCCGGCGATTCGGGAGAAGTAACAGGCCCCGCGATCGCCGCCGACTACACGATCACGTTCACTGCCCCCAAAATTGGGATGATTGCCGCGTCCGCGCGTCCCTGGATCGGACGGTTGGCCGTTGCGGATATTGGCACGCCGCGGGAGTTGGTCGAGGAAATCTCGAGGAGCAATGTGCGCTGGTTGGAACCGTGGGAATTTCGCGCGCTTCCAACGGGGCGTCGGGCTGATTCGAATAAGGGATTGTACGGCCACGCGTTGATTGTAGCGGGCTCAACCGGCAAAGCGGGAGCCGCGGCCCTCGCTGCGCAAGGCGCGTTACGCGTTGGTGCGGGCCTGGTAACAGTCGCCACGCCTCAACCAGTTCTCGACACCGTCGCGGGTTTTGCCCCTGAAATCATGACCGAGCCCTTGCACGCCACCGCTGCGGGAACCATTGCGCGCGACGTTTTTGATTCCGGCGGCTTCGCAAAAATTGTCAACGGCAAAAGCGTTGTCGCTGTCGGTCCTGGGTTAACCACGCACGATGAAACCCAGCAATTCGTCCGCTCGATTATTGCGAGTCGGCCGCAAATCCCGGTAATTCTCGATGCTGACGGCCTAAATGCTTTTGCCGGGCGCGCGGACGACCTGCGTGGCTCAGGTGAAATGCTTGCGATTACGCCACATCCGGGCGAGATGGCGCGGCTCATTGGCGGCACGGTAAAGGATGTCCAGTCGCGCCGCCTGGAAGTGGCGCGCAAGGCCGCGGCGGATTGGCAGGCGTTCGTGATACTGAAAGGCTATCAGACGATCCTTGCATCGCCGGACGGCACGGCCTGGATCAATTCCACCGGCAATCCAGGAATGTCGACAGGAGGCACTGGGGATGTACTGACTGGAATGCTCGCCGGTCTCACGGCCGAGTTTGGCGCGCGGAACTGGCCGATGACACTGGCGCGCGGCATTTATCTCCACGGATTGGCGGGAGATTTGGCCGCGGAGGAATTTGGCGAAGCATCGCTCATCGCGAGCGACGTTATCCGTTCCATTCCGGCCGCTTGTGCGCAATTGCGCGACGCGATACAGGCGCTGTGAAATGCTGGCCGGCGAAACCATTTCGCATTCTTCCCGGGAAACAATTGCGCGGGGCAGGGAACTCGCCGCGCATTTGCGTGCGCCACTACTCGTTTTGCTCACCGGTGAATTAGGCGCGGGGAAAACCACGCTGGCGAAGGGCATCATCAGCGGCCTCGGAGCCGCCGCCGAAGAAGACATCACCAGCCCGACTTTCACCTTGGTCCACACGTTCAGCGGCCCCGTCACGGTTTTTCACGTTGACCTCTATCGGGTCTCCGACGTGCACGATTTCGACACCCTTGGATTGGAGGACCTTTTTGCGGAGCCTGCCATTGTGCTCATCGAATGGCCAGAGCGCATGCGACTGCGCACGGACTGGCCCGTGCTGCGCATCGCCCTTGAACACGTCGCCGAAGACGTACGAAAAATCACGATAAGCGAAGCCGTCCCAAAAAAAGTTGCGCCACAGAGCAGCGGCAAAGTTTAGAACGGTGGCAACCGTACTCTGCCGCGTAAAGCGCCAGAAATCCTATCGGCGCCAATGCCGAAATGCGCGCCACAAATCGGCGAGCAATGGCCAAAGCATGGCAATAATGAACAGCACCGCCAGGAGTTTGCGCCGCGCAGCGACCCCGAATTGCCAAGCAGCATCAGGTCCGTGGCGTTCGCAAAAGCCGTCCTCAAGGGCCGGCTCCTCGCATCGCTCCCCCGAACTCCCCAGATGCAGGCAGCGCGGCTCCTGTCCCTCTGCCGGGTTAACGACTTGGCCTCTCATCCTTGCGCCATCCTCGCATTCTGCTACAGTCAAAAGAGTAAGGCCAGATTGGTCTCATGCCGGACACCACGACCGCAACGCCGGCTCGCCCGGCGCGCCTGAAGCTACAGCCGTATTCCGCCGAATTGCGTCTGGCCTCTCTCACGCCTGGCATAGACAATATTCACTACGACGTCTATCTAAGTCCTCGATTCCTCGAAATCGGACGCCAATATCTCGCCGATCTCGTGCGCCAGGCCGCCTCGCTTCAGCAATTCTTCGGATTCGAGGCGCGGCAGTCGCGCGCCGGAGATTCCTCCCAATTTCGCAAGCTGCTGAGCGAACTCTTGCAATCCGGCATCACGCGCGCTCAGTTTGAAAAAAATATCGAGTTCGACCTGCTGCTCCGCGTCGCCATTCTGAAGTTTTTCACGCAGGAACTTGCCAGCGAATTTTCCAGTGTGATCGTTGAATGCAAGGAACACATCCGTTCGCGCGGCGCCGTCTTCGAACACAGTGAGCAAGCCCACGTCAAGCGCGCGCAAATCGCCGAGCTGCAATCAAACCGCAAAAGCATCATACGCCGCGCCGGTCAAACGCTGTTTCACATTCTCAAGGAATTGGACGAAACCGTGCTCGCGAAATCGCGCCGCGCGCTTTTTGGCGAAGATTTCGCCGACACCTATGAGTTGCTCACCAATCGACTTCTCTTTGTCGAAAACGGAAACGACGATTATCTGTTCCTCGAACATTACGTGCTGCTCGGCAATTTCTTGCAGGACCCCGACCGCTTCGAAAATTTCGACACGTTGCTGATTGATTTTCTTCGCGACTTCGTTATCACGGACGCAAACTCGGAAGAGCTTCGCCGCGCCCAGGAAACCTACGGAAAACTGGTCGAGCAAGCACTCGGCAAGCGTTCCGATCTGGCCAAACTGGAAGGCGAGCAGGAGGACGTGCTGCGCAGGGTCGGCGGTGGCGAAGGCTTCCTTCCCGGAATTTTCAAGCGCCGCGGGGGAGTCGAAGCGGAAACGAATCTGGCCGTTTTGCGCCGTCGGCAGGCGGATCTCGAATTTCAGCTCGCGGAAATCAGCCCGGAACTGGAAGCCGCCAAGCAGAAAGTTGACTTCCTCACGGAGGAATTCCGCAGCCGTCTCGGCGACTATTTGAGCGAGCCACAAAATGCCCGCCGTTTGTTCGATCCATCCGCAACGGGCGGCCACGGCGTGGGCGACGCGGAGGTCCGCGAGCGACTGCTTGAGGAGTTGCACCGCCGCCTCGAGGAGCGCGACCTTCTCGGCTACGTGCTTGCCAGCTACGAGGTCTGCAATCTCTACAATGATTTTTGTCCGCCCGTTCACTTGCAGCAGCTCAGGCGTGCACTATTGTCTCGTGACGAATTGAAGCGCGTCGAAAAAGTCCTCGGCCAATTTCCCGCGCGCAATTTCTCGCTGAAACGTATCGAGGAAGCCTCGAAGTCATTACGTCGCTACTCACACGAAGAGTCTCGCGCTTTGGTGCTCCGTTTCGTACAGGACCTGATGCGCCTTCGCCGGGACCGCCGCAATTACCATCATGTTGCGGCATGGCTCGACAAAATCAACCTCGTGCGGTCGGACCGCCAGCGCGACCTTTCCCGCGTCAATAACAGCCTCTACGAATTCGTTTTTTCCGACGAACGCCGCGCTACGGATGATCCCGTCGTCTCGCATACAGTGATCAAGGCGGACGTCCGGGGTTCCACGGAAATCACCAAGGATCTCCTCGCGCGCGGCCTGAATCCCGCATCGCATTTCAGCCTAACCCTTCACGAACCCGTCAAGCGCCTCCTCGAACGCCATGGCGCGGCGAAAGTGTTCCTGGAAGGCGACGCGATCATTTTGGCCATTTACGAAACGGAATCGAATCGCGCGGGCCAACGCGCGGTCGCTAAAGCCTGCGTGCTGGCTCGTGAAATTATTGAAGTCACGCAGGCCTACAACGCCAAAGCGGAATCCGGAAATTTGCCTCGTCTCGAGCTCGGCATTGGCGTCGCCTTTCAAAACTCTGCCCCTTCCGTCTGGTCCGATGGCGACTCGAAGATCATGATCTCGAAGGCCCTCAATCTTTCCGACCGTCTCTCGAGCTGCTCAAAGATGGCGCGCCGCTTGTTCGCAAAGAATCCGTCGCCTTTTCGCGTCTTCCTGCTGCAGACTTTAATCGTCGAGGGCGCGGGCGAGGAAGAGGGCGACGAACTGCTGATGCGCTACAACATGAACGGCATCGAGCTCAACGAAGAAGGTTTTCAGAAACTCACCAGCGAGATTTCGCTTTTCCCGTTGGAAGGAACTTTTCCCATGCCGTGGGGCAAAGACCGCGCGCAGCTTTTCTACGGCGAATTGCCATTCGGTGATTCTCTTGAGCCCATCGTAATTCGCCGTGGGATGACGCGCGAACTGCAGCCCGGCGGGAAAATCGGCGGCCCAACGAACCGCCCGTACTTCGAAGTCTGCGTACATCCGAAGCTCCTCGAACTCGCTCGCAAAAAAGTCGGCGCAGCCAAGCGTTGAATCGCGGCGCTGCTCTTCACTGCTGTTTCCTCAAGCTCCCTTGAATAAGAATGTTTGTATTTACTTTCTTTCGATGCGGTGTTTTTTGGCGGAGAAACACGCTGCGAGTTCTTTGTCCTCTTGTATTCTGCCGCTATAATCCAGGGCGGAGGCGAAAATGGTCCGGTGACTGTCCCGGCCTTCAAAGCCGGCGATTCGGCTCTTAGCGAGTCGAATGGTGGGTTCGACTCCCACACGCTTCCGCCATA
>Ga0307373_10013645_pt1 | contig 11328 bp, 8 predicted proteins | sample OX2MG_FD_202534 | JGI IMG/M metagenome (GOLD analysis project Ga0307373, IMG submission 202534) | Soil microbial communities from Risofladan, Vaasa, Finland - OX-2 | ecosystem: Environmental > Terrestrial > Soil > Coastal area > Acid sulfate soil | place: Finland: Risofladan, Vaasa | collected... | reverse complement strand
CGCCGCACGGCCGCGCCGAGCGGAAACGCAAAAGCCTGGGTTGTCAATGGCCCGCGCCGGCGCCAGGCGCCGGCGCCGCCCTGGGGCGGGCCGCTGCGAACGGCATGATGGGCGCGGGCCCCAGCGCGCCTGCGGCGCGCGTCCCGCTTATGCTCGCGCCGACTTGGGGGCCCATGGCCCCAAGTCGGCGCTGCGCCTCGCTGGGGCCGCGCCGATTTTGCCGGCAGGCAAAGCGGCGCGACCCCAGCGAGACGACGGGCGCAGCGGCGGCATGAGGGTGGGATGCGTCTTTCGGGCCGGGCGCGGTGGATTTTGGTCCCTGGGGCGGGAAAATGCGGAAAGCGTCGCCGTTCCGTAGCGATTGTGCAGGATCGGGGGCTGGCGGGCTGGCCCGCCGCCGCTGTGACGGCGCGGGGCGGGCGGGGCGCCCGCTCGGCTCAGGGCGCCTGCAAGCTGCCGCCAACGAGGCTGGATTACGGCGCCGCGGCGACGAGGGCGGCGCCGCGGGAGGCGATGAGGCGGGCGTAGCCGCGGGCGGAATCCTTCACGATGCGGCGGCCGTCGGGGAAGTTGACGAAGACCAGGCCGAAGCGCTGGGTGTAGCCCGCCTGCCACTCGAAGTTGTCGAGCAGCGACCAGTGCAGGTAGCCGAGCAGGGGCGTGCCTTCGCTGGCGGCTTGGGCGAGGAAGCGGAGATGGCGCTGGAGGAAGTCGAGGCGCTGGGGATCATGGACCTGGCCATCGAGCGAGACCCAGTCGCGGGTCGAGCAGCCGTTCTCGGTGATGAAGACGGGCAAGCGGTAGCGCTGGTGCAACCAGCGCGGGGCCCAATACATGACCTCGGGGGTGACGGGCCATCCGAAGGTGGTTTCGGGGAAGCCCGGGGGCCAGGGCTGGAGCACGGCCTCGCCGTGCGCGCCGGCGGCGACGCGGCGGCCGCCATAGACATTGGCGGCGATAAAATCGAGCGGCTGGCGGATGGTGGCCATGTCGCCGGAGGCGATGACGGGCCCATCGGGGCCGAGGGCGGCAAGGGCGGCGGCGGGGTATGCGCCGGTGTAGATGGGCTCGTGCCACCAGGCGTTCTCGTCCCACCAGTGCGACGGGGTGAAGTGGTCGAGCGGAGATTGGAAGGTGGCGGCGTAGGCGGCGTCGGCGTCGGCAGGGGCGGCGGGCAGGGCGGGGGAGATGTCGTTGGGGATGCCGATGCGAAGGGGGCGGGGGGCGTGGGCGCGCAGCGCCTGGACGGCGCGGCCGTGGGCGAGCAGGACATGGTGGGCGGCGGTGAGGCTCTGGCGGCGCCCGAGGCGGAGGCCGGGGGCTTGGACGCCGGTGACGTAGCCGCCACCGATGAAGGAGCGGGGCTCGTTGATGGTGAGCCAGCAGCGCACGCGGTCGGAGAGGGCGCGGGCGACGACGGCGGCGTAGTCGGCGAACCAATGCGCCATGTCGCGCGTCTGCCAGCCGCCGCGGCGCTGGAGGGCGGCGGGCGTGTCCCAGTGGAAGAGGGTGGCGACGGGCTCGACGCCGGCGGCGAGCAGGGCGTCCACCACGCGGCGGTAGAAGTCGAGCCCGGTCTGGCGGACGGCGCCGGCGCCGTCGGGCAGGATGCGGGTCCAGGCCAGGCTGAAGCGGAAGGCATTGCAGCCGAGCGCGCGCATGAGGGCGATGTCTTCCGGGTAGCGATGGAAGAAGTCGCAGGCGCGGCGGCCGGATTGCCCGTCGGCGATCACGCCGGGGCGCTGGACGAACTCGTCCCAGACGGAGGGGCCCTTGCCGGGCTCGCCGGCGGCGCCTTCGGTTTGGTAGGCGGAGCTGGCGGCGCCCCAGAGGAATGCGGGAGGAAAGGGAGGGGCATCAGGGTTGGGGAGGCGCCAGCGGGGCACGAACACCGACGGCAGGGCGGCGGCGGAGCTGGCGGCGAGGAAGGCGCGGCGGGTCCAGCGCGAAGCCAGGGTGGCTGGATCGGGCTGGGGCGGCGCGGAGGCGTGCGGCACTGCTTGGGGGAGAGCCGCATCCGGGCGGCGGGAGGAGGAGGCGGCGATCCCGGAGTCGCTCCAGCGCGGTGGGGTGCGGTCGGGCATGGGCGGCTGGGTCCTACTGTAATCCAGATGGCGCGGCCGCGGTGGATACTCCCCACCGTACCCGGGTCGTTCCCGTTGGTCGCTGGGAGTCGTGGCTTCGATGCAGGGCAGGCCCGCCCGGCTGTGACGGCGCGGGGCGGGCGGGGTGCGTCCGCTCGGCTCAGGGCGCCTGCGAGCGGCCGCCACCGGATCGCCCGGTGGCGCGCCCCTGTCGCGCAACTGTTTTGTGACCATCTTGTAGCAGGCTATGACCTTTTGCGCCCGCCCCGCATTTTGTGCTTGACATCGGCCTCCCTGGCTCGAGTAGCCTAAGCGCGCAGAGGCTCACAGGGTGATGGCAATGCGGATGGCACGAAACTTGCTCTCTCTCTCTCTCTCTCTCTCCTAGCCCTCGCTAGCGCGGCCGGGGCGCAGGGGCCGGCGGGCATCGTCGCCCGCGGCTCGGTCACGCTGCAAGGGCCGCGCGGGCCGGAGCAGGGGACGATCACGGTTCGCGCCTGGGGGGCGGACCATTGCCGGGTGGCGATGGACCTGGGCGCCCCGGGCCGGCCGCGGCGGTACTCTGCGGTGGTGAACGGCGGGCGGGCCAGCGTCACCGGCCCGGCCGGGCTGGTGCGGACGGTGCGGCTGCCGGCGGGCACGGGTTTGGGCTGCGCCCTGCTGCCGGAAGGGCTGGCCTACGGCAAGCTGGCTGGCGTGGGCGCCAGGCTGGCCGCCGACGCCGCCGGGCGCCCCTTGAGGCTGGCCTGGAGCGTGCGCGGGCAGGCCGCCACGCTGGCTTGGGCCGATTACCGGTCGGCGGCGGGGCTGGCCTATGCGGCCACGGTCACCGAGACGGTCGGCGGGGAGACCCGCCTCGCCGTCCACTTCGACTCGGTCGCGCCCCACAGCTTCAACGACAGCGACTTCGCGCTGCCGCCGCCCAACCCCGTGCCCGCCCGCGCCGCCGGAGGTGGGCGATGAAAGCCCGCCGCTGGCGGCAGCTCGCAGACGCCCTGAGCCGAGCGGGCGTCCCCTGCCGGGGATCGAAGTCACGACTCCAAGCGACCAACGGGAGCGGCCCGATTCAGGTATGGAGTATCCGCCTCGCGCTGGTGATCGGGTGCGTCCTGGGCGCGGGGCTGCTGGCTCCGGCGCAGATTGTCGGGCCCTCGCCCTGGGGGAGCGAGCGCGGCCTGGGTTTCGGCACGGTCAACCGGGCCACGCTCGACAACCACCTCGAGATCCCCATTTACTCGCGGCCCACCGGCACCGGGGTGGCGGTGGGGTTGCGGCTGGAGTACGACAGCCAGTTCTGGACGACCATGTTGCCGGGCAGCGGCCCCTGGACGCCGCAAGGCGATTTCGGCTGGCGCCTGATGCAGCCCTTCGGCCAGCTCACCGAGCAGGAGCAGACCCAGGACCAGTATTGCGGCTGGTACCAGACCGGCAACTCCAGCGGCAGCTACGATGAATGGTATACCCTGGTCACCGATTTTTGGGCCTTCACCGAACCCGACGGCACCTACGTGGGCACCGGCCTGCCGGTGAACAACTACCTGGTGGTGGGCGGCGGCACCCGGCAGCGCGGCGACATCACCAACTGCCCGACCTTCAACGACCCCACCAGCGCGGTCATCCCCGACGGCAAGGGCTACACGGCGACGATTGTCAGCGGCGGCGACTCGGCGCAAGCGGTGATGGCGGTGTTCGACGCCTCCGGCAACGAGGTGGACGGCGAGCTCAAGGACATCAACGGCAACGCGGTGACCACCAGCGCCAACGGCGGCACGGTGAGCTACTTCGATCCGCTGAGCGCCGCCAACGGCGGCAACCCGGCGCTCACCCAGACCGGCGCGGGCACGCCCTCCTCGCCGGTCTATTACACCTACACCGGGGCCAACGGCGGCGGGGTCGCGCTCGAGGAGCAGTTCGAGTCGCTCGGCGTCACCACCTCCTTCGGGTGCGGCTCGCACGCCGAGTGGAGCGGGACCGCCACCGTGCCCAGCGAGTTCGACCTGCCGGACGGGTCCAGGTACGTTTTTGGATACGACAGCGATGCCCGGCTGGCCTGGGTGACCCTTCCGACCGGCGCCACCATCAACTACAGCTACGCCATGGACTGCAGCGGCGGCGCGAGCGACGGCGGCAACGACGCGCTTACGCGCTGGGATTCGCTCAACGGCCCGGGGCTGCAGTGGAGCTGGACGCGCGCGCAGCAGGGCGGCGGCGCGGTGCAGACGGTCGAGACCGATCCCTACGCCAACCAGCGCGTGTTCGACTTCGCCGCGCCGCTGGCGGCGGGCGAGAGCGGGGCCCTGAAGGAGGAGGATGTGTACGCCGGCAGCGTCGGCGGCACCGAGCTGAGGTCGGCGGTGAACACCGACACCACCAGCCAGGGCTACGTCAGCCAGCGGACGGCGGTGGTGACGCTCTACGGGAGCTCGGCGCTTTACAAGCAGACGGTGTTCGTCTACAACCCGCTGGGGCAGCCGCTCGACCAATCGGATTACGACTGGGGCGCCGCCAGCCCGGGTGGAGGCCTGCTGCGCAAGGTGGCCACGGTCTATAACGCCGCGCCCAGCCTGCCGGTGAGCATCGTGACCACCGACGGCGGCGGCGCCACCGCCGCCGACACGGCGATGGGGTACGACAGCAAGGGCAACCTCAACGCCGAGCAGGAGTACATCGGCAACGGCAACGACCTCGCCAAGAGCTGGACCTACAACGCCAACGGCACCGTGGCCACGGCGACGGACGCCAACGGCGCCGCCACCACCTACACCTACGCCATCGGCTCCGGCGGTTGCGCCGACGCCAAAGGCCAGGGCCTGTTCCCGACCGCGGTGCAGAGCCCGACCGCGGCGGTCAAGGGCAGCGCGACCTGGAACTGCGCGGGCGGGGTGGAGGTGACCGCGACCGACGGGAACGGGTTGACCACCACCACGAGCTACGCCGACGCCGCCGGCCTTTGGCGCCCGACCTCGGTGACCACACCCGACGGCCAAACCACCAGCTTCAGCTTCACCGCCAACTCGGTGGAGCGCGCCATGACGTTCAACGGCGGCGCCTCGACCGCCGACGCCCTCACCACCCTGGACGGCCTGGGCCGGCCGATCCTGGCGCAGCGCCGCCAGGCGCCGGGGGCGGGGACGTTCGACACCGTCGAGACCGAGTACGACGCCAGGGACCGGGTCAGCGCGGCGAGCCAGCCGTTCACGTCAACCGCGGGCACCGGCACCGGCTCCGCCTTCACCCACTTCAGCTACGCCCCCACCAGCAAGACCGTCACCGACGCCGGCGGCGGCGCCACCACCTACACCTACACCCAGAACGACGTGCTGATGGATGTCGGCCCGGCGCCGGCGGGCGAGAACGACAAGCGCAAACAGGAGGAGTTCGACGGCCTCGGCCGGCTGGAGTCGGTGTGCGAGGTCAACACGCTGGGGGGCGACGGGGCCTGCAGGCAGACGGTGGCGCAGAGCGGGTATCTTACGGTCTATGCCCGCAACGCCCTGGGCCAGATCACCGGGGTCACCCAGAACGCGCAGACCACGCCCGTTCAGACGCGCAGCTTCAGCTTCGACCAGCTCGGCCGGCTGACGGCGGAGACCAACCCGGAGAGCGGGACCACCGCCTACACCTTCGACAGCGATGCCACCTGCGGCAGCTCGCACGGCGATCTGGTCAAGCGCATGGACGCCAACGGCAACACCACCTGCTACGCCTACGACGCCCTCCACCGGGTGACGCAGATCAGCTATCCGAGCGGCCCCAACGCCAGCGCCACCCCGACCAAGACCTTCGTCTACGACGCGGCCACGGTGGACAGCACCGCGATGCAAAACGTCGCGGGCAAACTGGCGGAGGCCTACACCGGGAGCCGCGCCACCGACTTGGGCTTCAGCTACCCCAACCCGGGCGGCGATCAGGAGGAGGTCTACCAATCCTCGCCCAACTCCGGCGGCTGGCACGTCTCGAGCGCCCAGCACTATCCCAACGGCGTGGCCTCGAACCTGGTGGTGCCGGGTTTGACCGCGGCGGTGACCTACGGCCTGGATGGCGAAGGGCGGCCCAATCTCGTCGACGGCGCGACAACGCTCGCTGGGGCGGCTGTCTACTCGGCGCTGGGCTTGACCAGCGTCACCTTCGGCTCGGGCGACAGCGACACCTACCAGTACGACGCCGCCACCGGGCGCATGAACCAGTACCAGTTCCAGGTCAACGGCGCGAGCGACACCGGCGCGCTCACCTGGAACGCCAACGGCTCGCTGGGGAGGCTGGCGATCACCGACAGCATTGCCGGCAGCCGCGGCGGCGTGCACGGGCGGGGACAACTGGAGCCAGACGTTCAACTACGATTCGCTGGGCAATGTGTTGAAGAGCGGGACGCAATCGTTCCAGCCCAACTATGGGATCAACAACCGCATCGCGACCAACATCAACTTCGCGCCCAACTACGACAGCGACGGCAATCTGCTGGGCGACCCGGTGAGCGCGCAGCAAAACGTGAACGCCTTTGACGCCGAGGGGCACGCGGTGACGCTGGAGGGGATCGAGGTGACCTACGACGCGCTGGGCCGGGCGGTGGAGGCGGCCGAGCCCAATGGCGCGATCGAGTTCCTGTACGGCCCGGGCGGGGGTAAACTGGCGGTGATGAGCGGACAAACCCTGGGCGCCGCCTACATTCCGCTGCCGGGCGGGGGGACGGCGGTCTACCACGGCGCGGCGCTGGCCTACTACCGCCATGCCGATGGGCTGGGCAGCTCGAGGCTGGCCTCGACGCCAAGCCGCACGCTCTATTCGGCGACCGCCTACGCGCCCTATGGGGAGCCCCACCAGGAGAGCGGGACCATTGACCGCAATTTCACCGGCCAGAACCAGGGCATCACGGGCGGGCAGTATGATTTCCTCATGCGCGAGTTCAACCCCATCCAGGGGCGCTGGTGGACGCCGGACCCCAGCGGCTTGGCGGCGGTGGATCCGAACAACCCGCAATCCTGGAATCGCTATGCCTATGTCAACGGCCGGCCCCTGAGCGCAATTGACCCGCTGGGGCTAGAGACCTGCACCTGGGACCCAAGTACAAACACCCTCAACTGCGACCTTCCGCAGGTCGCAGAACTTACCGGCGGGGGCGGTGGCTCGGTCCCGAAGGGATGCACGGTCCGCCTCGACCGCCCCGGCCACCACGCCCGCCTGCTCGCGACCAACTTCGATATCGACGGCAGCAGCCGCCCACGCCTCAAGGACGTCGACTGGGGAGACTGCGGGCCCGGCAACAACGAGGCAGGCGGCGGGGCGATCTCGCAGTTGCCCATGCACCGCAACCTTGCCCCATTGTTGAGCTTGAACCCACAAGCCTGCTCGGCCAACACCCTCGTCGCGCTCAACCCAAACGACCCGGGCGCGAGGTTCACGGTCGCCGACGCAAGCGTTAACCCATGGTTTGCGCCACAGATGGCAGCCGATCTTGGGACTGCAATAAGCAGACTCAACAGCGAAGGAGTAGTGCCACAACTCAACAGCGGCTTCCGCTTCGCCAGCACCCAAGGGGCGCTGTACGACGGCGGGGCGGGGCCAGGCGCAGGGCTCTCCCTCCACGAAGCTGGTTATGCCGCCGATTTCCAGCAGAAAGGCTCAATCGCGTGGGCAATGGAGGGCGCCGGCCTGGCTTGGGGCGGCAACTTCTCGCTGCCGGACTTCGTCCATTACTACCTCAACCCTTTCGGGGTGCCTGGCAGCCCTGGCTACGAATCGGCACTGACCGCCGCAGCCAACGCCGCAGCGCAATTCGCGCTTGCCTGCATGCCCTGAGGCCAGATATGCAAAATACGCAGCGTCGGCCACGGCACCTCAAGCAACTCGCTCTCAGCGCTGCTGTCCTAACCACTGGGCTCGGCCTATGGTCGGGCTTGCGTGCGGCGGCACAGCTGGAGCCCTTAACCCCAGTGCGCGCGCGCGCCGCGCTCGAAAACGCCGAACCCTCGGTTCACTGGCAGGACGGCAGCGCCGTCGAAGGTGACTTCGAGGGCAGCTCCCCCAACGATGTCGCCGCCTTGGGCACGAGTCCGGGCTTCGCCTATGTTGGGCTGGTGAGCGGGGAAACGGGGAAGGTAGCCCTGCTGCGATTCGCGCGCGGCGGGCAGGCGCAGGATGCGCTCTGCGCGGGCGAGCCAAAGCTCACCAGCGAGTCGCTCGACTATGACCCAGCGCCAATCGTCGGCGTTGTCCCCGGCTTCGTCCGCTCCAAGGTGCGCCGCGGGCTCAAACTTAGCAGCGGCGGCTGCGACGACATCCACATCTTCTGGGACCGCTCGCGACAAGCGCTCAGCTGGTGGCGAAACTGACCCCCAGATTCGCCACTCAACCCGCTTTCCGCCCGGGTCGGCGGGGAATATAAGGTGAGCGGTGAATGAAGCGCACCTTGTGGCGGCGCCAGACCGCGGGCATGATCGCGGGATGAGACAGCGCAAGGGCGAGGCGGCGAGAGCGTATTGGCGGGAGTTGATCGGGGCGCAGGCGAACAGCGGCCGGAATGTGGCGGAGTTTTGCCGGGCGCGGGGCGTGCCCCGCACCTGTTTTTTCGCTTGGCGGCGAAAGCTGGAGGCCGCGCCAGCGGCCACCCCGGCGTTCCTGGAAGTGAAGCTGGCGCCAGACAAATACTTTGCCTAGAGGTGGTTTTATAAATGCCGAAGCGTGATCATCACGCAGGCGAGATGGAAGAGGCCGCTGTAGACCTGGAGCAGGCGTTCATAGCGGACCACCAGGCGGCGGAAGGTGCCCGGCCAAGCGAAGGTGCGCTCGATTTTCCAGCGGCGCCGGTAGCAGCGCAGCCGCCGCCGGTCTTGAGGTGGCCGCCTGCGGTTGCGGATGCGGCGGTGTGGGACGATCAGCGCAACGTTACGCTGCGCCAGGCGGTGCCGAAGTGGGTCGCTGTCGTAGCCCTTGTCGGCGATTACCCTTTCCGGGTAGCGCCGGCGGCTCCCCGGCACCCAGACCTGATCGAGCGTCGCCTCGAGCAGGTTTACCTCCGCGAGCGAGGCAGACGCCAGGAGTGCTCCCAGAGGAATACCCTTGCCGTCCGCCAGTACCATCCACTTCGTGCCCTTGCCTTTCTTGGTTTTTCCGACAGCGAGCCCCCTTTTTTCGCGGGCGCGAAACTGCCGTCCGCGAACGCCTCTCGCCACCGGATCAGCCCCCGCCGGTCGAGCATCGCCAGCAGTTCCCGCCACGCCGCCAACCACACCCCGGCCTCTTCCCACTCCCGCAGCCTGCGCCAGCAGGTGACCCCGCTGGGGTACCGCTCCGGCATGTCGCGCCACCGCGCGCCAGTTCGCAGCACCCACAAAATACCCTCCAGGCAGGCCCGGTTGTCGGCCCATGGGCGGCCTGGCCCATCGCGCCGCCGGGGCGGAGTCGGCAGTAGCGGCTCCAGCCGCTTCCACTGCCTCTCCGTCAGTTCCATGGTCCTGCTGCGGATGCCAGAGCACCTCTATTTCACCAGCCTCCACGGTCATTGCGGAAGCCCAGGTACCTATTTATGAAACCACCTCTACCACGGCGCGGCGCTGGCCTACTACCGCCATGCCGATGGGCTGGGCAGCTCGAGGCCGGCCTCGACGCCAAGCCGCACGCTCTATTCGGCGACCGCCTATGCGCCTATGGGGAGCCCTACCAGGAGAGCGGGACCATTGACCGGAATTTCACCGGGCAAAACCAGGGCATCACGGGCGGGCAGTATGATTTCCTCATGCGCGAGTTCAACCCGATCCAGGGGCGCTGGTGGACCCCCGACCCGGCGGGGCTGGCGGCGGTGGATCCGAACAATCCGCAAAGTTGGAACCGTTACGCCTATGTCGGCGGTCGGCCGCTGGGCAGGGTGGACCCGCTGGGGCTGTGGCCCGTGCCCTGCACTTCGGCGTCATTGCACAAGCCCAGCTCCGATGCGCAGGCGGTGGGCTTCGGGCCCTACGAGCCGGACGAGGACGGGGCCAGCGCCGAATCCAGTGGCGGCGACGACTGCGGGTCGGGGGGCGACCCCTGGCAGCAGTGCTCGCTGGACGGAGTGGACATGGGCTGCGGAACGATGTGGGATTTGGGGTCCGGGGGAGGCGCGCTGCCAGGTGGCGGGGGAATACCCGGCGCGACGCTCACGTCCTGCCCTTGGTACGCCTGCCAGCCAACCGTCAATGGGCACGACGGCAACCCGGTGCAAACACAGCCAGTGATGGTGGACTTCGGCAAGGATTGTTCACAGATCAGCGGTGGCCCAGTAAATTGCACCGATCAATGGGGCCCAGGCTGGGCACCGGCACCGCCGGGTCAATCGGAATCCTGCGGCACGCTGAACTTCGGCTGCCAGTTCTTTGCCGGCTTCGTCGATCTTTTCCTGAACAACCAGCCCTCGGGCGCGCTGCAGATGGCAGGGGCCGAGGCTGGGGTGGGGGCCCCGGCAGTGGTGGGCGCGGCGGTTGGGCCGTTCGTGCCGGCGGCGCTGGAGGCGGTCAGCCAGATACCATCATTGGCTCGCGCGACCTACTTTAGCGTTTACACAAACCCAGAGTTGATCGAGGCCACGGGGCAGTTTGTGGACGGCTTTAATCCGCTAGGCGCAGTGCCGACGACGCAGCTGGGCTGGATCGGGTTGGGGCTGGGCACGGCGTACACGATCTACGATATTTGGGGGCACTGATGCTACTGAATCCGAGAATGCCCTGCCCGGCCTGTCGCGCGGTCGTTCCAAACCGACACCCAGTGGGCAAGCCCTACCGATGCGCCGCGTGCGGCGCGGAGCTCCAGCTCTCGAGGCGGCAAGGCAACGTCGAATTCTGGATCGGCATTCTCGTTGCGGCGGCGCTCGCCTGGTTGCTCGGCTTCCGAGGCTGGGCGCTGGCCGGAATGACCGCCTTGTTCGCGATACCGGTTGGCTTTCTCTCGATCCCCGTCTTCGAAAAACTCTGGCCAGCGAGGCTGGAGCCATACGACGGGGGCCGCGTCATTTGACTGCCGCCCTTCACTGGTAGGCGTCCTTGCGGTGTTTGGCGGCGAGGATTTTGCAGGCGCCCTGAGCGGAGCGGACACCCCCTGCCGGGAATCGAAGCTCCGGCGCCGCGCCGGGCGACTTGGTGAAGCGCCTGGACGCTAACGGCAACACTACTTGCTACGCCTACGACGCGCTGCACCGGGTCGCCCATATCAGCTATCCCAGCGGCGATCCCAACCCCACGCCGGACAAATACTTCGCCTACGACGGCGCCAACCT
>Ga0307373_10013643_pt1 | contig 11331 bp, 14 predicted proteins | sample OX2MG_FD_202534 | JGI IMG/M metagenome (GOLD analysis project Ga0307373, IMG submission 202534) | Soil microbial communities from Risofladan, Vaasa, Finland - OX-2 | ecosystem: Environmental > Terrestrial > Soil > Coastal area > Acid sulfate soil | place: Finland: Risofladan, Vaasa | collected... | reverse complement strand
CGGCTCTGCTACCTGGCCAATGCCTACCGAGCGATCCGCCCCCAGCGCGGCCAGATGCGCGAGTTCGCGCAGGCCGGGGTGGAGCTGGTCGGTTCGCCGGCTCCGCAGGGGACCGCCGAGGTGGTCGCGGTCCTGGAGGCGGCGCTCGATGCGGCCGGGCTGACTCGCGCCGTGGTCGGCCTCGGCGACGCCGACCTCTACCGCCAGCTCCTGGCCGAGTTTGGCGTGGAAGGGGAGGCGCGCGACTCGGTCCTGGAGCGGTTGGCGATGCACGATCTGGTCGGTCTGGAGGCGGAGCTCTCGGCCCTGGAGGGGATCAGCGAGGAACAGTGCGCGACCTGTGTCGCCCTCTCCCAGCTGCGTGGCGGCAGCGAGGTGCTGGAGCAGGCCCGCAGCCTCGGCGGCGCCGCGGTGGAGCGCGCGACGGCGCGGATCCAGGAAACCTACGACGCGCTGAAGGAGCGAGGTGTGGCGGATCGGGTGCGTATCGACCTCGGTCTGCTGCGCGACCTCGGCTACTACAGCGGCGCCATCCTCGAGGTCTATGACCCGGCGCTGGGGCACGTGCTCGGCGGTGGCGGCCGCTACGACGGCTTGCTCAGGCGCTTCGGTCTCGATCTGCCGGCGGCAGGGTTCGCCCTCTATCTGGAGCGCGTCCACGTCGCCCAGATGGAGGAGGAGTCCAGAGAGGCAGGGGGGACCACGCGATGAGCATCGAGGTCGCCGGCATGGGCCGGGCCAAGGCCGATGGCCCGCTGAAGCTCGCGGTGCCCCGCGGGGCGCTCTTCGGCGAGGCCCTCGACGCGCTCGACGCGGCCGGCATCGAGACGGCGGAGCTGCGCGGCGACTCCCGTTCGCTGATCTTTGAGTCCCCGGACATCACCCTGGTGACCATGCGGCCCTCCGACGTGCCCACATACGTCGAGGCGGGCGCCGCCGATGTCGGCATCACCGGCAAGGACGTGCTGCTCGAGCAGTCCGATCGCGTGGTCTATGAGCTGTTGGATCTCGGCTTCGGCCGCTGTCGCATGGTGCTGGCTGGCCGGGTGGGCGATGAGCGACTGGGGGAGTCCGAGCGGCGCCTGGGGATGATGCGGATCGCGACCAAGTACCCGCGCGTGGCGGAGCGCCACTTCGAGCGAACCGGTCGCCAGGTTGAGGTGATCGAGGTCAAGGGCTCGGTTGAGCTGGCACCGCTGATTGGCCTCGCCGACGGGATAGTTGACCTCGTCGCCACCGGGCGTACGCTGAAGGAGAACGACCTCGAGGTGCGCGAGGAGATCCTCCTCTGCACGGCGCGCTTCGTCGCCAACCGCGTCGCCCACAAGCTTCGGGCAGGCGAGGTGGACGCGCTGACGGCGAGGCTGCGGGAGGCGACCGCGGCATGAGGTTGAAGAGCTTCGAATGGGCCGGGGCAGCTGAGACCGCCCGGCTGATCCGCACCTCGCTCACGGCCCCGGTCCCCGCCCGTGAGGTCAGCACGATCGGGAAAGAGGTGCTCGATGGGGGCGACGCGGCCGTGCTGAGGTTGACCGCGCGTTTTGACGCAACCAAGAGCCCGCCGTCCTCCCTCCGGGTTGACCCGGCGGCGGCAGCGGCGGCGCTGGCCAATCTTGATCCCGACCTGCGTCTGTCCCTTGAGCTGGCGGCCGCCAACGTTCGGGCTGTGGCCGAAGCGCAACCCGGCCTGGAATCGCAGAAGGTGGAGCTTCCCCAGGGGCAGGTGGTCACGATTCGAGACATTCCCGTGGCCGCCGCTGGGATCTATGCACCGGGTGGCAGGGCGCCCTATCCATCCAGCGTGGTGATGTGTGCGATCCCCGCCCGAGTCGCTGGCGTCGGGCGCCTCGCTCTGGCCTCGCCGCCGGGCCGCGACGGCAGCCTGGATCCACTCGTCCTCGCCGCCGCTGCGCTTTGCGGTGTGGACGACATCTATGCCATGGGGGGCGCCCAGGCGATCTTCGCCCTGGCCTATGGGACGCAGACCGTTGAGGCGGTCAACGTGATCGCCGGACCGGGCAACGCCTGGGTGCAGGAGGCAAAGCGGGCGGTCTTTGGCACTGTTGGCCTCGACTCCTACGCCGGGCCCTCGGAGCTGATGCTGGTTGCGGGACCCGACACGGATCCAGAGTGGGCGGCTCTTGACCTCTGTGCACAGGCTGAGCACGGCCCTGATGCCCCGCTGGTCGCAGTAGCCGTCGAGGCGGGGGTGCTGGAGGCGATCGCCGCGGCCTGCGTGAGGGTGGCCTCCGAGCGCCCCAGCGTCGAGGATTCAGTGCTGGCGCTGGTCCAGGTCCCCGATCTAAACGAGGCGATCGAGCTGGCCAACGCCTTTGCCCCAGAGCACCTCGAGCTGTTGGCCGAGGATCTCGCGCCTCTCGCCGGGAGGGTGACGAGCGCCGGGTGCGTGTTCACCGGTCGCCACGGAGCGACCGCCTTCGGCGATTACGTCGCCGGCTCCAACCACGTCCTGCCCACGGGTGGAGCCGGCCGCTTCTCCGGCCCGCTCGGCCCCGACATCTTCCGCCGCAGGACGGCCACCGTGGAGATCACGGCGCAGGCCGCGGCAGCGCTCGCCCCACACGTCGACGTCCTCGCCCGCGCCGAGGGATTCCCCGTGCACTGCGAGTCGGCGATGATTAGAGCCGAGCCATGAGTCGTACAGCCGACAGAGAGCGCAAGACCGCCGAGACCCAGGTCCGTCTCTGGCTGGACCTCGACGGGGGAGAATCCAGCGCTGCGACGGGCGTCGGCTTCCTCGACCACATGCTCGACCTGCTCGCCCGCCATGGCCGCCTCGGCCTCCGGGTGGAGGCCAGCGGCGACCTCGAGACCGGCGCCCACCACACCGTGGAGGACGTCGGCATCGTCCTCGGCCAGGCGCTGGATGAGGCGCTCGGGGGTCGCGTTGGTATCCGCCGATACGGTTCGGCCCTTGTGCCGATGGACGAGTCGCTCGCCGAGTGCGCGATCGACATCTCCGGCCGGCCGTTGTGCGTTTTCGACGCCGAGCTGCCGGCGACCTCGATCGCCGGCTTCGACACCGAGCTCGCCGAGGAGTTCTTCCGCGCGGTCGCCAACAGCGCCAAGCTGACCCTGCACGTCTCGGTTCGCTACGGGTCAAACGCCCACCACATGATCGAGGCCGCTTTCAAGGCCTTCGCCCGGGCGCTGCGCGTCGCTGTCTCCATCGATCCCGGCGAGAGCGGCGTGCCATCGACCAAGGGGACCCTGAATGAGTAAACCTCCGCCTCCTGCGGCCTGGGGCGGAGGCGACTCCGCCCGGATCGCGATCCTGGATTACGGCATGGGAAATCTGCGCTCGGTGGAGAAGGCGCTGGAGCACGTCGGCGCCGCGGCGACGATCACCGCCGACGCCGGCGAGGTGCGCGCCTGCGACGGCCTCATCCTTCCCGGTGTCGGTGCCTTTCCCCGGGCGATGATGAGTATCCGCGAGCTGGGCCTGGAGGAGTTGGTGTCCGAGCGACGAGAGGCCCAGGTTCCGATCCTCGGCATCTGCCTCGGGCTCCAGCTCCTCTTCGATTCGACAACAGAGCTGGGCGGCGCGGCCGGCCTCGGCGTGCTGTCGGGCGAGGTCGCCGAGCTCGACGCCGGCTCGCTGAAGGTTCCGCACATCGGCTGGTCGCCGGTGCGTTGGGAGCGCAAGTCGCGCCTCAGTGCCGGGATCGCGTCCGAGACGCCCTTCTACTTCGTCCACTCCTTCGCCCCCCGGCCCGGCGCCGAGGAGCTGTTGGGCACCGCCACCTACGGCCCCCGCTTTGCCTGCGCGGCGGAGCGCGAAAACGTCTTCGGCGTCCAGTTTCACCCCGAGAAGTCAAGCGCCGCCGGCCTGCGGCTGCTCTCCAACTTCGCCGGGATCTGTGCGTCAGTGCCGGCCCCGGCCCTCTGAGACCGGTGATCCTCTATCCGGCGATAGACATTCGCGGCGCCGGCGCGGTGCGGTTGCTGCGGGGTGACTACGCGCGCGAGACCGCCTACGACGCGGACCCGGTGGAGGCGGCGGCGCGCTGGGAGGGACAGGGCGCCGAGTTCCTCCACGTTGTGGACCTCGACGGCGCCAGGGCGGGGAGGCCCCAGAACCTAGATGTGGTGCGGCGAATTGCTAGCGCAGTCGGCTGCCCGATCCAGGTCGGTGGCGGCCTGCGCGACGCCGATTCGGTCGCGGCGGCCATCGATGCTGGCGCGGAGCGGGTGGTTATCGGCACCGCGGCGCTGCGCGACCGAGCCTTCCTCGCCGAGATGCTGCAGCGCTACGGCGATCGGGTGGTGGTCTCGGTCGACGCCCGCGACGGCCAGGTTGCGCTGGAGGGCTGGACCGTGGCAGGCCAGGAGGGGGTGGTTGAGGCCGTCGCAGCGCTGGGCGAGATGGGCGTGGTCAGGGTCCTCTGTACCGCAATCGAGGTCGACGGCACGATGGAGGGCCCGGCGATCGATCAACTGGGCGAGATCGCCGCCGCAACGGGCGGCGCGATCATCGCCTCCGGCGGCGTCGGCGAGCTCTCCCACCTCGAAACCCTCGCTGCCGGGGCGCCGGCCAACGTCGAGGGCGTGATCGTCGGCCGGGCCCTCTACGAGCAGAAATTCACCGTCGCCGAGGCCATCGCAGCGCTCAGCCGTTAGGAGTGGGTGCCCGCCGTCGGAGCTCCCCCCCGGTGGGAGCCGAGCCGGAGTCGGCGATCTCTGCGCGACGGCCTCCGGCAGGGCCTGGGCCGCTCTGCCTCTAGGCTTGTCCGATGGTCCTGAAACGCGTGATCCCCTGTCTGGACGTCGACGCTGGACGGGTCGTCAAGGGCACCAACTTCGTTGGCCTGCGCGACGCGGGCGACCCGGTCGAGCTGGCCGAGCGCTACGACGCCGAGGGCGCCGATGAGCTGGTCTTCCTCGACATCACCGCCTCGCACGAAAAGCGCGAGACGATTGTCCAGCTGGCGCGCCGCACCGCCGATAACGTCTTCATCCCGTTCACCATCGGCGGCGGCATCCGCTCGGTGCGAGACGCCCAGGCGGTGCTCGACGCTGGAGCCGACAAGGTCTCGCTCAACTCAGCCGCGCTCGCCCGGCCGGAGCTGCTGTCCGAACTGGCCGAGCACTTCGGTGCCCAGTGCGTGGTGATCGCGATAGACGCCAAGAGGAGCGCCGAAGCGCCCCGGCCCGCAGGCCCGAACTCGACCGGGACCATCGCCGCAGCCCACGCTCGATTGGGAACAGAGGAGGTGGGGGGAAATTTGTCCTGGGATGTCTACGTCAATGGGGGGCGCAGGAAGGTCGAGGGGCGCGACGCGGTCTCCTGGGCGCGCGAGGCGGTCGAGTGTGGGGCGGGGGAGGTGCTTTTGACCAGCATGGACCGCGATGGCACCAGCGACGGCTATGACATCGAGCTGACGCGGGCGGTGGCAGGCGCCGTCGGGGTCCCGGTGATCGCTTCCGGTGGCGCCGGAACGCTCGAGCACCTGAGCGCGGCGATCGCCGAGGGCGGCGCCGACGCCGTGCTCTGCGCCTCGATCTTCCACTACGGGGCCTACCGCGTGCGCGAGGCGAAGGAGCACCTCGCCGCCGCCGGCATCCCGGTCAGGTTGTAGGAGGCGAGGACCTCGGTGGCCGCAGATCTGAGCGGGGACCTGTGGGGTCAGCTGGAGCGGACTCACCCGGAGCTGGCGCTCGTGCGCAAGCGATCCGCTGGGGAGCGGGTCTACCTGGTCGGTGGCGCGGTCCGCGATCTGCTGCTCGGCCGCAGCAGGGCCGACGTCGACCTGGTCGTCGAGGGCGACGCCGCGAGCTTGGCGGCTCGGCTCGGTGCGGAAGTCGCCGAGCACCAGCGGTTCGGCACCGCGAGATGCAATCTCGACGGGCACGAGATCGACATCGCCGCCGCCCGGGCTGAGACCTATCCCCGCCCCGGCGCGCTGCCCGAGGTCGGGCCCTCGACCATCGTCGAGGACCTCGCGCGTCGCGACTTCACCATCAACGCGATGGCGATCTCCCTTGATGGGGAGGCCGGGCTGATCGATCCCCATGGTGGGCGGGAGGATCTGGCCGCTGGGATATTGCGCGTAATCCACCCGCGCTCCTTCGCCGATGACCCGACCCGGGCGCTGCGCGCCGCCCGCTACGCCGCCCGCTTCGGCTTTGTCCTGGAGCCTGGGACAGCCGAGCTCCTGGCGGAGGTCGACCTGGGCTCGGTCTCGGCCGACCGGCGCCGGAGGGAGCTGCTGCGTCTGGCCGCCGAGACCGAGGCGGTGCGCGGGCTCGCGCTCGCCGCGCAGTGGGGGCTGATCGAGCCGCGCGCGGGAGGGATCCAGCTCGCTGCCGCTGTCACCGAGCTGATCTCCTCCCCACCATGGAGCGAGGTCGCTGAGGGCCCCGAGGTCCTGCTCGCCGCGGCGCTCGGCCCCCCGGGCGGCGAGCTGGAGTTGGCGCAGGCCGACCCACCGGCGCCCTCCCAGGCGGTCGAGCTCGCACGGGGGCGCACACCGCTCGAGCTGATGCTCGCCCGCGCCCTGGGGGCCACCTGGCTTGACTGCTACCTCTCCGAGTGGAGCCGGGTCGGTTTGGAGATCGACGGGGCCGACCTGATCGCCGCCGGGGTTCCCCAGGGACCTTCGCTGGGACGGGGATTGCGGGAGGCGCTGCGCCGCAAGCTCGACGGGGAGGTGGCCGGGCGCGAGCAGGAGCTGGCGGCGGCGCTGGCGGCCGCCGATAACGAGTAGCCCTCCGCACCGGGGCGGCTTTCTGCTTTGTTACCCGGATGCAATGGCGCCAGAGCGCGGGCGTGCGCTGGTTGGAGGCCGACCTGCCGGGCGCGCGGGCGGCCTTCTCCAGCCGCCTCGGCGGCGTCAGCGAGCCGCCCTTCGAAAGCCTCAACCTCGGTCTGCGCGCCGATGAGGAGATCGGCTCGGTCGCCGAGAACCGGCGCCGGCTGGCCGCGGCCCTCGGCTTGGAGCCCGGGCGGATCCTCGCCGGGCGCCAGGTCCACGGTACCGAGCTGCTCGTGCACTCCGGGCGGCCGGGACCGAGCCGGTTCGCCGAGCCCCGAAGCGTGGAGCTGGCCGAGGTCGATGGCCAGGTGATCGCCGAGCCCGGGCTGGCCGCTCTGGTCCTCGTCGCCGACTGCCTGCCGATCGCCCTGGCGGGGCCCGGCGGGGTGGCGATGCTGCACTGCGGCTGGCGTGGACTCGCCGCTGGGATCATCGCCCGTGGGGCGCAGGCCGTTGCCGCCACCCACGCGGCCATCGGCCCGGGGATCGGCCCCTGCTGTTATGAGGTCGGCGAGGAGGTGCTGGACGCCTTCGCCGGACTGGGCGATGGGGTTGCCCGGGGGCGGATGCTGGACCTGCCCGAGGTCGCTCGACGAGCGCTGAGCGCGGCCGGGGTCGGGTCGATCGAGTCCGCTGGCCACTGCACCTGCTGCGAGCCAGAGCTGTTTTTCTCCCACCGGCGCGACGCCGGGCGGACAGGGCACCAGGCAGGCATCGCCTGGGTGAAGGAAAGCGCGGCCTGAGCAATGCCCGGATTGATCCACGGCCTTGACCCGGCAAGGGTTGCCGCCAACCTGGAGCGCGTGCGCGAGGCGGCGGGCGAGGGGGTCGAGATTCTCGCGGCGACCAAGTACCTGGCGCCGGAGGAGATGGGCGCCCTGACCGAGGCTGGCGTCGTTTTGGTCGGCGAGAACCGCCAGCAGGAGCTGAGCGCCAAGCACGAGCGCTGGGGCCAGGCTTTTGAGTGGGACTTCATCGGCACCCTGCAGAGCCGCAAGGTGAAGCAGCTGCTGTCGATGTGCCGCCTGATCCACTCGGTGGCAAGCGAATCGGCGCTGGAGCAGCTCGGCCGCCACGGCGGGCCGGCGACCGAGGTGCTGGTCGAGGTCAATGTTGCGGGTGAGGAAGGCAAGGGGGGGATTGCCCCCGAGGCTCTGGCTCCCTTTCTCGCCCGCTGCCCGGTGCGGGTGGTCGGCCTGATGACGATGCCTCCCTTCAGCTTGGACCCAGAGGCATCGCGTCCCCATTTCGCCCGCCTCGCCGAGCTGGCGGCCGAGCAGGGCCTGGCCCGGCTCTCGATGGGGACCTCTCAGGACTGGAGGGTGGCGATCGAGGAGGGAGCGACGATCGTCCGTCTGGGGACGGCGCTGTACGCGTAAACGGCGCTACCCTGAGGATAATCCGTAAAGGAGTCGGCCCGCTGGGGCCGAATCAGGCGGTTGAGATGGCCCTACGCGATACATGGCACAGAGCCCTCGTCTACTTCGGCCTCGCCGAGGATCACGACTATGGCCCGGAGTACGACGAAGGCGATTACGAGCCGGAGACCGGCTCCGAGGAGGTCTACGAAGGCCGGCGTGAACGCGAGCACGCGCCGGTGCGGCGCCTGCCCACCGCACGCCGCTCCCGCCGCGACGAGATCGACGACATCTTCGCCGACGATGAGCCGATCTCGGCCGCCCGGACCCGCACCCTGCGCCCGGTCGCAAACGGCTCCGATGTCCAGGTCCACCTGGTTATCCCCCGCAACTTCAACGATGCCCAGCAGGTCGCCGACCAATTCAAACGGTCGATACCCGTGATCCTCAACCTGCAGACGACCGATCACGAGCTGTCCAAGCGGATGATCGACTTCTGCTCGGGCCTGACCTACGCGCTAGACGGGGGGATGCAGCGGATCGCCGAGAAGATGTTCCTGCTCACCCCGCGCAACGTCGAGGTCTCAGCCGAGGAACGCGCGAGACTCATCGACAAGGGTTTCTTCAACCAGTCCTGAGCCTTCTCCGCGCCGCATCGTGTCCGCTCCTTCCCGCTGCGCCAGATAGCCGCGGCTTGCAGAGGATCAGATATCGAGGCTCCTACTTGGTTCAGCTAGGCGGGTAGGGTCCCGGCCATGATCGTCGGCATCTGCGGGTCCGGGAATATGGCTGCCGCCATGGCACGGGGCTGGGTCGGGGAGGCGGAGCGGATGCTGTTCTCGGATTCTGGCTCCGGTCGCGCGCGCCAGTTGGCGGAGGAGTTGGGCGGAGAGGCGGTTTCCAACGCCGAGCTGGCGCAGCGGGCCGATGTGGTCGTGCTCGCCGTCAAGCCGGCGAAGCTGGCCCAGGTCGCGAGGGAGCTCGCCGGGGCACGGGTGGTCGTATCGCTGCTGGGTGCCACTCGTCTGGAGGATGTCGCCGCCGTCTTCCCAGGGACCGAGGTGGTGCGGGTGATGCCCAACCTGGGAGTAGAGGTCGGGCTGGGAGTCCTCTGCGTTGCAGGTGGGGGGGACGATGAGGTTCGCGGGCTGCTGGAAAAGCTTGGGCACCTGGTCGATCTAGCGGAGGAGCAGTTCGACGCAGCGACCGCGGTGATGGGCTGCGCGCCGGCATACCTGGCGCTGGCGGTCGAGGCGATCGCCGACGCCGGGGCGAAGGAGGGGCTGGACGAGGAGCTGGCGCGGGAGCTGGTGGTGGAGACGACCGCGGGCACCGCAGCGCTGCTGCGCCTCAGGCACCCGGCCGATGTGCGCAGGGCCGTCGCCTCGCCCGGGGGAAGCACCGAGGCGGGGTTGGAAGCATTGGATCGGGAGGGCGTGCGCGAGGGGTTCGAAGCCGCCGTGCGGGCCTCGCTGGAGAGGATGCGCGGATGATCCCGCTGGCCCTGAGCAGGGGCGACGTGGCCAACTACGTCGACGCCCTCTTCACCGTCTACATCGTCCTCATCTTCATCAACATCCTCATCTCCTGGCTGCCCCGCGTTCCCTACAACCGCGCGCTGCGCGCCGTGCTCGATTTCGTCTCCGAGACGACCAACCCCTACATCAATATCTTTCGCCGCTTCCTGCCGCCGATCGGCGGCGGAGGGTTCGCGCTCGACCTCAGCCCGATGCTGGGGGTCATCGTGCTGATCCTGGCCCAACAGGTCGTCGTCGGCCTGATCTCCGGGTGAGTCGGGGCCCGGCTCGCGCCTGGCTCCTGGCCGGCGCGCTCTGTGGTCTCGTCGTCGTCGCCGACCAGGCGGCGAAGGCGGCGATCGAAGCGCACCTGGTCCCCGGCCAGCACGTCAGCGTGTTGGGGCCGTTGCGCCTCACCCTGACCCACAACACCGGCGTTGCCTTCGGTCTCGCCGGCGGTGCCGGAACGGGTCTGGTCGGAGTGACGCTGCTAGCTCTGGGCTTCGTCGGCTTCCTCTTCTGGCGCAATCCGACGCGACCGGGGATCTGGGTCGCCGTCGTGCTGCTGGCCGGGGGAGCGCTGGGAAACCTCGCCGACCGGGTTCGCGCCGGGGCGGTGACCGACTACATCGACCTGCCTCACTGGCCCCCCTTCAACCTGGCCGACACGGCGATCACGGTCGGCGTCGTGCTGCTCGCGATCGCCTTCCTGCGGGAGCCGGAGAAAGGACGATGACGGCGGAGCTGCGCGTTGTTCACCTAGACGAGGTCCTCGCCGTGGTCGAAAAGCCTGCGGGCCTCGTCGTCCACCCGGCCCCCTCACACCGCGGCCGGACGTTGGTCGACGAACTGGGGGAGATCCTCGGCGGCGGGTCCGACCCACAACGCCCCGGCATCGTTCACCGCCTCGACAAGGGCACCAGCGGCCTTCTGGTGGTCGCCCGCACCGAGGCGGCGCACGCCGCCCTCCAGGCGCAGGTGCAGCGGCGTGAGGTCGATCGACGCTACCTGGCACTGGCCGAGGGCCGCCTCGCCTCCCGCACCGGGACGATCGACGCGCCGATCGGGCGCGCCTCGCGCCAGCGGCACCGGATGGCGGTCTCGGGTGCCGCCTCGCGCCAGGCGCGCACCCACTTCGAGGTGCTGGAGCTGTTGACTGCCGATTCCTACCTGGAGGCCCAGCTGGAGACCGGAAGGACGCACCAGATCCGCGCTCACTTCGCCGCGATCGGCCATCCCCTGGCCGGCGACACGACCTATGGGGGCGGCGAGCGATTCGGGCTCGAGCGCCAGTTCCTCCACGCTCACCGCCTGGCCTTCACCCATCCCCAGAGCGGTGAGGCGCTGGTCTTCGAGTCGGCGCTGCCGCCTGACCTCGCCGCCGCCCTGGAGGCGGCCCGCTCCGCCTGATCGGCGCTCTCTACAATCCCACGGGTTCAGAAACCCTAACCCCGCTCGCAGCGCCCCGGGTCCTGCCCGGCCACACGCCGGGTCCGGCAAGCGCGACGGGAGCAGCTTCACCGACCAAGGAGATCTTCAATGTCAGAGGCAGACCTCAAGGCGCTGCTGGAGGCCGGAGTCCATTTCGGCCACCAGACCCGGCGCTGGAACCCGAACATGCGCCGCTTCATCCACGGCGAGCTGGACGGCATCCACATCATCGACCTGCTCCAGACAGAG
>Ga0307373_10013641_pt1 | contig 11332 bp, 13 predicted proteins | sample OX2MG_FD_202534 | JGI IMG/M metagenome (GOLD analysis project Ga0307373, IMG submission 202534) | Soil microbial communities from Risofladan, Vaasa, Finland - OX-2 | ecosystem: Environmental > Terrestrial > Soil > Coastal area > Acid sulfate soil | place: Finland: Risofladan, Vaasa | collected... | reverse complement strand
TTTCGCCTTGAGATTAAGCGCCGGTATCGCCATTTGAGATCAACCCGCGCCCCCAATGCGCGGTGCAATTTCAGGTTCCGCTGTCCTTGGACTTTGACAGCACCAGCAGGCGGGTTCCGTACACCGCCAGCGAGAGCACCGCGACCACCCAGATGAGCCGCTCGAACCCGCCGAGGTAGTGAATCGCCACTTCGAGTTGTCCGCCGAACAGGTAGCCGATCGACACTACGATCGGGACCGAAATTATCGCGCCCAAAAGGTCGTACAGCAGAAACCGCACGGGAGTCACGCCGAACGACCCGGCGCTTAAGTAAACCAGCGCGCGCAAGCCCGCTAGAAAGCGCGCATAGAAGATCGCGCGATGCCCGTGGCGATTCATAAAATCGCGAATCCGGTCGATTTGGATTTGCGTCCCCGGCCGACCGATCCCGAAGTAGCGCACCAGCCCGGTGCCGAAGCGCCGCCCCAAAAAGAACAGCGAATTGTCGCCCGCGACCACTCCGACCAGCGATACCGCCAGCGTCATCGGGTAGTGCGTCACTCCCCGATGCACCAGAAAGCCGCCCGCCAGCAGCGCCACGTCCTCCGGCAGCGGCAGTCCCAGCCCGCATAACAACAGCACCACGAACAATCCCACATAGGTGAAGTGCGCGATGTACGAAGAGACGAGGGTTAACAACCTTCAGTCCCCGTTCGCATAGCGCGCCCGCAGCGAGTCGCGAATCTGTTCCACCGGCATCCCCTGGCGGACAAGCTGCTCGGCCTCGATCGCCTCGCCCGTGCAGATGGCGCAGGTGCTGCCATGTCGGTCGCGGAAGCAATCGAGCAGGTTCTTGTGTCCGTCGGTCCGGTCGCATCCGCAGTAGCAGTGCATCTGGGCGAGCAGTGCGGGATCCTCCTGGGCGATTGCGTAGGCTTTCTTGACGTCGCCCTTGAACAGATTCGGGTCAAGCGTGATCCGCAGCTTCGCCGCCGGGTCACTTTTGCAACACTGCGCGCCCGCGCCGGCGGCCACCCGCTCGATTCCGGGTCCGGAAGATGCGGGAGTATTGCCGAAAAACGCATACGCGCCGACGGCCATGAACAATACCGCCAGAACGACTCCCACGATTCCTTTGCTGCTGGTCTGCATCGCGAATTCCCTGCTTTCGACTATAGCATTTCAATCATCTGGAGGCTCTGCCGGGCAAACGCATACAGGGCCGCCGGGCGATGCGGTCCGCGCCGGGTCCGCCGGAGCCGCCGGAGCAGGCCCATCGCGAGTATCCGGCGCCGGAAGTTGCGCCGATCGATGGGCCGCTCGAGGATTGTCGAGTACAGTTCCTCGAACTCGGCGAAGCTGAAGACCCGCGGCAGCAGCGCATAAGCGATATTGCTGTACTCGAGCTTCGAGCGCAGCCTTCTGAACGCGTACGCCGCCATCAGCGAATGATCGTACGCGAGCGGCGGCAGCGCCGCGACCTCGAACCATCCGCGCTCGGCGTACTTCGATGACGGCTCTCTGACCGCGCGTGCATCCGGAATCAGCGCCATGTATGCGACCGAGACCACGTGCGAGTGCGGGTCGCGCGAGGGATCGCCGAAGGTGAAGAGCTGCTCGAGATACGCGTCGGCGATCCCGGTCGAGACGCCAAGCTCGCGCCGCGCCGCGTCATCGAGCAGCTCGCCGATTTGGACCAATCCGCCGGGGAATGCCCACTTGCCGCGCGCCGGTCCGCGCCTGAGCCGCACCAGATAAGTCTTGAGCTTGCGCTCGCGGACCGCGAACAGAACGATATCGATCGCGACCTTGGGCCGGGCGGCACGATGCCTTGGTGGCCGCGCGATCGGAACCGCGGCGGTGGCGGCGATCCTCAGGCGCTCAGCTCCAGCATCCGCTCCAGCGCGCGGCGCGCTCCCTCGCGCACCTCGTCGCTCAACTCGATTTCGAAGCGCAGATGGGTGAGCGAATCGAGCGTCGCGTCGAGCGTGATCATCTTCATGAAGCGGCATAGTTTGCACGCCTTGTAAAAGCGCTTGTCGGGAAGCTCCATCAGCAGGCGATCGGACAATCCGCACTCGGTCACCACCAGGAATTTTTCCGCGTCGCTCGCGCGCGCGTATTCGAGCATCGCGCTGGTCGAAAGCACCGCGTCGGCCAGCGCCAGCACGTCTTTGCGGCATTCGGGATGCGCCAGGACCTTGATTCCGGGAATCGAATTCTTGACCCGGCTCACTTCCTCGGGAGTTATCTGATGATGCACGTAGCAGTTGCCGTCCCACGAGATGACCCGCTTTTGGGTGTTGCCCTGCACGTAATTGGCCAGGTTCTGATCGGGCACGAACAGGATATTTTCGGAATCGATCCGCTCGACGATCTTGACTGCGTTCGCTGACGTGCAGCACGCGTCGGACAGCGCCTTCACATCGGCGGTGCAATTCACGTACGAGACCACTTTCAGGTCCGGGTAGATCGCCTGCAGCTCCGCCTTGCGCTCGGCCAGCGCCTCGGCGGTCACCGCGTCGGCCAGCGAGCATCCGGCGCGCAGGTCGGGCAGCAAAACCTTGCGGCCGGGGTTGAAGACCTTGGCGGTCTCGGCCATGAAGTGAACGCCGCAAAAGACGATCACTTCGGCGTCGCGCACCGCGCGCGCCTTGCGCGCCAGCTCGAGCGAATCGCCGATAAAATCGGCGACCTCGAAGATTTCCGGGCGCTGATAGTTGTGCGCCAGAATCACGGCGCGCCGCTCCTTTTTGAGCCGGACAATTTCCGCGATCGTTCCCGCCAGGCGGCCGCACAGGTCGGGGTCGTAACTGTCGTCGCCCAGCGCGGCCAGCTTGGCGTACAGCGCCTGCGCCGAAATCGGGGGATTGACCAGGAAAGTTTCAACTGATGCGTTCACGGCGAATCCTCGGGCATTTCTCCGGCGCGGAAACCGGATACTTTGCGTCAATTTGACACTTACTATAGCGCCGGAGAACCGCCCGCACAAGGGCCGCGCGCCATCTCCCAAACCCTATTGCCGCGGGATGCGCACCCAGACCGAAGCGCCCTCGAACAGCGCCTGCGCGCCCGCGCCGGGAGCCGCGACGCGCGCCCGCAACTCAAGTCCCGCGGCGAGGGTCAGCGCGAGCGCACCGCCGTCGCTCTCGGCCTCGATCGCGATCACGCGCGCGGCGATCGCGTCCGGGCCGGGCGGCGCCGCGCCCGCGTCGCGAAGTTCGGCGCCCTCGGCGATCAAAGCTGCCGAACCGGCGCCGTCCGGCTCCGCGACCAGCGCCAAGCCGCGGACGCATAGTTCAAGCCGGATCTCCGCCGGGTCGGGCGGATTCGCTTCCAGGGTGATGCTGGCAGTCTTCAGAAACCGCGAGATTATCGCCGAGGCGGGCTTCGAGAAGACTTCGCGCGGTGCGCCCGACTGCATCACCGCCCCGTCGATCAGAATCGCAACCCTGTCTCCAAGCGCGAGCGCCTCTGAAAAGCTGTGGGTCACATGAATGGTGGTGGTGCCGAGCTCGCGATGCATCGCGCGCAGCCGCTCGCGCAGCGCGTGGCGCGAGTTGGGATCGAGCGCCGCCATCGGCTCGTCGAGCAGCAACAGCATCGGATCGGTCGCGAGCGCCCGCGCCAGTGCGACCCGCTGGCGCTCGCCGCCGGAGAGCCCGCGTGGCATCCGGTCCAGCAGCGCTTCGATTTCGAGCATCGCCGCCAGCCGCGCGATCGTGGCTGTGCGTTCGGCGCGCGCGATGCGATGCGCTCCGTATTCGAGATTTGCGCGCACGCTCAGATGCGGGAAGAGCAGGCTCTCCTGATGCAGGAATCCGATGCGCCTCGATTCGGGCGCGCTCGCGGTGATGTCGCGCGAGTCCATCAGGATTCGTCCGGCCGAAGGCCTGCGCAGTCCGGCGATCGCTTCCAGCGTAAGCGTCTTTCCCGCGCCGGTCGGCCCGAGCACGATCAGGTACTCGCCGTCGCCCGCTTCGAGCGACAGCGGACCGAGCCGGAACGCTCCCGCGCTCAATTCAAGATCTTCGACCCGCAGCCGCATCGCCGGAAGAGTAGCACGCCGCGCGGGCGGCTCCAGCGCGGGGCGGCCCGGACCGATGGCGCTTGGGCGTCAGGCTTTGCTACACGAGTTGAATCGGGCCGCGTTCGGATTCAGGACTTTAGCGGCGCCGCGGGGAGTTAAAGCGATGGATGAAGTTTACGATCGGGACATCGTCGCCGCCGTGCGCGCGTTCGTCGAGCGCGAGGTGATTGCGCAGGCCTCCGAACTCGAGCATCGCGACGAGTATCCGCACGCGATGGTCGCGGCGATGAAAGCGCTCGGCCTGTTCGGCGCGACCATCCCCGCCGAGCACGGCGGACTCGGGCTTTCGTTCGCCACCTATGCGCGCGTGATGGAGGAGCTGTCGCGCGGATGGATGAGCCTGGCCGGCGTGATCAACAGCCATCTCATCATGGCGTTCATCATCACTCATCATGGGACTGCCGCGCAGAAGGCGTACTTTCTGCCCGCGATGGCGCGCGGGGACAAGCGCGGCGGCCTTGCGCTGACGGAACCGCACGCCGGCAGCGACGTGCAATCGATTCGCACTACCGCGGTGCGCCGCGGCGACGATTACATCTTGAAGGGCAGCAAGATGTTCATCACCAACGCGCGCAACGGCACGATGCTGGCCGTCGCGGCGAAGACCAATCCGCGCGCGAAGCCGGCCTATGCGGGAATCAGCATGTTCGCGGTCGAGAAGAGCGCGGAGGGACCGGCGGTCAGCGCGAATCTCAAAAAGATCGGTTACAAGGGAATCGACACCTGCGAAGTCACGCTCGACGATCTCGCGGTGCCCGCGGCGAATCTGATCGGCGGCGCCGAAGGCCTCGGCTTCAAGCAGGTGATGAGCGCGCTCGAAGTGGGGCGTATCAACGTGGCCGCACGCGCGGTGGGAGTAGGGCAGGCTGCATTCGAGACCGCGATTCGCTATGCGCAGCAGCGCACCGCCTTTGGCAAACCCATCTGCGAGCATCAGGCGGTGCAGTTGCTGCTGGCCGATATGGGCACCCGCGTCGAAGCCGCGCGGCTGATGGTCGCCAACGCGGCGCGCAAGAAGGACGCGGGCGAGCGCTGCGACGTCGAGGCCGGGATGGCGAAGCTGTTCGCCTCCGAGGCGTGCGCGAAGATCTCGCTCGACGCGATGCGGGTGCTGGGCGGCTACGGCTTCATGCAGGAGTTCCCGGTCGAGCGCTTCTATCGCGACGCTCCGCTGATGATGATCGGCGAAGGCACCAACGAAATCCAGGCGCTGGTAATCGCCCGCGGCCTCCTCGCCCGCTACCGCGCGTAGAAAACGCGCCGCGCGATCACATAATCGCGAACTCGTGCAGGGCGCGGGCGCACTCGGCGGGATGCGTGAACATGATCTCATGGCCGCACTTCACGGTCTTGATCGCGGGATTTTTGAGCCGGCTGGAAAAATGCGGATGCCAGTTCGCCGCGCCGGCGACCGGGGTTTGATCGTTCTCGCATACCAGGTATCCGGTCGGCACGCCCGAGGCGTGAAAGGCCGCCATCGGGATCGGTTCGAGCGCCATTCCCCACGGCTGCGGGCATAGCGAGGCGTCGATCCATTTGCGCATCTCCGGTGGCACATCGCTCATCACGCCCTCGTAAAACTGCGGACCCATCGCCTCGACCAGAAGCGATCGATCGGGCCGCGACGCGATCAGGTCGAGCATCGGCTTGGCCGCCGGATTGGCGGGATCGGTGAGCCGCTCGCCGTCGAGCGGGACGATGGCACTGACGAAGACGGTGCGCTTGATGCGGGACGCAATGCGTGCGGTGACGCCCGAAATGGTGAGTCCGCCGAGGCTGTGCCCTGCGAGCACGACCTGGTGCAAGTCGCGCTCTTCGATGAAGCGCACGACGCTATCGATGTAGGTTTGCAACGTTATCTTAGCGCGATCAGCATAATTCTGCCCATGACCGGGGAGATCGACCGCAAAAGCGTGGTCGCCCAGCTTATCGAGCTGGTTGATAACCGCCGCCCAGCACCACGCACCGTGCCATGCGCCATGTACGAGAACGAATGTATTAGCCATCGTGAAGATCCTCCGCAATTCATCACTAATCATGAACACCCGTTCAGGCGCAATGATTGGACTGATAGTTGCGTCCAATTAAGTTAAGTAAGATGGAGGCGGTGATGATGGAATCGAAAGAAATTTCGCAAACCCGTCGCGGCCTGGAAGCTGAAGCGCGCTATTTCATATTTGCATTTATCCTGAGCGTGCTGTTCGTGATGGTGACGTGGCGATGGGCCGCGATGGTCAATCCCAGCCTGTGGACGCTGTGGGAGGATTCCCGCGCCGAAATCAGCCGGCCGATCACGGCCTCGATTGCACATCGACGAATGGATCATGTTGCGACACTGACACCTTCGGATGCACAGCGGCAACAAAGGTCGAAGGCGCTCCTGCTGCGATTGTTCGCGCTCGGAATCGACAGCCCGCCGCGGCGGTAACCCTGCTAGATCCGGTGGGTGTCATGACGCACGCGGCGTCTAGCGCCATCTGACCGTTATCGTGAATGCGCGCCGCCAGTTGCTCGGCCCGGTCAGAATCGGATAGCCCCGCACCTCGCGCTCGTGGCGACAGCGCTGCGCGGGCGAGGGTTCGGTGCCGAACGTGCGATCCCATAGTGCCGTGGTCACGCCGAAGATCCTGTCGGGTGCACGCAGATGATGCGCCAGATGGCGCGTGCGCAGTTGCGCCTCGACGGAGTTGACCGGGCGCGCAAAGTGAATTCGGTAGTGAATAATCTCGTAGAGAACGAATCCGCAGACCAGCCCGCCGAGCGCGTAAACTTCCGGATGATTGCCGAATATCGCGGTGGCCGCCAGCGTCACGACGGTGACCGGAATCCATGCTCCGACCGTGAATACCGCGCGCGGATCCTGATGATGCACCGCATGCAGCGGCGTCGCGAAGGTGCGATAGCGATGCCCGAGCCAGCCATGGATCGCATACTCGGCGAAGGTCCAGGCGAAGATTCCCGTCGCAAACAGGAACGCACGGATGAGCATGTGCCCGAGTCTATGCGCCGCACGATCGCGCGGCAACGCAATCGCACGACGGTATCGGGACGCATGTATAGCATCTTCGCGCTATTGTGGCAGCCGTGAGGAACGTTATCGCTTCCGCAGTGTCGAGGTGCTGATCGAGGATTTCCCTGCTGACATCGATCGATCGCGCAGAGGACAACACCGAAGAAAAAACATCTCTCGATCGCCATCAAGGGCGCAGTCGAATCAGCCGACGAGTTTGCCGAGGCTTGGCGGCGCAGCGAACGCGGCAGCCCTCCCGAGCAGCCGGTTGAACGCCTCTACTTCCCGGATCTGCCGACCATGCTGAAGACTCTCACGCCGCGGCGGTTCGAGGTGCTCAAGATCGTTCACGAGATCGGACCTGTGAGCGTCAGGGCTTTGGCTGTGAGAATGAAGCGTGATTACAAAAACGTCCACCACGATCTTAAGGTGCTGGAGCGGGTTGGATTGGTCATGCGATCGCCCGACGGACGGCTGACGGCGCCGTGGAAAAAGATCATCGCCGAGTTCTCCCTGGCCGCGTAAGCCGCCCGCGCCCTGGTCCCGTCCTCGATCCCCCATCTAGACCTTGGCGACGCTTCAGGTATTCTAGGGCACGCGGCTGAATTTCGGCGGCGTTTTATCGTCCGATATTGCACAGGTTGCGCCCCACGAGGCCGACCGGAAGTATCCAGGAGGGTTGCATGGCTAGGAAAGTCGCCGCCATCGCGGGTGGCGTGGTGCTTGGTCTGATTATCGCTTTTGCGCGCGCCGGCGCGTTTCCGTTCTGGGGTTCCGGCGACAAGGACTCATCCAAATCAGATTCTTCGGCTCCGCAGGCTGTTGCCTCGATGAGCGCCGTCGAGTCCGCGCCCTCGATTACGCCGCCCGCCAGTGCGGAAGGCGGCGGCCGTGCCGGCGCAATCGGCTCATTTGCTCCACTGGTCAAGCGGGTGATGCCGACCGTCGTAAACGTCGCGGTGGTGCAGGACGTAAAAACCTCCGGGTCGCCGTTTGAGATGAGCCCTGGCGGCGACAATGGCGAAGGTGGTGGTGAAGGCGGAGGTGGCGAAGGCGGCGGACCGGCACCGATGCCGCCCGGGATGGGCAACGGCGATCCGTTCGAGCAGTTCCGCCACTTCTTCGGCCAGGTTCCGCGCGAGTACAAGCAGCACGGACTTGGCTCCGGCGTGATCGTCTCTCCCGACGGCTACATCCTCACCAACAACCATGTGGTCGGCGGCGCCGAGGAGATCCACGTCACCTTGATGGACAAGCGGGAATTCACCGCCAAGGTGATCGGCAAGGATCCCAAAACGGATCTCGCGCTGATCAAAATCGACACCAAAGATTCTCTGCCGGCCGCGGTACTGGGTGACTCCGACGTCACCCAGGTCGGTGACTGGGTGGTCGCGATCGGAGATCCGTTCGGCTTTTCACTGACGGTCACGGCCGGAATCGTTAGCGCCAAGGGCCGTATCCTGGGCGGCAACTATGACGACTTCCTCCAGACCGACGCCTCGATCAATCCCGGCAACTCGGGCGGACCGCTGTTCAACACCGCCGGCCAGGTGATCGGGATCAACACCGCCATCTACAGCCGCACTGGCGCCAACAATGGAATCGGCTTCGCGATTCCGATCGATATGGCGCGCAACGTGATGGAGCAGCTCAAGGCGCATGGACGCGTGGTGCGCGGATGGCTCGGTGTCGAAATCCAGGAAGTCACCGCCGACCTTGCTCAATCCTTCGGACTGCCCAAGCCCGAGGGCGCTCTCGTAGCCAGTGCGGACAAGAACGGTCCCGCGGCCAAGGGCGGTATCGAGCGCGGCGATATCATCGTCAAGTTCAACGGCAAGACCGTTCACGACGAACACGAGTTGCCCGCGCTGGTCGCACAGACTCCGGTCAACGCAAGCGTCCCGGTCGATGTGCTGCGCAACGGCAAAGCGATGACCATGACGGTCAAAGTCGGTGAGCTCAAGGAACAGAAGGTCGCCAGCGCCAAGGCCGAGGAACCCGGCGGTAGCTGGGGTATGCAGGTCGGCGATATCACGCCCGAGCTCGCCCAGCAGTTCCATCTCCAGAGGGACAAGGGCGTCGTCGTGCGCCGGGTTGCGCCCGACAGTCCTGCGTTTGATGCGGGTCTCGAGCCGGGTGACGTGGTGCTCGAAATCAATCGTCAGAAGGTTGCCGACGTAAAGGATTTCGTCTCTAAGGCCAAGGACGTCAAGAACGGCAAGAAGCCCGCGCTCCTGCTGGTCGCACGCGGCAATGCGACGCTCTACGCGGTGGTCAAACCCGGAGGCGGTGACTGAGCGTCCGCATCCGAAAACCGCACGCATCAGCGGCGCCGCGGATCCCTCCGCGGCGCCGCCGCTTTAGCTTTGCCGCGCGCATCGCGATGCTACGCCTAATGCCACGATGACTACCTCCGTCTCCAATTGCGAGGTTCTGATCGCGGGCGCGGGCCCGGCCGGTCTGGCTACCGCGCTCTATCTCCTGCGCGCGCGGCCCGAGCTGGCGGGCCGCGTAATCGCACTCGAGAAGGCGGCGCATCCCCGTTTCAAGACCTGCGCCGGCGGTTTGATTCCGAAAACGATGCTCGCGCTTGAGGAACTCGGCCTCGAGCTCGAAGTCCCCGCCTGCATAGTGATGCGCGGCGCGGCGCGCACTCCCGTGGGCGCCGTCGATCTGGACCGCGGCGAGCCGCTGTGCACCATCATCCGGCGCGACGAGTTCGACGCGCGTCTGGCGCGCGCGGCGCGGACCGCGGGCCTCGAGATAGTCGAGCACACTCGCGTGCTGGAGGTCGCGCAGAGCGCGGATCAGGTGAGCGTCGAGACCGACCGCGGAATCTTCGAGGCGCGGGTCCTCGTCGGCGCCGACGGCTCTGGAAGCCGTGTGCGCGCCGCGGTTTTCGGGTCCGGCAAGGAGTCTATAGGGCGCGCGCTGATGGCGGATATTCCGGTCGATCCGCGCACTGCCGTCGAATTCGCCGAGCATCGCTACCGTTTTGACTTCCGATGCGTCAGCGTCGGCATTCCCGGGTACGCATGGTCCTTCCCGTGCCTCATCGATGGCAATCCGCATCTGAATGTCGGCATCTACGATCAGCATCCGCGCGCGTCGGGCGCCGCCGGCGGCGAGCAGGCACAGATGCTGACAGAGCTGCGCGCGGCGTTTCCCGAGCTGCCGCTGGCCGCGCTCGAAAACCATACGCGCGCGTTCCGCGCCTTTCCAATCCGATGGTTCGACGCACGCGACCGCTATGTGAACGGCCGTGTGATTCTGGCCGGCGACGCGGCGGGCGTCGATCCCTTGATGGGCGAGGGGATCTCGTGCGCTTTCGAGCACGGCAAGCTCGCCGCCGCAGCGATCGCGCGGATGCTCGGTGGCGATTCGCGTGCGCTGGCCGCCTACGATCGCGAGCTGCATCGCGGCGCGGTCGGCCGCAAGCTCAACAAGCTTGCGTTTGCCGCGCGCCATTTCTACGGACCGCGCTATCGCAGCTATTTTCGCATGGCGGGAATCAGCCGCCGCGCCCGCGATATCGGCGTCGATTGGTACAACGGTGCGCATCACACCGACCAGCGCCCCACCCGCGCGCTGGTCGCGCGATGGATGCGCGAGGTTTTCTTGGGCGCAGCGGTCAGATAAATTCGCGAAGAAGCGAATCGAGCCGCAACGGCGGGCGGATGCAGGGCAGGGGACGCAACGCGATGGCGAAGCCAAGAAAGAAGCGGCGGGGACCGGGAATCCTGGTGCTGATCGCTATTGCGGTTCTAATCGCGGGGTTCATCGTGCGCCGCACCCTGATTCCGCAGGCTATTCATTACTTGGCCTATCGTCAGCCCGACAATCCTTCGCTTGCGCCGGCGGCGATGCCGAGCGAAGATCTGAGCCCCGGTGATCGCGAACAGCTTGACCGGACGCTCAAGCAAAAGGCCCACTAGCATCCGCGATGACGCCCACGCAGATCGCCGATGACCTTGGCTTTCGCCTCGAACTCGCGGAGCCTCCGCGCCGGATTGTCTCGCTGGTGCCAAGCTGGACCGAGACCCTGTTCGCGCTTGGGATCGGCGAGCGGGTCGTCGGCGTGACGAAATTCTGCGTGTCGCCGCCCGACGCGGTCGCGCCGCTCGCCAAAATCGGCGGCACCAAGAATCCCGATCTGCGCGCGATTGCGAGCCTCAAGCCCGACCTGATTATCGCGAACGCCGAAGAAAACCGGCGCGAGGATGTCGAGCGGATGCGTGCGCAGGGAATCCAG
>Ga0307373_10013640_pt1 | contig 11332 bp, 11 predicted proteins | sample OX2MG_FD_202534 | JGI IMG/M metagenome (GOLD analysis project Ga0307373, IMG submission 202534) | Soil microbial communities from Risofladan, Vaasa, Finland - OX-2 | ecosystem: Environmental > Terrestrial > Soil > Coastal area > Acid sulfate soil | place: Finland: Risofladan, Vaasa | collected... | reverse complement strand
TCACCGAGGGCGAGTCGTTCAGGCTCCGCGAAGCCCGTTCAAGAGGAGGTGAGCGCCAGAAGAAGTGAGCGCCGGGTGGGGACTTTCACCTGGCCAAAAGTGGGGACTTTGAGATGGCCATTGACAATAGAACGACGAGCCGAAGGTGCTGGGCCCCTCAAGAGGGCAGAAGGCGAAAGCGGGCCGTAAGGCAAGCCGAAAGGGCGGTGGGTTTGGGATTGCGGAGGAAGCGAAGGCCGGCCTGTAATGGGCCGGATAGGGGCTGAGCCATCAGGCTACATCGCCCCGCCGCGAAAGCGGGCTGACTTACGCGTGGTGCCTCATCACGAGAGAGTTGGGCAAAGCGCCAGAAGGAGCAAGACAGATGACAGGGGCGCGAAGGGCGGGCCGATCAATGGCGCGTCCCAATGTTCCTGGTGCGGCTTCCCGCGGAAAAGTGGACTGGTCCCAGATCGACTGGAACCGGGCCAACAAGAACGTGTGGCGTCTCCAAGCGCGTATCGTGAAGGCGACTGGAGAAGGCCGGTGGGGCAAGGTTCGGTGCCTGCAACACCTGCTGACTCACTCTTACAGCGGCAAGGTTCTTGCCGTCAAACGAGTTACGACCAACCGAGGCAAGAGAACACCCGGGGTGGACGGAGAGATCTGGATCACCTCGGCTCAGAAATCGACGGCTGTGCAAAGGCTAGGCTCACGCGGCTACCAACCGCTGCCGCTGCGCCGGGTGCACATCCCGAAGCCAGGCAAAAAGACAACGCGGCCTCTGGGTATTCCCGCGATGATCGACCGGTCCATGCAGGCCTTGCATCTGCTGGCCCTGGAACCGATAGCGGAGACCACAGGGGACCGGAACTCCTACGGTTTTCGGAAAGGCAGATCCACCCACGATGCGATCGGCCGGTGCTTTCAGCTCCTGTCTAAAAGAGCGTCGCCAAGGTGGATTCTGGACTGCGACGTCAAGTCCTGCTTCGACGAGATCACTTCTCCTTGACCCAACGCCGACCTTTGTTGGGGTGCCGTCGAACGGGGCCAGCCGTACGAGGGTTCCGTCGCCTGTGGGGGGAGGACATCCACTGGGCTGGCGACTTGCTCCGCATCACGGGCGAGACGGCGGCGGAAATACGCGCGCCACGTGGGATCAATTGCGGTGACTCCGCCTGAAGTCAGGACGGTGCTTGGCGCTACTCTTGTCGTCACGACGTAGTCCTCCTTCTCGGTGGTTTTCCAGACCTACCGCGGGAGACTACGTCTTTCTACCTTTACAGCGCCGCGGGGACGCGACCCTTCCATGATCTCGAAGAGCAGATCGCTCTTCGATCCGATGTGGTTGTAAAGGCTACCGACCTGTATACCCACCTTGGCCGCGATACCGCGCAGCGTGCTGGCCTGAAAGCCCCGCTTGTAGAAGAGTTCAAGGGCTGCCGACCGGATCTCCTCAGCCGTCTTCTCGCCGCGTCGACCCACTGCCATCAGTTGGGTGCCCCGATCTCGTTGCTGGACGACCAGGCTTCGATGAACTCACGGAGCAGCTGCAGGTGCTCGTGAGGTTCTCTGACGCCTCGATCCATGGTGCTGATGGACAGGTGGGAGATCCCCGTTCGGACCCAGGCGCGCGCCTTCTCCAGAGTTCCGACCATGTCGTCCGGATCGAGCTGCAGCCTCGCCGCAAAGCCGAACACCGCCGGGTCCCGGTCATTTGCGGTCAACATTTCCTTCACATAGCCGATCACTTGCGGGGCCTCAGCAACCGAGTGCCCCAGCATCAAGCCGTCAGCGATGGCGGCGGCCCGCTTTATCGCGACAGGTGCATGGCCACCGATCCAGACCGGTATCGCGTGACCGGGCCGAGGGTTGATGCCGCCCGAAGCGATGTTGTGGAAGGTCCCGCTTACTGTGATGGCGTCGGACGCCCACAGCCTGCGCAGCGTCTCCACTTGCTCGACGATACGAGCTCCGCGATTCTGGAAGTCCATTCCGAGGGCGCGAAATTCTTCCGGGTTCCACCCCACTCCAACGCCCAGTCGGAGACGCCCACCAGACAAGAGGTCGAGCTCGGCTGCCTGCTTTGCCACCAACACCGTCTGTCGTTGGGGCAGGACAAGGACCTCGGTTGCGAACCCGATTCGCGTCGTGATCGCGGCCAGGTGACTGAAGAGCACGAAGACCTCGTGAAATTGATGTGCGTCGGTGTACGGGCCAAGCTCGGCCCACGCGACGCGATCAGCCGGACGGTGGCCGAATACATGGTCATAGGCCACGATGTGGTCGTATCCGGCGGCCTCGACTCCCGTCGCGTATGCCCGGACGGTCATGGGATCGGTCCCTATCTCGGTCTGCGGAAACACCACTCCGAGCTTCAATTTCACCGCCGGCGAGCACCGTACGGAAACGACGCCGGCGCGGACAACGCGCCGCCACGCGGGTCGACAACAAAACGACCGTAAGTCATGACGCCGCGCGGGTTGTGCAGAACCGAAAGGTCATCCAGGGGATTCCCCGCGAGCAGCACGAGGTCAGCCGCAGAGCCGGGCCTCGGAGCAGTTTCACCTCCGAGGCCGTTCAGCTCGCGGCTGCTCGAGGTGGCGGCGCGCAGAACCTCTAGGCGGCTCATCCCGATCTGCTCGAGCAGCCTCAGCTCGGCATGAAGGCGCGGGCCGATCGGGTTGAGGTCCGCCCCGGTGGCGAGCTTCACGCCCACGGCGATGCAAGCTTGGACCGCGTCGGCGTGCTTCTTAGCCGAAGCGATCGCCCGCTTCATCGCGTGATCCGGCCAACCGTCCGCTTTCATCATCTCGACGTCGTGAGTCACCCCGATCGTCGGAGTGAGCCACGCGCCCTTGGCGGCGATCGCGGCCGCCGCCTTCTCGTCCAGGGCATAACCGTGCTCGACTGAGCGGCCGCCCAGCTCGACGAAGAGCTCGGCCAACCGGGCGCTGCCGCAGTGGGCGAGAACCGGCAAGCCGCGCTGCTTCGCCGTCGCCATCACCATCCCGAGTTCGTCGTCGGACAGCTGACCACTGTCGACGGTCTCGTGGACGCTATAGAGGCCGCCGGTCAGTAGGATCTTCACCCAGTCAGCGCCCTGCTCGGCGAGCGTCCGCACGGCCACCCGCATCTGGGTCGGGCCGTCGGCGATGAGGAATGGGCTCGCGTTGACGTATTCGCGCGGATACGCCGTGCCGTGCCCGCCCGTTGTCCTGATCGCAGGCCCGGAGCACATCACACGCGGGCCTGGCCACCGACCGTTGGCGAACGCATCGCGCCAGGCCATGTCTATCCCGTCGGCCTCCGCCGCCGTGCGTACTCCGGTGATGCCCATCGTCGCCGCCTGCAGCAGGTTCGCTCCGGCGCGAACGCTGTGCTGGGCAACCCTCTCGAAATAGCCGGCGGCCGGCGGGTCGTACATCAGGCCGCCCGGGTGGGCGTGCACGTCCCAGAGGCCGAACATGATCGTGAGGCCGTCCACGTCGATGCGGACCTCATCCCCGCTTTCGACTCGATCGACCACGTGGCCGCCCGTGATAGCGAGGTCGCGCCTGACCAACTCGCCCGTGCCGACGTCGAGCACGTGCCCCCCGGCTAGAAGCATGGAGTTACCTCCCTTTCCGAGCTAGACGGTTACCAGGTCGTTCTTGGCCTTGTTCAGACGAACACCTCCCGACCCGGTCACGACGTAGACATCCTCGATCCGCACCCCGAACTCGCCCGTGATGAACACGCTCGGCTCGATGGTGAACGTCATACCCGCCTCCAATGGCGTTTCGTCGACGACGTCCAGGTAAGGCGCCTCATGTACGTCCTTGCCGATCGCGTGCCCAAGCCGGTGTCGGAAGTGCTCGCCGAAGCCCGTTTCGGCGATGACCTGCCGCGCGGCCGCGTCCACGTCGCAGGCTCGCGCGCCGGGGCGGAGCGCGGCCGCGCCGGCCGCCTGCGATCCGATGACCGCGTCGTATGCGGCACGAAACCTTACGCTTGGCTTGCCGATGTAAATTGTCCGTCCGAAGTCGGAGCAGTAGCCCGCGAGTGCGGCGCCGAAGTCGTAGCTCACCGAGATATCTTCGCCGAGCGGGCGGCGGCTGAGGCGTTCCTTGGCCGGTCGAGGCTCCCGGGCCCCCATTGCGAAGATCGCGGTGTCGAACGATTGATCGACCGCGCCCAGTTCCTTCATCCGCTTGACGATCCAGGCCGCCAGGTCGAACTCGGTCAGCTCGGGACGAACCTGCTGAAGCGATTCCGCGAACACCTGGTCGGCGACGTGGCTGGCCTCGCGCATGGCGTCCAGCTCGGCCTCTGACTTGACGGAGCGCACGCGGGCGAGCAGGTCGGACGCCAGCGACACGTTGGTCTTGGGGAACAGGGCCTGCAGCGTCAGCACGAGCTCCGCCGGAGCGTCGAGATTGACCCCGATCGACGAGGGGGGGGCTCCGAATGCTTCCTTCACGACCGCCCTTGGATCCTCTTTCTCTGTGAAAACACGCATCGCGGGTGGGTCTGCGCTGACGTCGAAGTGGAACTCGGCCATGTGGCGCGGCACGAGCAGCAGAGGATCGCCCTCGGACCTGATCACAGCACCGACGGCCCACTCACCAAAGAAGTGCGTTGCGCCGAAGTAGTGGATCCGGCGGTCTACGCCGAGCAGGTACTCAAGGTCGGTGCTCTGGCCGACGAAGAGCGCCTCGAGGCGCTCCTTCCTCATCTCTTCGCGCACCCGCGCGAGCCGAGTACCGAGCTCGGGCTTCGCCAGCGTGGCGGATCTCTCAGCGCTCATAGCCATATGCCTCCCTTGCTTGCGCCTCGCTGACGTATCCGTCGGCAAGGTCTGCCTCGACCAGCTCTCGCTCACGGTCCTTCGGGTCCCCATATCCGCCGCCGCCTCCGGTGGTCACGCTTATGCGCGTCTCCTCCGGGCAGACGATGTGGCTCGCCTTTAGAGATCGAATCTGTTCGTGTCCCGGCCTGTCGACCTCGACTTTCGGGGTCCCTCCCTGTTGACCGCCGAAAATTCCCCACGGCCCTGTGACGCTGCGCTCCAGCCACAGCGAAACGTGCAGCTCCTCGCCAAGAGTCTCGAACTCGCGATGGATGGCAAGCCCGCCGCGGCGCCGCCCGGCTCCTCCCGAATCCTGCGCCAGCGAGTATTCGACGACGCGGATCGGATACTTCGCCTCCATCACCTCGGCGGGATAGTTCTTCAGGTCGCCGCCGCCGTAATTGGCGAGTCCGTTCTCACCGTCCTGTTCGCGTGAAGCCCCCCAACCGAGGGCGACGGCCTCTCCTGCAACCCACGTCTCGCCGGTGGTGGGGTTGATGCCGTTGAACATCACGTTCATTGGGTCCGCGCATTGGGCCCCGGTCGCGCGGTCAGGCATGACCTTCGCCATGAGTTTGATAAATAGGTCGATCATCAGGCCGGCATGCGGATAGTAGTACTGGCAAGCGGCCGGCTCCTGCGCCGCGAAGATCGAGTGCGGCGGAGCGTATACGTGGAGGTTCCGGAAGGTGCCGCCCGTGGGCGACACATCTGGGTTGATCAGGAACTTGTATGCGAGCTTCGCCGCGGAGACCGTCTGCGAAAAGCCCGAGTTCAGGCATCCGCCAGTCTGAGCGGCCGACCCGGTCAGGTCCAGGTAGATGTCGGAACCTGTAATAGTGACCTTGAGCTTCACCTTCACGGGCACCCCGAAGTTGGTCCCGTCGCTGTCCATGAACCCCTCCGCGTCCCAGGACCCGTCGGGAAGCGCAGCCACAACCTCGCGGTCGAGCCGCTCGCACTGCTGGAAGATTTCGTCGACGGCGAGTCGGAAGTTCTCCTTGCCGAAACGCCGAAGAATGTCCTGCAGGCGCTGTTCACCAGCGCGGCAGGCGGCCACCTGTGCGTAGAAGTCGCCATGGATGCTGCGCGGCATCCGGCTGTTGAGCATGAAGAACTCGAGCAGCTCTTTGTTCAGCCGGCCGCGCCTCATGATCCGCGTCGGCGCGACCCTGTAGCCCTCCTGGTAGATGGAGGTCGAGGCCATTGTCTGGCTTGGCTCCATGGCGCCGATGTCGATCCAGTGGGCCTTGCTCGCGGCGTAACCGACCAGGGCGCCTCTGAAGAACACCGGCGTGAAGAGCGAGATGTCGTTCAGGTGGCTGCCGACCTCGTACGAGTCGTTGACCAGATAGACGTCGCCTTCGGCGATGTTCCCCTTGCCGTACTTGGCGACTGTGACCTTGACCGCGTCCTCGAGCGCTCCCAGAAAGATGGGCAGCCCAGGCGCCTGGCCGAGCAGGCGGCAGTCCTCGTCGAACAGCGCGACGCTGTAGTCCTTGATCTCATAGATGATCGGCGTGTAGGCACTGCGGGCAAGGTTGACGCCCATCTCATCCGCGGCCGCGTTCAACGCGTTGCGGATGATCTCGACGGTGATCGGATCGACCGCGGTGATCAACTCGCCCTCCTGATCGCCAGCCAGCCTTTCGGCTCCGAGGTCACACGCCAGCCGTCCGGCACCACTGTTGTGCATGACTCCTCGTCGATGATGCACGGCGCATTGACCACGTGGCCGACGCGCAGATCCTGGCGGCGGAAGCGAGGCGTCGGCACCGCGTTGCCGCGAAATCGGACGCGGCCGCGGTCGTAAGGTTCACCGCTTCCCGACTCGGGTCCGGATCCGTTTGGGCGGGCGTGGCCGCCCGTTCCAACCGCGGTGAGCCGCAGGTTGACGACCTCGACCAGCTCACCTGGGTTCGAGTGACCGAACGTCTTCTTGTAGAGGCGGTGAAACTGCTTCAGCACCTGGTCGTCAAACTTGCCCGCGGGCAGTGTCAGGAAATGCTCCTGCCCCACATAGCGAAGGTCGACGCTGGTGGCGAGGGCTGCTTTCCCTGACGGGATGCCGTCTTCCTCGAGCAGCTGCCTGGCGGAGCTCGCGAGAGCCGCCGTCGCGTCCGCGACCTCCGAGCGATCCATTCGATCCCAACGCGCGAAATATGGGTGCACCAGGTCGTGCCGAATCTCGGCCTCGAGCATACCGTGGGCCGAGAAAGTACCTGGCGAATGCGGGACGAGCACCGTTTCGATCCCGAGCTCCTCGGCCAGGAAAACCGCGTGCATCGGACCCGCACCGCCGAACGCGACCAGGGAGAACTGGCGCGGATCCAGACCGCGGCCGACGGTGATCTGCCGGATGAGCCCGGCCATCCGGGCGTTGATCACGTCGAGGATGCCTTCCGCAAGCCGGCCCTCGTCCAGCCCTAGCTGCGTGGCCAGGCGACCGAGCGCGTCGGCGGCCAGCTCGGGGTGCAGCGCCATGCGGCCGCCGAGGAAGTAGCGAGGGTTGACGCGACCGAGGTGGACGTTGGCGTCGGTCACCGTCGGCTCGGTGCCACCGCGGCCGTAGCATGCGGGGCCAGGCTCCGCGCCGGCGCTGCGAGGCCCGACGCGCAGGCCGCCGGCCGATTCCCAGGCCACCGACCCTCCGCCGGCACCGATCGTCTCCACGTCGATCACGGGCAGGATGAGCGGTTGCCCCTCGAGCATCGCCTCGCGAGAGATCGTCGGTTTGCCGTCGATGCACAGGGAGACATCGAAGCTGGTGCCGCCCATGTCGATCGCGATCGCGCTCGAGGATCCAGCGCGCCTAGCGAGGTTCGACGCCGCGATGGCGCCTCCGACAGGACCGGAGAGAAGAGTGTTCACGGGCTGCTCACGAGCACGGGCCGCGGTTGTCATTCCTCCATTCGACTGCATGATGTGGACGCTCGCGATCACTTCGCGCTCCCCGAGGCGATCTTCCAGCTCGGCGAGGTAGCCGCGCACGGTCGGGGCGATGGCTGCGTTGACCACCGTCGTGCTGGTGCGCTCGAACTCGCGCCACTCGTTCGCGATGCGGTGCGAAAGCGACACGGTGATCGCGGGATGGCGCGCCGAGACGATCTCTTCGGCGCGAAGCTCATGGGCCGGGTTCCGATAACTGTGGAGGAAGACGATGGCGACCGACTCGATGCCCTGGGCAACCAGTTGGTCGATTGCGTCGGCGACCGAGTCATCGTCGAGCGGCGTGACCACGTGGCCGGCGGGCGACATGCGCTCAACCACCTCGAGGCGGTGGCGCCGAGGGACGAGCGGCGCCGGCCGATGATAATGCAAGTCGTACATGGCCGGACGGTTGGCCCGGCCGATCTCGTAAACGTCTCGAAAGCCCTTGGTCGTCAGCAGGCCGATCGGAGCGTAGCGACGCTCCAGAAGGGCGTTGAGACCCGCCGTCGTACCGTGGACGAAGAACTCAACCTCCGAGCCCGACTCCACGACGTGGTCGAGCACCTCCAAGACCCCGGTCGAAAGGTGCCCAGGCGTCGTCAGGGCCTTGCCGGTCCGGACCTCGCCAGCCGTCGAGGCTAGGACGAGATCTGTGAATGTCCCCCCGATGTCGACCGCGACCGCCAGCCTAGGTGGATTGGACAACCATTCTCTCCTCACGCTCAGGCAGGGGCGTTCCCATGCCCTCCGCGCTTTCGAATCTCATTAGCTTGCGGGCAAGATGCGTGTGTTGTGGTCGGACTGGCACTACTGGATCCCCTAGAAGGCCACTGGAGTAACCGCGCTGATTACCTCTGCCGGACTAGAGCCCGGGTTGCACCAACAGTGTGGTACGCCTGAGTCATAGGTCAATGAGTCCCCCTGTTCGAGCACGAATGTGTCGGACCCAATTAGCACTTCCAAGGTGCCCGACAGAATATGTGTGCACTCCTCGCCTGGATGCCGGAACGGCCTGGTTGAGTTGTTAAAGTGCGGTGGAATGTGGGCACGCACGACTGCCAGATCGCCCTGGAAATCAGGAGTCAACAACTCGAAGGTCAGATCTTCGTTTGGGTGTACCAACTTCTTTCGGGCATTGGCCGGAACAAACCCGGGAGTGTCATTGGTCGGACCCGTGAAGAGTGCGTGCCATGGAAGCTCAAGTGCATTCGCTAGCTTCAGCAGCGTTGTGAAGGAGGGGTTACCGAGCCCTCTTTCAAGCTGACTAATCCCGCTAGCGCTGAGTCCCGACACTTCAGCCAACTGTTCAAGAGTGAAGCGTCCCTTTCGGGCTTTCGCCAGAATGCCGCCAAGGTGCCTCGTAGCATCGCTCCGCGCGGATCCTGGCTCGTGAAGAGTCCGTTCTCTGTCGTTAGCTATACGCAAAATTCCTCCTTACACAATCTCAGGCGAACCGACTTCACTACAGGGGGGCCGCAACAGCCTGGTTAGCTCCGAGCTCCGGTGCCCGCCAGCAACGCGCCCAGTGACCGGCCTCGTACTCGATAAGCTTCTGAGGCTCCGAACAGCGCGACTGCACGAGGGGGCACCGGCCGCCAAGGCGGCAGCCTTCGCCAGCGATTGGAGCCAACTCGCCACGAAGACGAATTGGTTGTGAAGACCCGATCCGTCCTGCAGAGGTCATCAGGGCGCGGGTATACGGGTGCAGCGGTCGACCCAAGCACTGGCGCTTGTACCCTACCTCGACGAACTCACCTAAATACATAATCGCAATGCGATCCGCCAGGAACTCGACGACTGACCAGTCATGGGCCACGAGCACGTAGGCGAGACGCCGTTGCTCCTGTCGGTCACGCAAGACATTCGCTACTTGGCCCCGTATCGAGACATCCAGGGCCGACGTCGGCTCGTCAAGAAAAACTATGTCCGGCCCAGGAGCCAGCGCTCGCGCGATGCTCGCCCTCTGGAGTTGGCCACCGCTCAGCTGTCTGGGATACCGGCGGCCGAGCGCTGGGTCGAGTCCAACTTCATCAAGAAGACGATCAACTGCTTTCGTACGTTCTTTGGGAGCGAGACTGCTCAACCGCATTGTTTCCGAGACGCTATCTACGACGGTGCGTCGAGGATCAAATGCGCTAAGTGGATCCTGAAACACTATTTGAATCCGTTTGCGAAACGGCCGAAACTGCCTCTCATTCATTGCTTCGATATGCACACCGTCGAGGATGATGTTGCCACCAGTAGCGTCAGTTAATTTCAACAAGAGCTTGCCGATGGTCGACTTTCCTGAGCCTGATTCGCCAACTATGCCAAAGGTTTCGCCCCACCCAACCTCAAACGACACTCCATCAACAGCGCGAAGCGAGCGCCAACCCAACGCGGCATCGCGCAATCGGAACGTCTTGGAGAGGTCGATTCCTGTCAAAGCGGTGCCGTCGGAGGACGGGCTATTCGGCATGGTGACAGGCGACCTCCCGTCCGGCAATCAATCGGAGCGGTGGAAGAACTTCGCGACATACATCCGTTGCGAGATCGCACCGACTACTGAACGGGCAACCTGTCCAGCGCGGCAACACCGGGGGAACATTGCCGGGAATTGCATACATGCGCGTGCCGTCGACTTGTTGATCCGCCCGCATTAGCTCGCGCGTATAAGGATTACGCGGCGAGCTCAGGACATGCCGTGTTGCACCTGCTTCCATTATGCGACCGGCATATAGCACCGTGACTGTGTCGGTATGGTGCTTTATCAAGCCGATGTCATGCGTAATGAGCAACACGGTCATTTTGCGGTCTCGGACTTGAGTGGCAAGCAACTCCACGATTTGCTCCCGCAGGGTCGTGTCGAGGCCACTTGTCGGCTCGTCAGCAATAAGCAGCTCAGGTGAGCATGCCAGGGCCATCGCTAGCGCGGCTCTCTGCGCCATTCCCCCCGAGAATTGATGAGGATAGTCGCCAGCCCGAGCTTTTGGCTCCGAGATACCTGCCGCAGCCATCAGGTCGATCGCGTGGTTCCAGGCGGAGGCACGACTGAGGTGCTGATGACGCATGGCCAAATATGCGATCTGGCTGCCGACTTTCTTAAGTGGATGCAGAGAGGCTCTCGGATTCTGGAACAGAAGCGCTATCTGGCGGCCACGAATCCGCTGCAAATGGCTCTCCTCGGCGTGACAGATATCGATATCGGCGAATTCGATCGTGCCTGAAATCTGTCGGGCACTCTGCGGCAACATGCCCACGACTGCTAATGCAGTCAGGCTTTTCCCAGAGCCCGACTCACCAACCAACCCACTAACCTGACGACTGGGCACGGTCAGATCTACATCCTGCACGGGGTAATGCTTATCCGCGCCATATCCGATCTCAATGTCTAAGTTCCGAATCGAAAGAAGTGCCTCGCTTGGCCCGGCCTGCCTCAACGTGAAGTATGTCGGCGGAAGCTATCCGCCAGCTCATTGAGGCTTAAGACGGTGATAACGATTGCGAGCCCAGGAAACAGAGCGACCCACCACTGTCCATACACTGTGTAGTCGGCTCCGGCGCGAACCATTGCTCCCCATTCCGGGGTAGGAAGAGCGACCCCGAGTCCGA
>Ga0307373_10013638_pt1 | contig 11332 bp, 10 predicted proteins | sample OX2MG_FD_202534 | JGI IMG/M metagenome (GOLD analysis project Ga0307373, IMG submission 202534) | Soil microbial communities from Risofladan, Vaasa, Finland - OX-2 | ecosystem: Environmental > Terrestrial > Soil > Coastal area > Acid sulfate soil | place: Finland: Risofladan, Vaasa | collected... | reverse complement strand
GGATCCCGAACCATCCACCCTGGAGGATCGAGAAATCGCTCAGGATCGCGTTGCGGCAGTTCTTCAGCGCGATGGCCTTGTTGCCCACGCCTTTCGCCAGGGTGTTGGGCAGCGTCTTCTCGTCGTGCCCGCGGCTCAGCCCCTTGCCCCAGATCAGCCCCGGCCCGAAGATGCCGAAGTCGGCGATGTTCTCGCCCCAGATCAGCGAGTTGTGCCAGTGATTGTGGCCGTAATCCTGATACGGCTCCCATGCGCCCTGCGGCTCTGCTTCGTCGTAGCCGCCGCTCGGCATGCCGTCGTATGGGGTGGGCGCCGCCAGGATGGTCGCGCCCTGTTCGAGATACAGCGCCACTTTGCTTTTCAGGTGGATCGAGTAGCTGGCATACACGCCCGCGGAGAATACCACCGTTCCGCCGCCCGCATCCGCCGCCGCCTCGATGGCCGCATTGATCGCAGGCGTGTCGATTGTCGTGCCATCGCCCTTTGCGCCAAAATGCCGCACGTCGAAGTAAGCCGCCCGCGCTCTCTCCGCCATCTGCCCAGTCGCGTGTCGCGGCAGCAGCACCGTTGCCCCGCCGGCGACGCCCAGCCCCGCCATTTTCAAAAAGTCCCTGCGGAATCCCTCCACCCAGCCCTCCACAGATTCGGTGTGATCTCAGTCAGTCAGCATCATAGCTGACGGCTGATAGCTGACGGCTGAGGGCTTTTTCGCGCTCCCCGCATTTGCCCCACCCATCCCGCCAATGCCATCCTGAATCCATGAAGATTTCCCTGCTCGCCGCCACGCTCGTCCTCGTCTGCTCAATACCCGTGATGGCGCAGAACCAGGACAAGGGCATGTGGTATTCGGCCAGCCAGACCTCCAACACTGTCACCGGCGACATCGTGATCAAGGACGGGAAAATCGCGATTAACCTGCGAACCTATCCGCTGGCCCCCATCCGCGCGCTTACGCCGGCGGAGTTGAGCGCGGTCTTCGCCGCTGACCCCGACAGCGCTCCCACAGGCAATCTTTACCGCCTGTTCGTTCCGGCAACCACGCAGTTTGTGCATCACAACACGCTCTGCGGCTCGGACGACACCCAGTGGATGGCAACCTACGTGAACGGGAAGAACCTGCAGGTGGCCTTCTTCTCCGGCTCCCAACTGCCCAGGCTCACCTTTGAAGCCATCACCGGCGGCAATGCCAACCTCTGCGGCACCTACATCTACGCGCGCTGAACTCACTGACTGTCTTCGCGGCCCTACTTGTTCCCGGTAAAAATGTCCTTGGGGCACATGGCGTGGACGCCCACGTTGCCATCGACGAGCTGCGTAATTTCCAGATCGACGGCGACGCTCGAAAGCATGTAGGCATCGTCGCGCGACATGTGCTTCTCCGTCATCAGGAAGTCGATCATGTTGCGCAGCGCGATCTTGGTTGCTTCCGTCAGATCGGGACTGAAGCCCATCGTAATGTAATCCTTGGGCGTCTCGGCCTGCGGCCAGATGAGATGCCGGTCCTTGTGCACGATGAAGCGGAAGGTGCCGGTGAGGAAGGTCTCCATGGCGGTGATGTCCACCTCGCCGTTGCCCTGTCCGGCGTGCCCGTCCCCGGCCAGGAACAGCGCGCCTTTGGCCGCCACCGGAATGTAGAGCGTGGTCCCGGCCACAAGCTCCTTGTTATCCATGTTGCCGGCATGCGAGAACGGCGGGGCGCTGTCTACGCGCCCTTGAGCGGGCGCAACCCCCATGCTGCCGAAGAAAGGATGCAGCGGGATGTCAATTCCCGGAGCGAAGTGCGCAATCATCTTCTCGCGGTCGAGCGGAATGATGCGGCTGCGGCTGTAAGGGTAATCCATGGGGAGAAAGCCGTGGTGCAGGCCAAATCCGTTGCAGGCGAACGGGGCGTCGATCTGGATTTTGAGGATCTGCACTTCGAGCACGTCGCCCGGCTCCGCTTCCTCAATGGCAACGGGTCCGGTCAGGATATGCCCGCCCGGGCCCTTCTCGGCGGCGGGGTAATTCTTATAGACCTCTTCGTTGTAGGCCGGGATGTCTTCCGGCTTGACGCCCTCGGCAATCATTCGCTGGTTGGGGCCGCAGGTGGAGAGCGTCTGCATGGTGACGGTGTCGCCGGAGTGGATGGTGATGGCGGGCCTGGCGTTGGCGGCGTAGTGGCCCCACTCCACCGTCTTTGAAGTGGCCGGCAGAGTGTAGTCGGCGGCATCGAGGGCGGCGGCGCTTGCCGCAAGAATGCAAACACAGAGGAGAATCCGGGCGGGACCGGACGGCAACGGGACGTTCATGCGGCCAGTATCGCATGCGCCCTGGCGTTTTCCAGCTCCGGATTTCGCGGCCAGGCAGCCCCGGGGGGCTTACGAATTGACCTGCGGGCGCGATATACTCAGCCCGTCCCCATGATCCTCAAACAGTATTATCTCGGCTGCCTCGCTCACGCCTCCTATCTCCTCGGAGACGAGGCCAGCGCCACCGCCATTGTCATCGATCCGCAGCGGGACATCGCCGCATATCTCTCCGACGCGGCGAAGCTTGGCCTGACCATTCGCCACGTATTCCTCACCCACTTCCATGCGGATTTTGTGGCCGGCCACCTGGAGTTGCGCGATCGGTGCGGCGCCCTCATCCATCTGGGTTCGAGGGCCGAAACGGAATACGCCGCAGTTCGGATGAAGGGCGGCGATTCTCTCGAATTGCCCGGAATCCGGCTGGAGATTCTGGAGACGCCCGGCCATACCATCGAGTCGATCTCCATCCTGGTGTTCGATCTGAGGAAAGACCGGTCGAAACCGTATGCGGTGCTTACCGGTGACACCCTTTTCATCGGCGACGTCGGCCGGCCGGACTTGCGCGCATCCCTGGGATGGAGCGCAAACGATCTGGCCTCGCATCTTTACGATTCGCTGCACCACAAGTTGCTGCCGCTGCCTGACGAAGTGCTCGTTTACCCCGCGCATGGTGCAGGCTCGCTGTGCGGCAGGAAGCTTTCCTCCGACACCGTCTCCACCCTGGGCGATCAGCGGCGCCTGAATTATGCTTTGCAGCCAATGACCAGGGAGGAGTTCATCCGCCTGATCACCACCGACCAGCCGGATGCTCCGCCGTACTTCACCTATGACGCGGTCCTGAATACGCGCGAGCGCGCCACCCTCGACAAGAGCCTTGCCGAGGTGCTCCGCCCCGTCGATCTCAACGAAGTCCTCCGCCTCCGCGACAGCGGCGCCCAGTTGCTGGACGTGCGCGAGTCGGCAGAGTACGCCAACGGACATCTGGCGGGCAGCATCAATGTTGGCCTTGGCGGCCAGTTCGCCACCTGGGCGGGCACCGTGCTCGATCGCTCCCGGCCCATTGTGATCGTTGCCGAACCGGGAAGGGAAGAGGAGGCGGCGATTCGCCTGGGCCGCATCGGCTTCGATCATGTTCGCGGTTATCTGCGCGGAGGCATGGAGGCACTGTCGGGCAGGCCCGATCTGGTGCGGCCCACCGAGCGGATCAGTGTGCTCATCGCCGCCGAAGAGCTGGCAAAGACCTCCTACCTGCTGCTCGATGTGCGCGCGCCGCGTGAGTGGAAGGAGAAGCACATCGCGGAGAGCCTGAACATCCCGTTAAATCATCTCCAGGAACGAATCGGCGAAATACCCCGCGAACGCCGCATCTTCGTGCATTGCGCGGCAGGATATCGCTCCTCCATCGCCGCCGGCATTCTGCACCAGCACGGTGTCGCCGATCTGGTCGAGATTGCCGGCGGGGTTGCGGCGTGGGAAGCGGCGGCGCTGCCGCTGCTTTCTGAAGCTGTAGAAGCTAAGGCTTGAGGGCTGAGGGCTGAGAGCTGCCTGCTGCTCTACAATCGTTGAGGCCGAAGGCCGCCCTGCCATGCCCATCAAGACCATCATCGAACCCTTCCGCATCAAAAGCGTCGAGCCCATTCGCTGGACCACACGCGCGCAACGCGAAGAACGCCTCAAGGCCGCACACTACAATCTCTTCCTCCTCCCGGCGGACGATGTGTTGATTGACCTGCTCACCGACTCCGGCACCGGCGCCATGTCCACGCACCAGTGGGCCGCCATCATGGAAGGCGACGAAAGCTACGCCGGCAGCCGCAGCTTTGACCGGTTCAGGAACTCCGTCCAGGACATCTTCCGCTACAAGCACGTTATCCCTACGCACCAGGGCCGCGCCGCCGAGCGCATCCTCTTCGGCTGCACCTGCAAGAAAGGCAACGTCGTCCCCAACAACACCCACTTTGACACCACCCGCGCCAATGTGGAATTCACCGGCGCCGAGGCCGTCGATCTGCTGATCCCCGAAGGCAGGCAGCCCGCGGCGCAGCACCCGTTCAAAGGCAACATGGACGTGGCTGCACTGGAGGCGCTGATTGCGCGCGTGGGGCGCGAGCCCATTCCGCTGGTGATGCTGACGGTAACGAACAATTCCGGCGGCGGCCAGCCCGTCAGCATGGAAAACGCGCGCCTGGTGAGCGCCGTGTGCAAGAGGCACGGAATTCCGCTCTACTTCGACGCCTGCCGGTTCGCGGAGAACGCCTGGTTCATCAAGCTGCGCGAGCCGGGGTACGCGGACAAGTCGCCCAAGGAGATAGCGCGCGAGATGTTCGCGCTGGGCGACGGCTGCACCATGTCCGCAAAGAAGGACGGCATGGCCAATATCGGCGGCTTCCTGTGCACCAACGACGATCTGCTCGCCGCACAGGAGAAGGACCTGCTGATCCTGACCGAGGGCTATCCCACCTACGGCGGCCTGGCCGGTCGGGACCTGGAAGCCATTGCGGTGGGCGTGCAGGAGGCGCTGGAAGAGGATTACCTGCGCTATCGCATCGCCTCGACGGCCTATCTCGGCAACCACGTAGCCGCGGCCGGTGTGCCCATCGTGCAGCCTCCGGGCGGGCACGCCATTTACCTGGATGCGCGCGGCTTTTTGCCGCAAATCCCGCAGGATCAGTACCCTGGCGTGGCGCTGGCCTGCGAGCTCTATCTCGAAGGCGGCGTCCGCTCGGTTGAGATCGGGACTCTGATGTTTGCCGGCGCCGCGCAAATGGACCTGGTGCGGCTGGCCATTCCGCGGCGCGTGTATACCCAGAGCCATATCGATTACTTAGTTGAGGTTATCCTCGAAGTGTGGAAGAACCGGGAGCGCATCCGGGGGATGCGGCTGACCCACGAGGCGCCGTTTCTGCGCCACTTCACCGCGCACCTGGAGCCCTTGTAAGTCTCAGAGGCTGTTGATCTTCGCCGCAAGGTCGAAGTCCTTTGCGGAGAGGCCGCCGGCGTCATGGGTGGTGAGCGCCAGGCGCACTTTGTTGTAGCGGATGTCGATGTCGGGATGATGGCCTGCGGCTTCTGCTAAGTCTCCTGTTTTGTTCACGAAAGCTAACGCGGCGCGGAAGTCGGGAAACTCGAAGGTGCGGGTGATTTCCTGGCCTTCACGGCGCCACGACTTGAGGGAGTTGAGGCGGGAAGCAACTTCGGATTCAGAGATTGGGGAAGGTGACATGAGATTTCTCCTCGTGGGACACGAACTCAAACCCTGCGAGCTACTTAGGCGTCCAGTGTAGTATGGAGCCGCTCGCGGAGGCCAACTTTCCCCGAATTGGATGCAAGGGAGGCCGGTGCGAGCAGTCTGGGTCAGGCTTCCCACCAAAGGGGATGCAGGTCACAAAAACCGTGAGACAAACGAGGCCCGAGTGTCTCACCCGTCTGAGACAAATGGGCGTGAAGTGTCTCACCCGTCTGAGACATTTTGCGCGAGTTGTTCGGGTGTAAGCGGCGCGGGCTTCGCCTGAACTTCTCTGTTGAAGTGGTGGAATGCATCCAATCCGATGGGAGCGGCAGGCGAGGAGATTCGGGGAGGAGACAATAACAATCATGCGAGGGGTGAGCGGCTGGCTGGTTGCGGCAGTCTTGCTGGGGCAAAGTGCGGCCTCCGCGCCGGCGGAGGAGAGCCCGGTCGAATTCGTGCAGCGGGCGGTAAACAACGAACTCCAGCAGGATCGCGCCGACCACTCGCACTGGCTTTACTTCGAGGGCGACCTGAAGCCGGGCCACTATGTGCGGCAGTGGGTGGCGGAGACCAGCGACGGCAATCTGACCCGGGTGGTGCAACTGGATGGGCGCAAGCTCACGATCGAGCAGCAAGAGCAGCGTGTGAATGCCTACCTGAACAATCCCAGCCTGCAGGCCAGGCAACGCAAGAGCGAGGCCCACGACGATCGCGAGGCGGAGGAGATGCTGAATCTGTTGCCGCGGGCGTTTATCTGGACCCGCACGGGCGAGAACGGCGAGGACGTGCTTCTGCACTTCCGGCCCAATCCTGACTTCCGGCCGCCGGACCTGGAGTCGAAGGTGTTTGCGGCGATGGAAGGGGAGATGCGCGTGAACCAGCGCGCGATGCGCATTGCCAGCATCAAGGGCACGCTGATTCAGAGCGTGAAGATCTTCGGGGGCATCTTCGGGCAGCTCGATGCGGGAGGAACCTTCGACGTGGAGCGGCGGGAGACGGGCGAAGGCGTCTGGCAGATCACGGAGACCCATGTGCACATCCGCGGGCACGCACTGATCTTCAAGACCATCAGCGAGCAGGAAGACGACGAGAAGTGGGACTTCAAGCCGCTGCCGGATGGCATCACGATGCGGGGGGCGAAGAAGGAGTTGATGGAGGCGAGCGAGTAGGGCAAGCGGGGTTGGCGGTGTTCGCGGAGTTAGCAACCCTGTCACCGTTTAGCGGATTTGGCAAGCCTCTCTTCAGCGGAGAACGAGAAAAGAGGCCCAGCCGTGGGCGAGCTCTGTGCCATCGGCATCCGTTAGTGCTGCCTCGGCCTGAAGCATGCGCTTGTTGCGCTCCGTCACCCAGCCGGAGACGCGCAGCGCAGCGTTGGCCGCGACCGGACGGCGGAAGCGGACGCGAAGCTCCACGGTGAGCGCCTCCGCTCCGGATGCGATCACCGCCTTGGCCATCGACTCATCGAGGACGGTGCTGACAAGGCCACCGTGAATGATGCCGTCAAACCCTTCCAGCGTGCCGTCCGGAGTCCATGCCGCGCTCATTTTCCCTTGGTCGCCCGGTTCGAATTGAAGGCGGAGACCGCGGGGATTGTCGGCGCCGCATGCGAAGCACGACGAGTTCACGCGTGCAGACAAGCGCGGGGGTGAGGCGGCCTGGTTCACTTCCTCGTTCATTTCGATCCTCCTCGCCATACGGCTCATTGCGAGATTGCGTAGAGATGCTCGGCGTTGGCGCGCAGAACTTCGGTGGCGATCGCCTGAGCGCGGCCGCGGTCGATTTCGCCTTCGCGCATCATGCCGGTGAGGGCGATTCCGAGGGCTTCGCGGGCATTGCGCGCGGCTATCCAGGTGGATTCCTCCCAGCCGAGGGAATCGGTGAAGGGGTAGCCGTCGGTGCCGAAGAGCACTTTGTCCGGAAAAGTCTCCAGCCACTCGCGCAGCCAGCCGGCAAGGGTGTGCGCCGGGAACGTGAGCGACTGCTGGGAGATGTCGAGATAGAAGTTGGGCTTTTGCAGGAGCGCGCCGGCTTCGCGGACAAACGGCCAGCCGCCGTGGAGCAGGACGAAATTTGTGTCCTTCAGGGCCGGGTCCTCGAGGACGGATTCGAGCAGCAGCGGGTTACTGCCGGCGATGTTGTAGTAGCGGCCTGCGCCGGCCATGCCGTGGAGGTGAACGGCCATGCCCAGGCGGCCGCACTCGCGGGCGATGGCGCGGAAAAGAAAATCCTGAAGCAGCTTGTAGGCGGCGGGATCGGGTTGGCCGCCGGCGGCCCATTTCGCATACACCTCGGCGGCCTGCGCGCGGGTTGGGTTGGAGAAGTCGAACGAGCGCAGATAAGCGACTTCAAACTTCTCCGCCAGCGCGCCTTGTGCGCGCTGCCGCTCCAGCGTGGGGATCACGACCTTGCCGAGGTATTCATCGAGCGTAGATGGGATTGTCTCCAGGCCAACGGCGTGGAGATAGTCGGCGCGGAGCTTGTCTTCCAGGGGGAAGAAATGCTCGCGGTCGGGAGTTTCGGCGGCGAGCGAGGAGTTATCGAGCGGAAAGAGCAGCGCATCGGCATACGGCACCCAGCGGAATCGCGGCGGCTCAATGCCGGGGCCCATGGCGACGCGGTTGGCGTTCATAACGCCGATGCCGGCCTTATCGAGGACCCAGTCGTCGTAATGCAATCCTTCGCGGGATTTGACGCGGGCGCGCGCGGCCTGCAGCGCCTTCATGCCTTTTGCATCGAGAGGCGCGGCGGCGTGGAAGCCCCACAGCGCGGCCCACGCGGCTGATAGCTCGGGATTGTCCGGGCGCCAGGCGACGGGGTCGGTTTCGGGAACCATGTTGTCGACGGCGAGGGCGTCGAAGTTGCGGTCGGTGGCGTCGTTGGGCGGGGGCAGAACGGGATGGGCATGGTTGTCGAAGGCGGGGATGGATTGGATGAAGGCGCGAAGCTGGGGATCGATGGCCGCGGAGGATTGCGGCGAGTTGGACTGGGCAAGGGCAACGGGCGCGAGCAGCAGGACGAGGAAGATCGCTGAGTTCGCTCGCGTGGGGAAAGTGAGATTCATGGGAGAGAGCGTAGCACGACGTGTACGCCCTGAGTCTGTCATGCTGTTGCCATGCCATTCAACTTGCCGGAACGGCGGCTGCGCATCGTGATTCCCGGCGGGAGCGGGCAGATCGGGACTGCGCTGGCGCGCTATTTTCAGGGGCGCGGGCATGCCGTGACGGTGCTGACGAGGGGTCCGTATGCGGCGGAGTGGCAGACGGTGCACTGGGACGGCGAGCATGTGGGCGAGTGGACAGAGACGCTGGAGGGCGCCGACGTTTGCATTAACCTGGCGGGGCGGAGCATCAATTGCCGCTACACGGCGAAGAACCAGGATGCGATTTTGCGCTCGCGGGTGCGCTCGACGCGGCTGCTGGGGCGGGTGATTGCGGGGCTGGCGCATCCGCCGCGAGTGTGGATGAATGGGTCGGCGGCCAACATCTACCGGCACGCGACGGACCGCGCAATGGACGAGGAGACGGGCGAGATCGGCGGCGGAGAGAGGATCTCGCCACGGCGGCGTGCGCCCAGGAAGTGGGATTTTCCGGTGCGGGTGGCGCTGGACTGGGAAGCGGCGCTGTTTGCGGCGTATACGCCGGGCGTGCGCAAGGTGGCGTTGCGGACGTCGATTGTGATGGGACCGGAGCACGGCGGCGCATTCGGCGTGCTGCTGAACCTGGTGCGGCTGAGCCTGGGCGGGACGCAGGGCAACGGGCGGCAGATGGTGTCGTGGATTCACGAGCTGGATTTTGCGCGGGCGGTGGAGTTCCTGATCGAGCGGGAGGATTTGGATGGGCCGGTAAACATGACGGCGCCGGGCCCGCTGCCGAACCGGGAGTTCATGGCGGAACTGAGGGAGGCGGCGGGCATGCCGAACGGGATTCCGGCGCCGGCGCCGCTGCTGGAGCTGGGCGCGCTGCTGCTGCGGACGGAGACCGAACTGGTGCTGAAGAGCCGATGGATCGAGCCGCGACGGCTGCTGGAAGCGGGCTTCGAGTTTCAGTTTTCGGAGTGGAGAGCGGCGGCAGAGGATCTGATGAGGCAGCGGCGCGGGCAGAGCTAGGGCGTCCGCTCGATTGAAATCCTGTCATATTGCGGCAACGTTCCTACCCCTCTAAATCAGTTCCAGCCCATTCGCCCACCGGAACGTACGCAGGCGGGTTCGCAACGTGATGGTGGCCACGGGTTTGCTCAATCAGGCTTCATGGGCGGTGGGGGCGTGCTGAGGCGGGCGGACGAGTTCGGTGAGGGCGATGCCGGCGAGGATGAGTAGAGCGCCGGCGGCGGGGCGGAGGGCGAGACGCTCGCCGAGAACCAGGAACGAGGCGATCCAGGCGAAGACCGGCTCCATGGCGAGGATGAGCGCGGTGTGGGTGGGTGGCAGAATGGATTGCGCCCAGCTCTGGATGGAGAAGGCCGCGGCGGTGGCGAGGACGGCGGCGATGGCGAGGGCGATGAAGATGCGCGGGGTCCAGAGGATGTGCGGGTGTTCGATGGCGCGCAGGCTGAGAGCCATGAAAACGGCGCACCAGCCCACTTGAATCAACGCAAGCGGGCGGAAGTCAATGCGCGGCGAGAAATGCGCGAGGGCGAGGCAGTGGAAGGCGAAGCCGATGGCGCAGCCGAGGGTGAGGATGTCGCCGATGTTGATGGAGGAGAGATCGGGCAGGAGGGCGGCCAGGGGGCCGGATCCGGCACGGGCGGCGGGCGCGGCGAGGAAGAGGATGCCGAGGAAGGCAAGCGCCGCGCCGAGGAAGGCGTTCCAGCGGGGCCGGTGCGCGCCCGGCGGGCGCAGTCCGGGAACGGAAGAGAGCAGTGGAACCAGGACCACGACCAGTCCGGTGATGAAGGCGGATTTGGAGGGCGTGGTGTAGACCAGGCCGATGGTCTGGAACTGGTAGCCGGTGGCGAGGCAGAGGCCGACCAGCGCGCCGGCGGCGAAGTGCCAGGGGCGGATGCCGCGCCAGGAGCGGTGATAGGCGACGGCGAGGACCAGGAAGGCGAGGGTCATGCGCGCCAGGTTGAAGGCGGCGGGCGACGCGTCGGCCAGGGCCGACTTGATGAGCACAAACGTCGATCCCCATACGGCGACCACGAAAAGCATGAGGAGATAGGCGCGGGGCTTCATGGGCTGAGGCAATTATTGCAATGCAGGGACCGAGGGACAAAGGGACAAAGGGACTGAGCGACCAGGGACTGAGAGATAAAGAGAATGCCCGGCTGAAGCCGGGCATTCGATGGTGGGCTGGTTGGCCGCTTATTGCTGCGCGGGCGGGGGAGTGGTGGGCGCCACGCTGGTGTCCTTTGCCGGATGGAGGCCGGGGACGGTGGGGACGGACTGGATGGAGCCCGTGGCCGCGTCGCCGAGGTTGATGCCGTAGTGCTGGAGGGTCGAGGCCAGAATCTGGTAGAGGCCGGCGCGATCCTTGGCGTAAGCGGCTTCGGCGCTGATCATGTTGTAGTCGGCGGTAGCCAGGTTGCGTTCCTGCTGGAGGACGTTGGCGGTGGTGGATGCGCCGAGGTGGAGCCTCTTTTCCTCGGCATCAAGGCTCTGCTGGGCGTAATTCTGCGCGGCGCGCGAGGCGAGAACCTGGGCGCGGTCATTGGTGAGCGCGAACTGCTGGTTGACCACCTGCATGCGGATCTGGGTATAGAGCTGCTCGAGGTGCAGCTCGGCCTGGCGGTATTCCAGCAGGGAACGGGCCTGTTCCGCCTGCGCGGTGCGATTGCGGATGGGAATGTTCAGGGTGAAGCCGACGCCCTTGTCTGGCGC
>Ga0307373_10013636_pt1 | contig 11335 bp, 9 predicted proteins | sample OX2MG_FD_202534 | JGI IMG/M metagenome (GOLD analysis project Ga0307373, IMG submission 202534) | Soil microbial communities from Risofladan, Vaasa, Finland - OX-2 | ecosystem: Environmental > Terrestrial > Soil > Coastal area > Acid sulfate soil | place: Finland: Risofladan, Vaasa | collected... | reverse complement strand
AGATATCGGCGGCGCGCCGACCGCCGAAAATGCGTCGAGCATGCGCTCGGGCGGCGGCGGCGACATCTCGATCGCGGCCGTCCGATCGATTGATCGAGGTGAGTATTGCTTCCGGCGCGAAACTGTGGAAAGTTCCGGGTGACGTCATGACGCGCTGCATCGGTTCGATTGTCCGTTGGGCGACGTGACACCAGCGCTCCTAGAGGTGAGGGAATATAATCCATGCCGCAAACTGCTTATGTGAAGATTACCGGCGCCAAGCAAGGCGATATCACCAAGGACGCCAACACCGAAAAGAGCATCGGGAGCAAGGCTCAGCCGAAATTTTCGGGTTCTATCCCGGTTTACGAGTTTCAGGAGATCACGACCGTTCCGGTCGATCCGCAAAGCGGCCAGCCCTCGGGCACCCGCAAGCATGATTCGGTCAAGATCACCAGCGAGCTCACGAAAGCCAGCCCGTTGCTCTGGCAAGCCCTGTCCACGGGCGAGAGCCTGACGATCGAGATGACCTTCCAGCGCGTCGACGCGAAGGGCTCGACCGAGGATTTCTACGTGATCAAGTGGGAAGCCGCGACGCTGGTCGGGATGGACACCCATTACCCGAATACGCTGGATAAAACCCTGAATTATCTGCCCTACCTCGAAACCTTGTCGTTCACCTTCCGCAAGGTGACATGGGAGCACAAGGCGGCGGGGACTTCCGCCAGCGACGACTGGAGCGCGTCGTAAGCGCTGATCTCGGTTTCGGGGCGGCGGTGCCAGGCGATCGATATGACCGAGAAGATTCTGAAACCTTCGGGTCGGCTTGACAGCGCCACCGCCTCCGATTTCGAGAAGGAAACCTTGGCGGCGATCGACGCGGGGGCGACCCTGCTGCTCATGGATTTCTCGGATCTTCAATTCATCAGCAGCATGGGCTTGCGCGTCGTTCTTACCGCGGCGAAACGCATGAAATCGGTGGGCGGGAAGTTCGGCCTTTGCGCCATGAATGCCTCGATCGGCGAGGTATTTCGCATTGCCGGGTTTACCGCCATCGTCGAGGTCTTCCCGACCGCCGAAGTCGCGCTCGCCAAGCTGCGCTGAGAGCGCCGCGCCTGTCCCGGCCGCGCTAGCTTCCGCTGTTGTTGCGCGTTCCGCCGTCGAACATCTCGACGAATATGCCCGATTGCGTCTTGATCCGGTTGGAGCCCGGGAAGTCCGAGTTGACCACGCTTTTATTGGCCTTGTTCGGTACCGCGCCGACGATCACGGGCAGATCGGGATCGCCGTTGATATGGGCGATAATGACTTCGGTTCCCACCAACAATGGAAAATGAATGCCGGAATGCGCGCCGACATTGGCTTGCGCCATGCGAATCCAGCACGAGGCGTTGGTGTCGGCCGTGCCGCTAACGTCCAACGGCAGCCGCACTTTATAGCGGCCATCGGCATCCATCGGCGCATAGCCCGAATTCGGATCGTCGCGGCCCAGCGTATCGACCACCGTGCCCGTGGTGACCCCTGGCATGCGCGGCCACGGGGTTCGTTGCGCCGGCCGGAACGGGGTGGTTCCGGGTATCCATTCGAAGCGATTGAGGTAGCGCCACTGGGCAGGCGCAAGGCCGCCGGTCGGAACGCCGGGTATCGGGACCGCCGCTTCGTGGCTCACGGCGACGATCAGATATCGCTGGTTGAAGCGGCTGACCGGATGCTCGACGAGTCGCACGCGGCTGCCGGCCACGAGGCCGATCTCGTCGCTTTCGCCCGAAAACACCGTGCCGCGCGCCGCCAGCTCTTCCGCGCGCACCTGGCTATAGCGGTTAAGGCCGCCCTCGTCGCGTATGTGCGAGCCGTAATCGTGAATGCTGCCGGTGCCTGATTTGTCGACCAGCGTCTCTTTCGACAGCTTCACCTGCGGCGAATCGGGATTGTAATCCGAAACCCACAGCCGGCGCGTCACCGGCGACCAGGCGACGCTGAAGCGCGAGACGTGCCGGGTCTGGCTCTGCTGCGCGCGGCCCAGCGTCGGCGGCAGATAGGGTATGTCGAACGCGAGATCCGGAAATGCCACGTCCGCGTCGGCGATCACCATGACGTCCTTGGCGTGGCGTTCGTCGAAGAAATAGAAAATACCGAGACGCTCCATCAAGCGCGAGACGAAGGCGAGATCGGATTCGTCATACTGCACCGTATAGTCTTTCGACGGATAGGTCTGCGTCAGGCTCAACGTGTAATCGTCGGCCGTCATGCTGGCCGAATCCTCGATGCCGAGCCGCCGGTCGGCGTTCCCCGTCAGCAATGCGGTTACGATGTCGGGATAGGACATCGGCGCGATCGTGCCGAAAATGCGATTCTGCCGGCTCATGCGAAGTCGGACCAGGCTCGGCTCGATGCGCGCGCGATAGGCGGCAAAGCTGCCGTGGATGGCATCGAGCTGCTCGAAACGCGTGATGACCCCGTCGATGACGCGCTTGCGGTCCTCGATTTCCATCGTCAGGCTGCCGCGCTTGCCGATCAAGCTCGCGCCGGCGGCATTGTCCTGCTCGGCATAAAGGTCGACGTCGAAGCAATAGGGCTCCGAAATCGCCTCGCGTCCGGTTACCCGCCATGCCGACAAAGCCGGCGCGCCCGCCGCTTGAACCGTGAACGACAACGTCAACTCGCGCGCCATGCTTGTCTCTCCTGCGAAAACCAGTGCATCGGCCCATGTTACCGGGTCGGGTTATTCCAATCAGCTTGCACAAGCGCGAGGCCCTTGTACACTATCCGCTGCAATTCCTCGCGGCGAGAGGGTGAGAGCGGCATGGCCATCGACGACGAAGCCACGGCGGGCGCGGTAAACGATACCGCCTCCGCGGGAACCGCAAGCTGGTACCATGTCTATGTTCCGTTCAAATCGGGAACGGTATCGGCGCCGGACGGCGGGGTGGATGTCGCGGCGACCTCGGGCACGCATTACTACCTTCCCGATCCTTCGCAGTCCGTGTCGATGGGCAGTTTCCTCCATATCGGCGCCGCGAATTCCGATCTTCTGACCCCGGCCAAAATCACCAGCGCGTTCACCGATGCCGCGGCGCAGGCGACGTTCACGCGCGCGCTCAACCTCACGAGCTTTGCGGCCGGCTTCCTCGACGATAATCGGGTGCGCGGCCCGAATGCCTCGACCGTCGCCCAGCGCCAAGCCGAGAGCGCCAATCTCTATAGCAAGGGCGGCTGGCGCGATCACACCGACGGCAACCGGATCACCACCACGGCCGGCGATAAAGTCGAAGTGATCGGCGGCAACCATGTGATGATGATCCTCGGCCGTCCGACCCGCGACAACGCTCTCGACAACGCCAACTTTTCGGCCGGGCCCAATGGGTTGCCGATGCAGCACCAGATCGAGACCTCGGGCGGGCTCTCCTATTCGAACGACGCCGGCCCGGGCCATATCGAGGAGGTTCGCTGGGTTACCCGCGCCTATCCCCCAGGCTCCAACCCAAATAGCCCCGGCGACGGCGGGACCTGGATGGTGCGCGAGAAATCCCAATTCGGCGACCAGGTTTCGATCTCCGCCGGCCTCACCCATGAAAGCTTCGTCGGCGTCGGCGTCGAGATCAACAGCGGCACCGCCTATGGCTATCACGGCAGCATCGAGGACCTGGAGAGTATCCTCTCGGTGGGTGCGCTGCTATTCCCGCAGCTCGATACCACCGCATTTCTGACGCAGGTCTATCGGGACGAGAATACCGAAGCGAACGCACCGTATTTCGCCGACATGTCATCTCCGGAAACATTGATCGCCTCGATCAAGAACAATCGCGACAAGGTCTATGGCGGCAGCTACCCGGTCCCGGCCCAGAAGACGGTCGAGTTCACGCGGCTCGACAGCACCTATGCGAACGCCGTCGTCGGCACGGTCGAGGAATACACGACGATCAACACCAGCAAGCATGAGGAAACCACCATCAACGGCACCAATTTCGAGCAGACCACGGTCAACGGCAACACCTCCGAGGTGAGCCTCATCGCCGGCGCCAAAGAGGAAACCGATTTGATGATCGGCCCGGTCGAGGCGATCAGCATGTATATGGGCCTCAAGGAAGAAATCGGTCTGCATGCCAGCAACGAGCTGGCGATCGATATCGGACTTCTGAAAGAAGAGATCAATATCTATGTAACAAAATCGTCGATGGATCTTACTTTCAACATCGTCGAATTCAGCATGGGAACGAAACTGGAGGTCAATCTTGTCGAAGAGACAAAAATGACTCCTGTTCAATTCAAGGCTCATTTGAGCAAAACCAATGTGGCGCCACTGCAAACGTTTCTCGGATTTTGTTGTCTTGGCTAGCGGACATGAGTGCGGGATGGCTGGAGCATTGTCCGGCGAAGTCTGCGGCGGTTCGCCGCAGACAATGCGACACAATCAAGAAATCGAGAAATCGAGAGCGTGATCCGATTCTACCTGATCGGATCACGCTTGAGGTGCCCCCACTGAGGCGGCGTTTTATTCGTAGGTGCATCGCGATCGTGAACGATGTAATCGTCTGATCGTAGAGGCGGGCGATGCAGCGCATAACCAATCTCACTCCTTTTCCTGCCGGGGCGAAGCGCACGTCGCGCAATCCGCCCGCGTCGGAAATGTCTCTGGTGGTGCGGGGCAAATTTCGGCTGGCGCCGGGCGAGCCCACGGTCCTGGCGGGCGACGATGTCTTTAAGCAGGGTCCATTGACCGGCGACGTCTTTGCCGAGGGTGACGACGATTTCACCGGCCCGGTCGCCTACGCCAGCGATTTTGCGGATTTCAAGCCAAAGACCGATATTCTCATTGCCGGCGATTGCTGTCCACCCGGCGGCCAGCCCGCGGTGTCCTGCATCGCGACCGTGATGTTGGGGGATTGGCAAAAATCGCTTCTCGCTGTCGGCCGCCGCCACTGGATCGACCGCTCGCACGCCAGCGACCCCGAGCCGTTTCTGCGCATGCCGATTACCTGGGAAAATGCTTATGGCGGTCCCGGCTTCGCGCAGAACCCGGTGGGGTTAGGTTGGGGCGAGCCGAGGCCGGACGCCCTATTGCCGACCATCGGTCCCGCGGGGGACCGGGTGCGGATGCCGGAGATGACCGGCATCGCCGCGAGTTTTCGTCCTCTCAGTCCGTTTTGGCCCCAGCGGCGGGCCAAGGTCGGGCGCAATTACGGCGCGGACTACCAGCGCAGCCGCGCGCCCTATTTCAGCGACGATTTCGATTGGACCCATTTCAACGCGGCGCCCGAGGATCAGCAACTCGATGGCTATCTCAAAGGCGATGAGGCGTTGCGGTTCGTCCATCTTCATTCCGATGCCGCCGATTTCACCGCGACGCTGCCGGCCATTCGCATTCGGGCTTTCTTCCACAAAATCGCCGGTCCTTTCGGCGAGTTCGCGATGCATCTCGATACGGTGCTCGCCGATCTCAACGAGGGGTTGCTCCACCTGACGTGGCGCGGGCTGATTCCCGTTACGACCGACGATTTCTCCGACATCGGGTCGGTGCTCGTTGCCCAGGAGAATCTCGCCGGCAAGAGCAAAGACAGCGATGGCTATTTTCCCAAGCTGCTCGAAGCGGAAAAGCCGCTTACCTACGGCATTCATCTTCTGCCACAAGCGTCCCAAGACGCTTTGCGCGCCCAATTCGGGGTAGGAGAGCCGGCGACCGCAGCAGCGGAGGCCGAAGCGGCAGCGGGTTCCGGGGCAGCGGCGGCGCCACCGGGCCTCGGGCCTGATCCGGTCACGACATTCATCAAGCAAAAGATCGCCGCGAGCCCGCTAGCCGGCATGAAGACTCAAGCCGAGCAATTGCTGCCCCAGATGGTCGCGAAATCCGACGCCCGCGGGGGACCACTGCGGAAATGGCTCACTGACACGCTGGCGAAAACCCAGGCAGCCGCGGCCATCGCGGCTAAACCGTCGAGCACGCCGAGTTTGTCGCCGCAGGCGGTCGCTGCCTTGAAGAAGATTCCCGACTTTCTCGAGCGCATGAAGGCCGCCGCGCCGAATGTCGATTTGTCGGCGCTGAAGAACGTGCTGAACAACCCGGCCCTGACCGCAATGATGCCGGCCGATCCGCCGGAAGACGAGGCCGAGGACGGGGCACCATCAGGGAAAGGCGATCTGAGCGGTCGGGATTTTAGCGGCCGGGACCTGTCGCGGCGGGATTTCTCCGGCATGACGATGATCGGCTGTCGCTTCGTCGGCACGATCCTCACCGACACTCGGTTTGACGGTGCCGCGCTTGACGGGTCGGACTTCACCGATGCCAGACTGGAGCGCACCAATCTGGCGCGCGCGAGCATGCTAGGCGCAGTGGCGCGGAACGCGGTCTTCGATCAGGCGCAGCTTGCCGGCGCTGATCTTGGCGGCGCCGATTTCGCGGGCGCTCGTTTCGACATGACGAGTGCCTCGGGACTCAAGGCCGGAGGCTTGCGACTCGCGAATGCAAAGCTGCGTACGTCAACATTCTCCAACGCAGATTTGACCGAGGCGGATTTATCGGGAGCCGAGATCGAGCAATGTGATTTTTTTGCCGCGATTCTCGAACGCACCAACGCAGCGGGAAGTGTCTGGCGGCAAAGTCCGATGAACGAGGCGAAGCTCGACGGCGCGACGATGGACGGCTCGATTCTGAACCGCGTCGCGTTCCGCAAGACCAGCGCCGTCGGCACCAGCTTCGCGCGCTGCGCGCTGACCAATACCGGCTTCGTGACCGCCGATTTGAGCAATGCCGTGTTCTTCGAGTGCCGCGGCACCCGCACCAATTGGCAGGGAAGCAAGCTTGACGACGCCGATTTCCGGCGCGCCGTTCTGCCCGGCGCCCTGTTCATGGATGTCGAAGGGCACGGCACGAATTTCGACGAGGCGGATCTGGCCAAGGCGCGGTTTCGCAAGGCTGTGCTGCGCAGCGTAACCTTCGTTCATGCGAAATTGCTGCGCGCCGATTTCGATCGCGCCACCATCGAAGTCACGCGCTTCGACGAGGCCAATCTTTTCCGCGCCCGATTCTACAAGGTCGCGGGAAAGACCAATAGTTATGATGGCGCCATTCTGTCGCGACTGATCGTGGTCGAGCCATGACCGAGCCGCCGGATATCCGCACGCGCATCGCGGCTGGTGAAAGCGTTGCAGGCATGCGATTCGGCAAGGTCGATCTGTCCGGCCTCGCCGCCGTCGCCGCCGATCTTTCGGGCTGCGTTTTCGAAGGAACGGTACTGATTGCAGCGAGGCTCGAGCGGGCGATCCTCGACGGTACACGCCTGCAGAACGCCGATTTGAGTGGCGCAGACCTCTCCGGCGCGTCGCTGCGGAAATCTTTCGTCGCCGCGAGCGTGCTGCGCGATGCGAAGCTCGCGGGCGCGATTCTTGCCGACATCAGTATCGCTGCGACCGTTCTCGCCGGCGCGATACTGACCGGCGCCGATCTCTCCCAAGTCATCATGCGCGGGATCAAGGCCCCCCGCCTTAATTTGGGAGATGCCAAAGTCTTGGTGACGAGCTTTATCCGAAGCGATCTGGAAGCTGCGCGATTTTCCGGCACGCAGCTCGAGGGGGTGCTGTTCGCCAATTGCGTCATGCGAGATATCGATTTCAGCGAGACGCGGCTGCAAAGGGTATCCTTCAACCACTGCGATCTGCGCGGCTGCACATGGCCGCTCGAAATGAATCAGATCGCGTTTCAGGACTGCATCTTCGCGGGTGAGACCGATGCGCTCGACCTCGGCGGACGAAAGCTGCAATCCGTTATTCTGTCGGGGGCCGATCTCCGCGGCGCCAATCTCGCGGGTGCGGTTTTCACGAGCTGCACGTTCAACGGCGCGCGCTTCGACGGCATGGATCTGACCAAGACTCATTTCCTGTCCTGCCTTCTGACTGAAGCCTCGCTGCGCGAGACCGAGCTTTCGGGCATGGAGTTCGATAGCTGCATCATGGTCAGGGCGGATTTCACGGATGCGTTCCTCATCGGCACACGGCTGACGCGTTGCGCGCTCAATGAGAGCAACCTTCAGAGAGCCGATCTCTCGGGCGCGCTGCTGAACCGGGCATTGCTGGATGGGGCGGATATCGCCGGCTGGAAGATCGAGGATACGACATTCAAAGGCGTCGATTTTACGGGCGTCGATCTTTCCAGCATGGTGTTTGACGGGCTGTCGCTCACGGCCTGTCACTTTCGCGGCCTCGATCTGCGCGGCCGGGTATTCAGCCATTGCGTCCTGACGGACGCCAATTTCACCGGGGCCGATCTCTCCGGCGCCAGCTTCCCGGAATGCGAGTTGTTGCGCACGAATTTCTGCCAAGCGAATCTCGCTGGCGCGAAGCTCGGCAATGCGCGGGCCAAGGCGGCGTTCTTCGGCGAGGCGAATCTCGCCGGTGCCGATCTCACCGGCGCGATGCTGCGCTTCGCCACTTTTTCCGAGGCGCGTCTCGATCGCACGTGTCTCGACGGCGCGGATTTGCGCGAGAGCATCTGGGAGCGTGCCAGCCTCGTCGGCACATCGCTGGCGAATGCGCGCATGAGCCACGCCAAGCTGACCGAGGCGCGGCTCGACCGCGCGATCTTCACCGGCGTCGACATGACCAAGGCCGATCTGCACGGCGCGGTCGCGACCGATACCGATTGGCGCGGCGCCAATCTTCACGAGGCCAAGCCCAATGATGAGGAATTGCGCGCAGCAGAGCTTTGGGAGCCGCGCCGCTCGAGCCGATGAATTTGAAGGAGGACTGACATGCATCTCGCATCGATCGTGCCGCTGGGAACAAGTTCGCCGCAGCTTGGTGAGGCGGTCGTGGTCGCCGCGGCGCCGGGGGAGCGGCCGCTGGTCCGGCTTTCCGACGGGACCGAGCGCCGGTTCACGCCGGCATTCGCGCTGCCCTACGAGCCGGCGGTCGGCGACCAGCTTCTGGTCATCGGGAATGACCAGAAGCTCTATGCCATCGGCGTGATCGCCGGCGCGGGGCGTCTATCGCTGGCGATCGGCGGCGATGTATCGCTGCACGCCATTGGAGGAAGCCTCACGCTCTGCGGCGACAAGGGCGTCGCGATCGAGGGGCCGAATGTCGGGATTGCGACTCAGCGCCTCGAGCTGGTCGCGGAAAGCCTTTCCGAGATGTTCGGCAACGCGGTGCGGCGCGTGCGCGACCTTTTCACTTTCCAAGCCGGCGAAAGCCATAGTTTCATCGAAGGACATACGAGCCAGCATTCGAAGACAGCCGTGATCAATGCCGCCGGTACGGTGACCGTCACCGGCGAGCAAGTGCATCTCGGCTAGGGGTCACGCGCATGTTGCCGGCATCGAATCACGGCCTTGGCATGAACATCGGCTTTCCCGACATCTGCGTGACGCCGGTCGGGCCGGTTCCCGTGCCGATCCCCTATCCCAACATGGCGATGCACGCGATGACGGTGCCGTTTGCCTTCACCGTCATGGTCAGCATGGTGCCCGGCCTCAACATGATAAGCGAGGCGCCGATCACGCTGGGCGACCAGGCCGGCGTGCTGAGTCCCTTCATGGGTCCGGGCGGCATCGACATGGGCAATCCGACGGTTCTTCTGGAAATGATCCCAGGCATGAACCTTCTGTGCCCGAGCTATGGAAACGACTTCATCGATCCGCTGGGCGCGGTGCTGGTGCCGGCGATTACCACCGTCTTCTATACCGATGCCGCGAACGGCCTGGCGCATGGCTGGGCGGCGCTGCCGCAATCGGCGGCTTCCCGGCCCGACAACACGACCCATCCGGTTGCGGCCACCGCCGGCTTTAGCGCGCGCGTCGAGATCGACCGCGCGAAGCGCGTGTGCGAGGCGACGCTGCTCCATGTCTGGCGCGGCTCGGCGGCCGAGGCGGCCGGGCTCGCGGCCGGCGATCGCCTCACCGCGATCGCGGGACAGACGGTTGCGGCGCTGCCTCTCGAGGAATTCCGCCGACTTCTTGCACAGCCGCTTGGCGCAGCGCCGTTGCGCCTCGTCACGGCCGAGATGCCGGGCGGCGCGCCGCGCCTGATCGACATCCACGCCCTCCCGCCGGCCGAAATACTCGCCGCGCGGATGATCGCCGCGGATGTGGGACTGATCGAGCTGCGCATGATTTCCGAGGATGCCGGTCCGAGGCTGCGTGCCGCCCTGGCGCGGCTCGCGAAAGCGGGAGCGCGCTCGGCGATTCTCGATCTCCGCAACAATGGCGGCGGCGTGCTTGAAGGGGCGGTTGACGCAGCCGCGCTCTTTCTGCCGCGCGGCACGCCGATTTGCCGCGCGCGTCGGAGCGATGGCGACGACGAGCTGGTTCGCAGCCGAACCTCGCGTCCGCTCGACCTGCGCTTGGCCGTTCTCGCGAACCGCGGCACGGCGTCGTCGGCCGAAATCCTGGCAGCGGCGTTGCAGGCGAACCGCCGTGCCGTCGTGATCGGCGAGCCCAGCTTCGGCAAAGCCGTCGCGGTGCGCTACGGCGCCGCCGCCGATGGCGCGCCTGCGATCGTCGATATGGTCGAGGTGATGACGCCCGAGGGAGCGCGCCTGCATGGCCGCGGCGTCGTGCCGGATATCGCGACGCCGGATGCCGGACCCGGCAGCGACGAGCCGGTCGCCACGGCGGTGCGGCACTTGCGCCGGTCAGACGGCGAATTGATCGAGCACGCGTCGTAGCTCGCGAATGGCATCGGGCGTGAGCTGCACCGTCGTGCGGCCTTGGGTCGAGCCCTCTTGCCAGTTGAGCGTCAGGACCAGGACGCTCGTCGCCAGGTGGCGCGCCGCATCGCTGTCGCCAATCGTATCCATGCGCCAAGAGATGGTGGTAAGCACCTTGCCATGCGCCGCCAGAGCGACGCGCAGGAGACGCCGGCGCAAGAGAAGCTTCGCCTGATCGTAGCCGGCGAGCAGAATCGCCGTCATGCGGTCGCCCGCGCCGCCGCAGCCGAGCGTCGCAAGGTGACGCTGGAAGTCTTCTTTCGAGGCATCGCCCGCCGCGGCGTTGAGCAGCAGATTGTGCAGCACCGAGACCGTCTCGCCGACCTCGCCGCGCGCCAGCTTGTGCTGCTGGCAAAAGCTCTTCAACCGCTGCGGCGCCTCGGGATTGCGCGGGTTCTTCGATAAAGGGCCTAGTACGGCCCAGATATCCGCGACCGCCGGCGCCGGCCATCCGGCCAGCGCCTTCCAGGCCTGGGCGACCGGCGTCGATGCCGCCTCCGGGGTCTCGGCGTTCATGGCGCCTCGCGGGCGAGGAATTCGAGCCGGTTGATCTCCGCGAGCTCGCGCTTGATCGCGACGGCGAAGCCCGGGGGCAATGATGCTTGTCGATCTTCCATCCGTCGCCACACAGCTTCGCACGATTCCCGATGCTACTGGGCG
>Ga0307373_10013635_pt1 | contig 11335 bp, 11 predicted proteins | sample OX2MG_FD_202534 | JGI IMG/M metagenome (GOLD analysis project Ga0307373, IMG submission 202534) | Soil microbial communities from Risofladan, Vaasa, Finland - OX-2 | ecosystem: Environmental > Terrestrial > Soil > Coastal area > Acid sulfate soil | place: Finland: Risofladan, Vaasa | collected... | reverse complement strand
TTCCCGCACCACGAATGCGAGGCCGCGCAGTCCGAGGCGGCGACCGGCGAGACCTTCGTCCGCCACTGGATGCACGTGGGTATGGTCCGTCTCGGCGGCGAGAAGATGTCGAAGTCCCTCGGGAACCTCGTGTTCGTCGGCGAGCTGCTGAAAGAGCACGAGGGCGTTGCGATCAGGCTCGCGCTGCTCTCGCAGCACTACCGGACGACGTGGGAGTGGCGTCCCGAGCTGCTCGACGAGGCGAACGACCGGCTCGCTGCATGGCGGGCCGCCGGTCCGGGTGAGGGGGCGATCGACGAGGTGCGCGCGCGCCTGGACGACGACCTCGACACGCCGGGCGCCCTGGGCGCGCTGGACGCGGCCGTGGCGGAGGGGAGCGGGGTGAGCGCGACGGCGTCGGCGCTTCTCGGCGTGGAGCTCGTCTGAGCAGTCGGACGCGGCCCGAGCGGCGCGGGCGCTGCCGGTAGGATCGCCACGTCCGACCACCGCTTGGGAGTCACGTGACCACCGACACGCGCGAAGAGATCGTCGTCCACCTCCCCGACGGCTCCTCGAGGACGCTGCCCGCGGGCGCGACGGTGGCGGACCTCGCTGCGGCGATCGGGCGCCGGCTCGCGAGGGACGCCGTAGCGGGCGAGATCGACGGGATCGCGGTCGATCTGTCCGCGCCGCTCGGCGACGGTGTGACCGCGAGGATCCTCACCGGGGAGTCCGACGGCGGGCGGCACGTGCTGCGCCACTCGACCGCGCACGTCCTCGCCCAGGCCGTGACCTCGCTCTGGCCGGGCGCACGATTCGCGATCGGGCCGGCGATCGCGGACGGCTTTTACTACGACTTCGAGCTGCCCGGCGGCGAGCGGTTCTCCGAGGACGACCTCGCGCGCATCGAGGCGCGCATGCGGGAGATCATCGCTGTAGACCAGGCGTTCGTGCGCGAGGAGCATTCGCTCGAGGAGGGGCTCGCGCTCTTCGCGGCACAGCCGTACAAGTGCGAGATCATCGAAGGCGTCTCCTCGGGCGCGGGCGCGGGCGCGGACGAGGAGCTCACGACCGAGCTCGCGCTCGGGGGGGGTCCGGGCGCCGGGGCGCCGATCGTGACCGCCTACCGCAACTCCGACGCGTTCGTCGACCTGTGCCGCGGCCCGCACGTGCCGTCGACCGGCAGGCTCGGGCATTTCAAGCTCACGCGGGTCGCCGGCGCGTACTGGCGCGGCGACGAGCACCGCCAGCAGCTCCAGCGCATCTACGGGACCGCCTGGGAGAGCGAAGCAGCGCTCGCCGAGCACCTGCACCGTCTCGAGGAGGCGGAGCGCCGGGACCACCGCAAGCTCGGCGCCGAGCTCGACCTGTTCTCGTTCCCCGAGGAGATCGGCTCGGGACTGGCCGTGTTCCATCCGAAAGGCGGCCTCGTCCGCCGCGTCATGGAGGAGTACTCACGCGCCCGCCACGTCGCGGCGGGTTACGAGTTCGTGAACACGCCGCACATCACGAAGTCCGAGCTGTTCGAGACGTCCGGCCATCTCGACTGGTTCGCCGAGGGCATGTTCCCGCCGATGACCCTCGACGGCGAGCAGAAGTACTACCTGAAGCCGATGAACTGCCCGTTCCACATCCTCGTCTTCCGCAGCCGCCAGCGTTCGTACCGCGAGCTCCCGATGCGGCTGTTCGAGTTCGGCTCCGTGTACCGCTACGAGAAGTCGGGAGTCGTCCACGGGCTCACGCGGGTGCGCGGCATGACCCAGGACGACGCGCACATCTTCTGCACCCGCGAGCAGATGGACGAGGAGCTCGACTCGCTGCTCGATTTCGTGCTCGGCCTGCTTCGCGATTTCGGCCTCGAGGACTTCTACCTCGAGCTGTCGACACGGCCGGAAGGCAAGGCCGTCGGGAGCGACGAGGAGTGGCAGGTCGCGACCGAGGCACTGCGCACGGTCGCGCTGTCGAAAGGCCTCGAGCTCGTCCTCGACGAGGGCGGCGGGGCCTTCTACGGTCCGAAGATCTCGGTCCAGGCGCGTGACGCGATCGGCAGGACGTGGCAGATGTCGACCATCCAGGTCGACCTCCAGCTCCCGCAGCGCTTCGAGCTGTCGTACGTCGGCGCGGACAACACGCGGCACCGCCCCGTGATGATCCACCGGGCGCTGTTCGGCTCGGTCGAGCGTTTCTTCGCGGTGCTGCTCGAGCACTACGCGGGAGCGTTTCCGACGTGGCTCGCGCCTGTGCAGGCGGTCGTGCTCCCCGTGCGCGACGCGCACGAGGAGCTCGCCGGTTCGGTTCGGACGCGCCTTCGTGACGCCGGGGTCCGGGCCGAGGTCGACGGCGCGTCGGAGCCGCTCGGCTCGCGCATCCGCCGGGGCAAGCTCGAGAAGGTGCCCTACGTGCTCGTGGTCGGCGACGACGACCTCGCGGCGGGAACCATCGGCGTGAACACGCGAGGCGCCGCCGCGCCCGAGCGCGGCGTCCCGGTCGACGAGCTCGTCGCGCGGCTGCGCGCGGACGCGGCACCACCGGCGGGCCGGTAGGCGAGGCTCGTGAGCCTCGACCACCTCTGGGCGGGGTGGCGCTCCGCGTACGTCGCGTCCGTCGTGGACCCGGTGGTTCCGCCGTCGGGGTCCGACACCGGCGAGCCGGCGTGCGTGTTCTGCGACCTGTTCGCCTCACAGGCGAGCGACGACCAGCGCTACGTCGTGCACGAGGACTCGCTCGCTGTCGTAGTTCTCAACGCGTTCCCCTACGCGAGCGGTCACATGCTCGTGATGCCACGCCGCCACGTGGGCGAGCTCGGCGACCTCGACGCGGCCGAGTCGGCCGCGGTGTGGGAGACCGCGCGCGTGGCGGTGGCCGTGCTCGGCGCCGCGTACGCGCCCGACGGCGTGAACCTCGGCGCGAATCTCGGTCGGGCGGCGGGTGCGGGCATCCCGCGACACGTCCATCTCCACGTGCTGCCGCGTTGGATCGGCGACACCAACTTCATGACCGCGGTCGCCGCGACGCGCGTGCTGCCGGAGGCGCTGTCGGACTCCTGGGCGAAGCTCCGTGCCGCATGGCCCAGATGACCGGGGCGCTGCCCTTCGAGTCGTACGTCGACGCGATCGGCGAGGAGCTCGAGCGGATCGAGCGACTCGCGGCGCGCGGCCTCGACTCACCGGTGCCCAGCTGCCCGGGCTGGGTGGTCGGGGACGTCGTCGCGCACGTCGTGACCGCGTGCCGGCAGTGGGCCGTGCAGGTCGAGGCCGCGGACGCCGAAGCGTTCACCGAGCCCGGTCCGGCTGCGGGACGCGGCGGGCGTGCGGGTCGCGACGCGCGTGACGCCGCGGTCAGGGCTGGGGCCACGGCCGCAGTGCGGGACGATCTCGAGCCCGCGGCGGCCGCGCTGCTCGCGACGCTCGAGCGCTCGGGGCCGCTCGCGCCGTGCTGGAACTGGTCGGGGTCCGATCTCGTCGCCGGGTGGGTCGCGCGACGGCTCGCGATCGAGCTCGCGCTCCATCGCGTGGACTGCGAGCAGGCGTTCGGGCGGTCGACCCCGATCGAGCGCGAGCTCGCGGTCGACGGAGTGGACGAGCGCCTCGACGTTCACCTGCGCTCGAACCTCGGGCGCGTCCCCGGGCGCGTCCTCGGCGGGTCGATGTGCCTCGTCGCGAGCGACGCGGACGCGTCGTGGACGGTCGAGTCGACGCGCGGCCAGATCCGCTGGCGCCGGGCCCGCGGGCCGGCCGACGTGGTCCTCGTCGCCACGGCGTCGGAGCTGCTCCAATTCGTCTGGAACCGGGTCGACGCGGACGTCCTCGCGCGCACCGGACGGCGGGAGGTCGCGCTCGCGTGGCGGTCCGTCCCGGCCTGAGCGTCACGGAACGGCGCCGGCGCCGGCTCGGGCCACGTGGGTGCCCAGGCTGCGGCGAGCACGTGCTCTGGTAGCCTGGGTGTGCCGCATCGAGGAGGGTCCATGATCGACGGCCGGCGTGGTCGCACGGCGCAGGGGCAGTCCGAGGGGCCCGTGCGGAGCGGACAGGAGCCAGGTGGGGCGCGGCCTGGCGTAGGAGCCCGGCTCGTGCGGCTCGGCATCTCGGCCGACCACGTGACGGTCGCCGGCGTGCTCCTCGCGGTCGCGAACTCGGTCGTCATCGCCTCCGGCCTGCTCTACGTCGCATGCGGCCTGCTCATCGTCGGCGGGCTGATGGACACGCTCGACGGCGTGGTCGCGAAGGCGGCAGGGACGTCCTCGCCGCGCGGGGCGTTCTTCGACTCGGTCGCGGACCGGGTCGCGGACGGGTTCCTGTTCGGCGGACTCGCCTGGTACCTCGCGGTCGGACCGCACCCGCGGGAGGCGCTCCTTCCCGTCGCGATCCTCGCGGTCGGCTCGATCATCTCCTACGAGCGCGCGAAGGCGGAGTCGCTCGGCTTCTCCGGGCGCGGCGGGCTCATGGAGCGCGCGGAGCGGCTCATCGTGTTCGGCCTCGCGATGCTCGTGCACGTCGTGATGGTCCCGATCCTCTGGGCGCTGCTCGCGCTCACGACCGGGACAGCCGTCGGACGCTTCGTCCGCGTGTGGCGGCAGGCGAGCGGGACTGTTCCCGCGAGGCCGCCCGTCGGCGCGCGCTCGTGGCGGCGCGGGCGAGTGGACTCGAGGTGGCGTCAGCTTCGCGAGACCGGGAGCACCGCGCCGGCACGCCTCGCGGCGGGCCAGGGCGCTCGCTGGCGCAACCGCCGGAGCACGGCCACGCTGTCCACGAGGCTTCGCGGCGTGCTCAACGTCGAGCACTCGGGCGGAAGGGCGACGCGTCACGCGCGCGCCGCGCGCCCAGGCCGACCGGCGAGGGCGGCCCGGCGCTGGACCGACGGCGGTAGCGCGCGCTGATCGGCGAGCCGCCCGACCGCAGGCCGAGCGCCGGCGGCCGTGATCGAGACCCCTATCGCAGGTACCGGTCGCTCGCTGCCGTGTTGCGCATCCTCCCGCGGCCGATCGGCATCGCCGCGGCCGCCGCAGCGGGCCGTGTCGTCGCCGAGCGCTCGCCCGAGACCCGCGCGGTCGTGCGCCGGAACCTGCGGCGAGTCGTCGGGCCCGACGTCGGGGACGAGGAGCTCGAGCGGCTCGTGCGGCGCGCGTTCGCCTCGTACGGACGGTACTGGGCGGATTCCGCGTCGCTGCGCCCGACGAGCCGACGGGTGCTCGCTCGGAGGTTCACGGTCGAAGGGATCGAGCACCTCGACGCCGCGTCACGGGCGGGTCGGGGAGCGGTGCTCGTCCTGCCTCATCTCGGGTCGTGGGAGATCGGCGCGCTGTGGGTGGCACGGCGCGGCCTTCCACTCACGACCGTCGCGGAGCCTGTCGAGCCTCCGGAGCTGTTCGACTGGCTCGTCGCGGAGCGCGAGGCGCTCGGCATGCGCGTGCTCCCGCTCGGCCCGGACGCGGCGTCCGAACTGCTCGCAACCCTCGGTCGCGGCGGATTCGTCGCGCTGCTCGCGGACCGGGACCTCGTCGGCGACGGAATCGAGGTCGAGCTGTTCGGTGAGACGACGAGGATCCCCGCGGGGCCTGCGGTGCTCGCGCTGCGCAGCGGGGCACCGCTGATCGCGGCTGCGATCTACATGCGCCCGGGGGACGGTCACCACGTGCTCGTGCGCCCGCCGCTCGACACCGAGCGTCGGGGTCGGCTCCGTGAGGACGTGCGCAGGGTCACGATCGAGCTCGCGGGCGAGCTCGAGCAACTCATCCGGCTCGCTCCCGAGCAGTGGCACGTCTTCAGACCGAACTGGCCGGCCGACGTCCCCGCACCGGCGCGCACGTGAGCCGAGGCGGGTCGGCGCAGTGCGGGTAGCGACCGTCTGCCCGTACGCGCTCTCGGTGCCCGGCGGTGTACAGGGGCAGGTGATCTCCATCGCGAGTGCGCTCGCCGCGCTGGGCTGCGAGGTCGCCGTGGTCGCGCCCGACGACGTCGACAGCCGCGCGCGGGGCGGCCTGGCCGACGACCTCGCGCGCTCCGGGATCGTGGTCGTGCCGGCCGGCCGCACGGTCGCGGTCCGTGCGAACGGCTCTCTGGCGCCGGTCGCGCTCTCGCCGGTGGGGGTGCGAGGTGCGCTCCGGGCGGTGCGCGCCTGGCGGCCGGACGTGGTGCACGTGCACGAGCCGCTCGTCCCCGCGGTCGCGATCTCCGCGGTGCTCGCGCGGATCGCCCCGGCGATCGGGACGTTCCACCGTGCGGGAGCGGGGCGGCTGTACCGCGCGGCCAGGCCGCTCGCCCGGGCGTGCCTCGCACGCCTGGACGACGTCGTCGCAGTGTCCGCCGCGGCGCGCGACACGCTGCTCGCCGTGGCGGGTGCAGGTGCGTCACGCTGCGCGATCGTGCCGAACGGAGTCGCGACCAGCCGTTTCGAAGCGGCGGAGCCGTGGCCGTCGTCTGGGCCGACGGTCGTGTTCGTGGGCAGGCACGAGCCCCGCAAGGGGGTCTCCGTCCTCCTGGAGGCGCTCGACTCCCTCCCCGGCTCGACGCGCGTCTGGCTCGTCGGCGACGGGCCCGAGACCGCGTCGCTGCGTGCCCGCTTCGGCGCGGACCCGCGCGTCGAGTGGTGCGGCAGGATCGACGACGGGGCGCTCGCGCGGCGCCTGTCCGGCGCAGACGTGCTCGTCGCGCCCTCGCTCTCCGGGGAGTCGTTCGGTGTCGTCCTGCTCGAGGCCATGGCCGCGGGCACCGCGGTCGTGGCCTCGGACCTCCCGGGCTATCGGATGGCGGCCGGGGACGCGGCCCGCTACGTCCCGCCCGGCGACGCCCTCGCGCTCGGTCGCGCGCTCCGCGTGCTCCTCGAGGACGCCGACGCCCGCCGTAGCCTCGTCGCCGCGGGACGAGCCCGCGCTGCCACGTGCTCCGTGGACCAGGTCGCGCGCGCGTACCTGGCCCGCTACGAGGTGCTCGCGGGCGGGGGGTCGGGCGCCACCTAGACTCGGCGCTCATGGCGCAGAGCTCGAGGCGGCGCGGCGGCGGGCCACACCGTCCCGCACACCAAGGCGGCGACGGCACGCGGCGGGCGCCGGGTCGCGCTCGAAGCGGCGAGGTGGCGACCGGAGGCGCGCGGGGAGGCGCGTCCGGCACGCACGCCCGGTCCCGCCCGCCGGCCCGGACGGCGGGTGCGCCGGGTCGCTCGCCCGCCGGTCGCGCCACGGCACCACGCGGCGGCGCGCCGGGGGTGACGAGCGTGGCCGATCGACCGGTGTCGGTCGCGCCACCCGGCCCACGGGGCGCGCGGTCGGGAGGTGTCCGGCTGCTCGCCGCGCTCCCCGTTCTCGTCGCGCTCGTCGGCGTCGCGCTGCTCGTGGCCGGCTCGCCGGTCGTCGGCGCGCTGCTCGTGGCCCTCGGTGCCACGTTCGTGATCGGCGGGCGCGCCGCGGGCTCGCCCGTGCGCCTCGCGGCGCGCGTCGGCGGCCGGCCCGCGTCGGCCGCACGCGACGCCCGCCTCGTGAACCTGGCCGACGGCCTCGGCGTCGCGCTGGGGGTGCCCGTGCCCGAGCTCCGCGTGCTCGACGATCCCGCGCCGAACGCGATCGTCCTCGGCTCGAAGCCCTCGTCGGCGGTGCTGGTGTGCACCTCGGGCCTGCTCGGGCTGCTCGACAGGATGGAGCTCGAGGGTCTGCTCGCGCACGAGCTCGCGCACGTGAAGCGGGGCGACCTCGCTCGGGCGGCCGTGGCGACCCGAGCGCTCGGCCTCGTGGCGCTCGCCGCGCCGTCGGGCGCGGCCCTGCTGGCACGCGCCGCGGGCACGGCACGCGAGTCGCTCGCGGACCTCCACGCGGTCGGAGTCACGCGGTACCCGCCGGGGCTCGCGAGCGCGCTCGAGAAGATCGCCGCTGCCCCGGACGCGCGTCCCGGCGGGCTCGGAGCGCGCGTGGCGCGCCTCACGGCCGGGCTGTGGTGCGCTCCGCTCGACGAGGCGCAGGGTGCGGCGCCGCGCATCGGGGTCCTCACGGTCGCGGAGCGCGCCGCAGCGCTCCGCGAGCTGTGACCGCGCGGCGTCACGAGCGCCCGCCAGGCTGCAAGGGAGGCTGAGCATGTCAGGGCACTCGAAGTGGGCGACGACCAAGCACCAGAAGGGCGCGAAGGACAAGGCGCGCGGCAAGCTGTTCGCGAAGCTCATCCGCCAGGTCGAGGTCGCCGCGCGAGAGGGCGGGGGCGACGTGAACGCGAACGCCACGCTCCGGACGATGTTCCAGAAGGCGCGTGACGCCTCGGTGCCGCTCGACACGATCGAGCGCGCGGTGAAACGGGGGACCGGGGAGCTCGAAGGTGTGCGGTACGAGGCGATCGCCTACGAGGGGTATGCGGCGTCGGGCGTCGCGGTGATCGTGGACTGCCTGAGCGACAACCGGAACCGGACGGGGGCGGAGATCCGGGCGATCTTCTCGCGAAACGGCGGGTCCATGGCGGAGCCGGGCGCCGTCGCATGGCAGTTCGAGCGCAAGGGAGTCGTGTCGCTGCCGCGCACGATCCCGGAGGACGACCTCATGGCCGTCGTCCTCGACGCCGGCGCGGAGGACCTGCGCGACGAGGGCGAGGCGTGGGTGATCTACACGCCGCCGCACGACCTCGCGTCGGTCCGGGCCGCGCTCGAGGCTGCGGGGATGACGATCGAATCGGCCGAGCCGCAGATGGTCGCGACGACCACGGTCGAGGTCGGCGACGAAGGCACCGCGCGCAAGGTGCTGCACCTGCTCGAGCTGCTCGAAGACCACGACGACGTCCAGAGCGTCTGGTCGAACTTCGACATCCCGGACGCGATCCTCGAGCGGGTCGGCGCCTGAGCCGGGCAGGCGGGCCCCGCATCCAACGCGCGGTCGCTCCGTCCGGTTAGCATCGAACACGTGTTTGTCCTCGGCATCGATCCCGGCCTGTCGCGCTGCGGCTACGGATGCGTCGAACAGCGAGGCGCCGCGCAGCGCGCGGTGGCGGCGGGCGTCGTCACGACCGACCGGGAGCTCCGCCTTCCCGAGCGCCTCGCAACCCTCCGGCGCGACCTCCGCGAGCTCGTCGCGGAGCACGCGCCGGACGTCGTGGTGGTCGAGCGTGTGTTCTTCCAGACCAACGTGAGGACGGCGATGTCGGTGGCGCAGGCGAGCGGCGTCGCGCTGCTGACCGCCTCGGAGGCGGGCTGCACGGTCGCCGAGTACTCGGCGAACGAGGTGAAGCTCGCGGTCACCGGCTACGGTGCCGCGACGAAGGCCCAGGTGCAGCGCATGGTCGCTGCGCTGCTCGGCCTACGGGAGGTCCCGCGTCCTCCCGACGCGGCCGACGCGCTCGCGCTCGCGCTCTGCCACCTGGCGGCGACGCGTGCCACGCGTGCGAAGCCGGCGCTCGCCGGGGGCGCGCGGTGATCGCCGGGGGCGCGAAGCCGGCGCTCGGCGGGGGCGCGCGGTGATCGGCTCGCTGCGAGGCACGCTGACGGAGCGGAGCGCGCTCGGCGACAGCGCCGCGGACCTCGTCGTCGAGGTCGGTGGCGTCGGGTACCGGGTCCTCGTGAGCGCGCGCTGCGCAGCCGCGCTCGGGCCGGTCGGGTCGCCCGTCGCGCTGGCCGTCCACACGCACGTGCGGGAGGGCGCGATCACGCTCTACGGGTTCGCCGACGCGACCGAGCGCCGTGCGTTCGAGCTGCTCATCGGAGCGCCGGGGATCGGGCCGGCCCTCGCGCTCGCGATCCTCGGGACCTACGACCCGCCGGAGCTCGCGCGCGCGGTGTCCGACGAGGACGTCGACGCGCTCGTCGCGATCCCGGGTGTCGGGCGCAAGACCGCCGCCCGGCTCGTCGTCGAGCTCGGCCAGCGCGTCGACCTGCTCGCCGGCCTGCCGGAGCCGCGCGTGGGGGCCGGTCGGGCGGGTGCCGTCCGCGCGACGGCGCACGGCGAGGTCGCGGAGGCGCTCGCGGCCCTCGGTTACGGCTCGGACGAGATCCGGCTCGCGCTCCAGCGGATCGGCTCCGAGGGCACCGTCGAGTCGCTGCTGCGCGACGCGCTCCGCGAGCTCGCGCCCGCGCGATGAGCCCGAGACGCGAGATCCTGCGGACCGACGCGCACTCGGACGCGCGCGTGGAGCCGGGCGGTACGACGGGCCCCGCCGGGAGTGACCGCGGCGATCCATCCGGGCCGCCGGAGCCGACGCTCGCCGGAGGGGGTGGCAGCGCGCGACGCGACGTGGACCCGGACGTTCTCGACCAGGAGCAGGTCCTCGAGGTCGGGATCCGACCGCGCCACCTCGCGGAGTTCGTCGGGCAGGCTGCGGTCCGCGAGCACCTCGAGATCGTGCTCGAGGCGGCGAGGCGACGCGGCCAGCCGGTCGACCACCTGCTGTTCGCGGGACCTCCCGGTCTCGGCAAGACCACGCTCGCGGGAATCGTCGCGGCCGAGATGGGTGCCGGCCTTCGGGTGACGTCGGGACCCGCCCTCGGGCGCGGCGGTGACGTCGCCGCGCTGCTCACCGAGCTGCAGCCGGGCGACGTCCTGTTCATCGACGAGATCCACCGGCTCAACCGCGCGGTCGAGGAGATCCTGTACCCGGCGATGGAGGACTTCCAGATCGACATCGTGATCGGCAAGGGGCCGACCGCACGCTCGGTCAGGCTCGAGCTCCCGCCGTTCACTCTCGTCGGCGCGACGACCCGCACCGGCCTCGTGACCGGGCCGCTGCGCGACCGGTTCGGCTTCGTGGAGGCGCTCGAGCTCTACGCGCTCGACGAGCTCGAGCTCATCGTGCGCAGGACCGCACGGCTCTTCGGCGTCGAGTGTGACGACGCCGGCGCGGCGGAGATCGCGCGGCGCTCGCGGGGCACGCCACGGCTCGCGATCCGGCTGCTCCGGCGGGTGCGCGACTTCGTCGAGGTGCGCGGGAGCGGCGCGATCACGCTCGAGTCGGCGGTCGAGGGATGCAGGGTGTTCGGCATCGACGAGCTCGGCCTCGACCGGCTCGACCGGCGCCTCCTCGACGTCCTCTGCGTCCGCTTCGCGGGGAGGCCGATCGGCCTCACGACGCTCGCGGTCAGCGTCGGCGAGGAGCCCGAGACCGTCGAGGACGTCTACGAGCCGTACCTGCTCCAGGCGGGTCTCGTCATGCGGACTCCGCGGGGGCGGATGCCCGGCCCGGCTGCGTGGGCGCACCTCGGGATCGAGGAGCCCGGTGGCGCGGACGCGCCCACGTGGATGCCGGGCGCCACGGACACGCTCTGGAGCTGACGGGGCCCCGGCAGCTCCGTAGTCGAGGGCGCGGCTACAGTGCAACGCGCACTGTCCGCCTGACGACTGGTCAACGATGCCCGTACCCGCTCTGCTCGCCCATCCCGGTTTCGCCGGCCTCCTTCTCGC
>Ga0307373_10013633_pt1 | contig 11336 bp, 10 predicted proteins | sample OX2MG_FD_202534 | JGI IMG/M metagenome (GOLD analysis project Ga0307373, IMG submission 202534) | Soil microbial communities from Risofladan, Vaasa, Finland - OX-2 | ecosystem: Environmental > Terrestrial > Soil > Coastal area > Acid sulfate soil | place: Finland: Risofladan, Vaasa | collected... | reverse complement strand
CCGGCGCCCTGCGCGACATCGTCCAGAACCACGTCATGCAGGTCCTGTCGCTGACGTTGATGGAATCGCCCACGAGCACCGACGCCGACCGGATCCGCGACGAGAAGGTCAAGCTCCTGCAGGCGATCGACATCCCCACTCCGGACGAGGCCGTCGACAAGTCGGTCCGCGGCCAGTACACGGCGGGCGCCATCGCCGGCGAGCCCGTGGTCGGCTACCGCCAGGAGGAGGACGTCGCCCCGGACAGCCAGACCGAGACCTACCTGGCCCTGCGCCTGAGGGTCGAGAACTGGCGCTGGGCCGGCGTGCCCATCTACGTGCGCACCGGCAAGCGGCTCCCCGGGCGCGTCACCGAGGTCGCCCTGACCTTCCGTCAGGTGCCCTTCCTCCTGTTCGACCACCGCTCGAGCCGGGACCTGCGCCCGAACACCCTCGTCCTGCGGATCCAGCCCGACGAGGGGATCAGCCTCGAATTCGGCGCCAAGGTGCCCGGCGAGAAGTTCCACCTGCGGTCGGTGGCCATGGACTTCTCCTACGACGAGGCCTTCTCCGGCGCCGAGGCGGCGGACGGTTACGAACGGCTCATCCACGACGCCATGGTGGGCGACGCCACACTGTTCATCCGCTCCGACGAGGTGGAGCAGGCCTGGCGCATCGTCGACCCCTACCTCGAGGCATGGTCCGAGCCGGGCGGTGCCCTCCACTTCTACGAGGCGGGCACCTGGGGTCCGCACATGGCCGACCTCCTGGTCGAGCGGTCGGGGGACGAGTGGCGCAACCCGATGATCGACCTCGACCTGGGGGACGGCGGTCCGGTCCCGCTCCCACAGTGACGCCGTGAACGGGACGGTCCGCCTGGTCGGTTCGGTCCCCGAAGCGTTCGCCACGCTGGCCGCCGGAGCGATCACGGCCGCGCCCCGCGGCTGCACGCTGTTCCTGTCCGGGGGCGGTACCGCGGTCGAGTGCTACGAGGCGCTCGCCGCCCGACGGGGTGTCGACTGGTCCGCCGTGGACGTCTTCCTGGGCGACGAGCGGTGCGTCCCGCCCGACGACCCCGACTCCAACCACCGCATGGTCGTCGGCACCCTGCTCGACGCGGTCGGACCGGTCCGCAGCGACCACCCGATGTACCTCGGCGGATCCCCCGTCGACGCCGCGGCGGCGTACCAGGCCCTGATCGCCCCGCTCCCCGATCTCGGCCTCGTCCACCTCGGGCTGGGACCCGACGGCCACACCGCCTCGCTCTTCCCCGGATCGGACGCTCTCGACGACACCGACCCGTCGCACCTCGTCGTGGCCAACCGGGACCCGAACGGGGTGAACCGGCACGACCGCCTGACCCTCACCTATGCGGCGATCTCCCGGGCACGGCAGGTGGTGTTCACCGTGTCGGGGGCGTCCAAGCGGGACGCCCTCGCCCGCATCGCCGCCGGCGAGGACCTTCCCGCCGCCCGGGTGGCCGGGCCCGACGTGCTGTGGCTGGTGGACGCGGCGGCACTCGGCGACGTGACGCCGGACCGGGCCGGGTGAGGCGCCGGCCTCCGGCCGCTCTCGCACGGCTGTCCGCCGGGGTGCCTCCGGTAAGGTGACCCCGATGCCCGCCTCCCCCGGCTCCACCACCCCGTCCGGCACCGCCGTCGCCACCCGGTCCGAACTGCTCGCCGCGCCGCTCCCGGAGCTGCTCGCCCGTGCCGCCGGCGTGCGCGACGCGGCCTGGGGCACGCGCCTCACGTTCTCGCCCAAGGTCTTCATCCCCCTGACCATGCTGTGCCGCGACCGGTGCGGCTACTGCACCTTCGCCAAGGCGCCGGCCCGTCTGGACTCGCCCTACCTCCCGATCGAGGAGGTGCTGGAGGTCGCCCGGGCCGGCCGTGCCGCCGGGTGCCACGAGGCGCTGTTCACCCTGGGGGAGGGACCCGAGGACCGCTACCCGGCCGCACGGGAGTGGCTGGCGGCCCACGGGTACGCCTCGACCGTCGAGTACCTGGTCGCCGCGTGCGCCGCCGTGCTGGCCGAGACGGGCCTGCTGCCCCACGCCAACGCCGGGGCCCTCGGCCCCGACGAGCTGGCCGCCCTCCGCGCCGTGTCGGCGAGCCAGGGGATGATGCTCGAGTCGCTGAACCCCGGCCTCGACGCCCACCGTGCCGCGCCCGACAAGGTGCCGGCCCGGCGGCTCGCCACCCTCGAGGACGCCGGACGGCTCGCCATCCCCTTCACCACCGGGCTGCTCGTGGGGATCGGCGAGTCCCGCGAGGACCGGCTGGACGCGCTGGAGGCCATCGCTGCCGCCCATGCCCGCCACGGTCACGTCCAGGAGGTGATCGTCCAGAACTTCCTGCCCAAGGCGGGTACGTCGATGCACCGGCACCCGCCCTGCCCGACCGACGAGTTCCTCTGGACCATCGCCGCGGCCCGCCTCCTCCTGCCGCCCGACATCCACCTGCAGGCGCCCCCCAACCTGTCCGACGACCTCGCACCGCTGGTGGCCGCCGGGATCGACGACTGGGGCGGGGTGTCCCCCGTGACCGCCGACCACGTGAACCCCGAGCGGGCCTGGCCGGCCCTCGGAATCCTGCGGGCCGCCACGGAGGAGGCCGGGTACACCCTGGCTCCCCGCCTCACCGTCTACCCCGAGTTCGCTCTCGACCCGGTCACCTGGCTGGACGGCGCGCTGCGCTTTCCCGTCCTCGACGCGTCGGACGCCGAGGGCCTCGGCCGCGACCACCCGTGGGCATCGGGTGGCGAGTCCCCGCCCCCCGACCTGCTGGCGTCGTTCGTCGCCACCGCTCCCGGCGCACCGGGCCGGACCGCGGAGCCCGAACTCGTGCCGGCCGGCGGCGCCGTGGCCGAGGTGCTGGCCGGCGTCCTCGCCGGCGAGACCGTCGGCGAGGACGAGATCGTCACCCTCTTCGGGGCACGGGGTCCCGAGGTGCGTGCCGTGGCGGCCGTCGCCGACCGGCTGCGTTCCGAGGTGGTGGGCGACGAGGTCACCTACGTCGCCAACCGGAACATCAACTACACGAACGTCTGCACGTTCAAGTGCAAGTTCTGCGCCTTCTCCAAGGGTCCGCTCTCGCTCAACCTCCGGGGCGCGCCCTACCTCCTCGAGCTCGGCGAGATCACCGACCGGGTGGCCGAGGCCGAGGCCATGGGGGCCACCGAGGTCTGCCTGCAGGGCGGCATCCACCCCGACTTCGACGGTGACTACTACCTCCACGTGATCCGGGCCGTGCGCGAGGGCTCGCCCACGATCCACATCCACGGCTTCACCGCGCTCGAGGTGACCGAGGGCGCCCGGCGGTCGTCGCTGCCCCTGGCCGACTACCTCGTGCTGCTGCGGGACGCCGGACTCCGCACCATCCCGGGCACGGCGGCCGAGATCCTGGACGACGAGGTCCGCGCCGTCCTGTGTCCCGACAAGATCGACACCGAGGAGTGGCTGGAGGCCCACCGGACCGCCCACTCGGTCGGACTCAACTCCAATGTGACGATCATGTTCGGTGCCGTCGAGCAGCCGAGGTCGTGGGCCCGGCACCTGGTCCGCACCCGGGCCCTCCAGCTCGACACCGGCGGGTTCACCGAGTTCGTCCCCCTCCCCTTCGTCCACATGGCCACCCCCCTGTACATCCAACGGCGGTCCCGTCGGGGGCCGACGTTCCGCGAGACCCTGCTCATGCACGCCGTGGGCCGGATCGCCTACCGGGGGGCAATCGACAACATCCAGCTCAGCTGGGTGAAGCTCGGAGCGGCCGGGGCCCGTCAGCTCCTGCGGGCCGGCGTCAACGACCTCGGCGGGACCCTCATCGACGAGAACATCTCGCGGGCGGCCGGGGCCAGTCACGGCCAGATGATGGACGCCGACGCCTTCCGGGCACTGGTCGCGCCCCTCGGGCGGACGCTCGCCCAGCGCACCACCCTCTACGGCCGGGTCGTCCACCCCGACGGCCAGGGCACCGTGCTCGCCGGCGTCCACTGACATGACGGGGTCGCCGTTCGAGCATGAGGAGCTCGACGCGGCAGGCGACGGCCCGCCCGCGCACGCCGCAGCCGAGCGCGGGCCCACGCTCGAGCAGCGTGTCGCTGCCGCCCGGACCCCCGCCGAGCGACGTCTCTACCGGTCCCTGCTCGACACGGTGGCCACCCTGCTCGAGCGGGGAACCGAGGTGATCGACCTCAAGGTGGCCGACAGCGCCCTGGCCGAGATGGCCGAAGCCTTCGGCGTCTTCCAACCGCTCCGCCGTCGCATGAAGGTCACGATCTTCGGATCCGCCCGCACGGAGGCGGACCATCCCGCCTACCGTCAGGCCCGGTCCCTCGCCGCAGCCATGTCGGGCGCCGGCTGGATGGTGGTCACCGGCGCGGGTCCGGGGATCATGGCCGCCGGACTGGAGGGCGCCGGACGGGACCAGTCCGTCGGGGTGAACATCCGCCTCCCCCACGAGCAGGGTGCCAACCGGTTCATCGCCCAGGACCCGAAGCTGGTCGAGATGCGCTACTTCTTCACCCGCAAGCTCATGCTGTTGAAGGAGTCGGACGGCTTCATCGTGCTGCCCGGCGGGTTCGGGACCCTCGACGAGGGCTTCGAGCTGCTGACCCTGCTGCAGACCGGGAAGGCGGAGCCGGCGCCGGTCGTGCTCCTCGACGTCCCCGGCGGCACGTTCTGGGACGGATGGAGCCGGTTCCTCGCCGAGGAGGTCGAGCCCCGCGGGCTGGTGTCCGACGACGACCGGGCGTTCTTCACGATCACCGACGACGTCTCGGCCGCCACCGCCGAGCTGCTCGGCTTCTACCGGAACTACCGGTCGTGCCGGTGGGTCGGCGACCTGCTGGTACTGCGGATGGCCGTCCGTCCCGACGGGGAGCAGCTCACCGATCTCAACCGGCGATTCGGCGACATCGTCACCTCGGGGGTCATCCGCAGGATCGACCCGCTACCGCCCGAGCGTGCCGACGGGGACGTGGTGGACCTGCCCCGGCTGGCGCTCCGGTTCGATCGGGTGCACTACGGACGACTGCGGCAGCTCATCGACGCCGTCAACGGACTCGTCGACACCTGAACCGTCGTCGACGCTCCGCCGTCGGTTCCGCGAAGGTCCAGCCGGCGGTCCAGCCGGCGGTTCAGCCGGCGGTTCAGCCGGCGGACACCTGGGAGCGACGCAGGCGGAACCGGTGGGACGAACCGTGCCGCGGAGGCTCGTGGGGCTCGATGGAGGGCAGCGCCCAGCACCGGTCGACCAGCAGGCGGGGCGGTGCGTCCTGGGACTCGACGCCGCCGTCGCGGACGAGTGCCGTCGGGGTCCCGTTGGAGAACCACCGTGCCTCGTGCATCCCGAAGGGGTCCGGGCACCAGTTCTGCGCGTTGTGGGGGTCGTGCTCCATGCCGTTAGTTTACCCTACGTTCACCTTCCTGTCATCCATCGTTCATCTCGGACACGTCCCGTTCATGTTCGGTCCCGGACCTGCGTCCGGCAGCCGTGGTCGGGGGCCGGGGCCAGGGCCAGGGCCAGGGCCGGTCGACCATCATGGGCACCATGGCGGCGACCGGCACGACACCGCGGGACGGCGGGGAGGAGATCGCGTCACGCGGTCTGGGCCCGTTCGTGACCGAGCGGACGATCCGGTTCGCCGACGGGACGATCACCCGGTGGGACTCCCGGCGCGAGCGCAAGCGGGCCCGCACGGACACCGAGTCCACGTGGTGGGCGCCCCTGGCGCTCGGGTGGTGGATCGCCGTCCTGTTCGCCGTGGGTGCGACGTGCTTCACCGTCGCCGCCGTGCCGTCGCTGGCCGCCGCCGTCGGGACCCGGACCGACAACCTCGTCTACTTCGTGGGATCCCTCTTCTTCACCAGCGCCGGGCTGCTGCTCTACGCCCAGGTTGCCGGCGTCGACGATCCGCGGGTCGCCGGGACGGGTCGCCGGGCCCGGATGCTCCTCGTGCCCCGGCCCCGGCGGATCGACTGGCTGGCCGCCGTGGTCCAGAGCGCGGGGACCCTCTTCTTCAACGTCAGCACGGGCCACGCCCTGTGGGCGACCTATACCACCACGGCGGGGGCGAACCGCGGCGTGTGGCGGCCGGACGCCTTCGGGTCGACGTGCTTCCTGGTGTCGAGCTACCTGTCGTACGCCGAGGTCTGCCACGGCGGCGCCCGGTGGGAGCCCACCAGCCTCCCCTGGTGGATCACGGTCGGGAACCTCGTCGGTTCGGTGGCCTTCGGCGTCTCGGCCGTGGCCTCCAAGCTGGAACCCTCGGGAGATCTGCGCAGCGGGACGTGGACGACCGCCGGGACCTTCGTCGGTGGGCTCTGCTTCCTCGGCGCCTCGATCCTGCTGCTGCCCGAGCGCACCGCCGCCCGCGCCGCGCCCCCGCCCACCCCGCCGCCCACCGGCACCTGACGCGGGGGACGCCCCTGGGGGTGCGTCCGACCGCGGGCGTCGGTCAGGACGGCCGTCCCTGCCGCCCCACCCGGGTCACGGCCCCTCGTCCCATCCGTCGGCGCCGCGGGCTCCGAGGAGGGAGGCGGCCTTCTCGACGGAACGCCGGGCCCGGGTGATCCGCTTCTCCTCGGCGACGAGGGCAGGGTCCGGCCCACCGCCGGCCCGCACGGCGTCGGCGCTCTGCCGCAGGCGGTCCAGGGCGGCGTCGGCCAGCTCCTCGGCGATCGCCCCGAGCCGGCCGGCGAGCTCCTCGAGGTCGGGCACCGTCAGCGGCCCGAGGCGATCTCGACCTCGATGACCTCCAGGTCGCCCTCGGCGTGCCGGGCACGGAGGACCTTCTTGTCGAACTTGCCGACACTCGTCTTGGGCACCTCGTCGACGAACGACCACCGCTCGGGAAGCCACCACCTCGACACCCGGTCCGACAGGAACACCAGGAGGTCTTCCGGGGTGGCGTCCGAGCCCGCCTCGAGCACCACGGCGACCAGGGGCCGCTCGCTCCACCGCTCGTCGGGCACGGCGATGACGGCGGCCTCGACCACGTCGGGGTGGGCCATCACCTCGTTCTCGAGCTCGACCGAGGAGATCCACTCTCCCCCGGACTTGATCACGTCCTTGCTGCGGTCGCTGATCTGCATGTAGCCGTACCGGTCGAGCGAGCCGATGTCGCCGGTGCGGAGCCACCCGTCGTGGAACCGGTCGGGCGAAGGATCGCCGTAGTAGGAGCCGGTGATCCACGGACCGCGGACCTCGAACTCCCCGACGGCCACCCCGTCGTTGGCCAGCACGGTCCCGTCGTCGGAGCAGATGCGGACCTCCACGCCGGGCACGATGCGCCCCGTCTTGGCCCGCCACTCGATCTCCTCGTCCGGTGCGGCCTGGCGGGGCGGCGTGGCCAGCGCGCACAGCGGGCTCGTCTCGGTCATGCCCCAGCCCTGCACGAGCTCGACGCCCAGCTCGTCGCGGAACCGCTCGATGAGCTGGCGGGGCACGGCGGCGCCGCCCGCGGTGATCATGCGCAGGGACGACAGGTCGACCGGGTTGGACTGGGCGTAGCGGAGGAGATCGCTCCAGATGGTCGGGACCCCGGCGGAGACGGTCGGTCGGTGACGGTCGATGATGGCGGCCAGCGGGGCCGCCTGGAGGTACTGCTGCGGCATGATCATGTCCGCACCGGTCATGAACGCCCCGTACGGCGTCCCCCACGCGTTGGCGTGGAACATGGGCACGATCGACAGGATGCTGTCCCGCTCGCTGATCCCGAGGGACGATCCGGCGGTGATGGCCATCGAGTGGAGGAACGTCGACCGGTGGCTGTAGACGACCCCCTTCGGGTTGCCGGTGGTCCCGGACGTGTAGCACATGGCCGCGGCCTGGCGTTCGTCGAACCGTGGCCAGTCGTAGCCGGGCTCCTCGGCCGCCAGCAGGTCCTCGTAGGCGAGGGTGTCACCGAGGGCGCTCGTGTCCCCCTCCCCCACCACCACGATGTGCCGGACGGTGGGGATCTGGTCGCGCACCCGGGCCAGCAGGCCGGCGATCGAGGCATCGCACACGATCACCTGGTCCTCGGCGTGGTTGACGACGTACGCGAGCTGTTCCGGGAAGAGGCGGAGGTTGAGGGTGTGGAGCACCGCGCCCATGGCCGGGACGGCCAGATAGGCCTCGAGGTGGGCCTGGTTGTTCCACAGGAAGGTCCCGACCCGGTCGGAATCGCCGATTCCGAGGCGTCCCAGTGCCGAGGCCAGCTGTCCGGCCCGTGCCGCCACCTCGGTGAAGGTGGCGTCGACCGACTCGCCCCCGGGCCCGACGATGGTGTGGACGAGGCTGTCGCCGTAGACCTGCTCGCCGTGGCGGAGGATCCCCCCGACGAGCAGCGGACCGTCCTGCATTGTGCTCAGCATGGTGCTCCCTCCCGTGCCACCCGGTACGGGCGACCTCCGAGTGTACCGAGTGGGCCCCGGTCGAGGCCGGTCCGGGCCGCCCGGGCGGGTGACCGGGCGGTTCCGATGGACAGGTGACAACTTCACTTGTAACGTCACGCTATGTAGTTGTATTACCACTTCGCGTGATTCCGGAACCGAGGAGGGCGAGGGGCATGTTCCTGTCACTGAAGACCGTCATGGTGACGTCGATCGCCGTGGGCGGCCTGGCGGCCGGGGTGGCCGGCGCGGCGGCTCCCCCCGGGAACGACGTCGTCCAGCGGGTCACGGCGGCGACCGAGGAGCAGGGGCTCCACGCCTCCGGGGTCGGAGGCCACACCCTTGTGCGACGTCCGAACCGATGGTTCACTGGTGGCTCCGGCGTGCAGCCGGTCGCCGTCTGTCGGTGCGACACCGCCCCCGGCACCCTCTGAGCCCGTCGCTCACCTCCGTCCTCCGACTCCCCCGAGGAGCACCCGTGGGCAAGCTGGTGGGTCTCGCCGTCCTGATCGTCTTCCTCCTGGCCCTGGGCGCAGCCGTCGTGGCCGGCGCCGTCGTCGGCGGGGCCGGCGGCGGGGTCTCCCCGGCTTCCGCCACCTCTCCCGCCGGCGGACCGCCGGGCGCACGCCAACCGGCTCTGCCGCCGGGCTGGGCCGCCATGGACCAGTCCGCCGCGGCCACCTGCCCGGGGCTGTCGTGGTCCGTGCTCGCCGCCATCGGCGCCGTCGAGTCGGACAGCGGACGCTCCACGGCACCCGGGGTCGCCTCGGGCGCCAATGCGGCCGGGGCGGAGGGGCCGATGCAGTTCGAGCCGTCGACCTTCGCCGCCTACGCCACGATCGGGCCGGGGGGCGCCACACCAGCCAGTCCGTACGACCCGGTCGATGCCGTCTCGACTGCGGCCACCCTGCTGTGCGCCGACGGTGGCGGGTCGTCGACGGGCCTGCGAGCCGCCGTCTTCGCCTACAACCACTCGGCCACCTACGTCGACACGGTCCTCACCCTCTCGCTCGCCTTCGCCGACGATCCCACGGTGGACGGCGCCGTCCTGGCCGCACTCGCCTTTGCCGCCCGACACCTCGGCACCCCGTACCTTTGGGGCGGCAACGGACCGGGCGGATTCGACTGCTCGGGACTGTCGCTGGCCGCCTTCGCCGCAGCCGGCGTGGCGCTCCCCCGGGTCGCCCAGGCACAGTTCGCGGCGGGGCCCCCTGTTCCCGACGGCTCGTCGGTCCGGCCCGGGGACCTCGTCTTCTTCGGTTCGGGACCTTCCGGCGTGGACCACGTGGGGATCTACGTGGGTGCCGGCCTCATGGTCGACGCACCGCACACCGGCGCGGTCGTCCGCGTGGAACCGGCCGACTGGAGCGGGTTCGTCGGAGCCACCCGCCCGGGGTGAACGGGAGGATGGACGGGTCGGCGCCCGCACACCAGGATCGACGGCAGGCTGGGCACGGGTGGAGGATCCAGGATCGGCCGGGCGTGCCTCCGGTACCGGGCGTGCCTCAGGTGCCGGGCGTGCCTCAGGTGCCGGGCGTGCCTCCGGCGCCGGCCAGGTGCCGACGGCCCTCCGCATAGGTCAACCAGCGCCCGTCGTCGAAGTCGTACAGCTTGCAGGCACGGGAGTTGGCGACGAAGTCACGGAAGCGGAGCGGCTTGTCGATCACCGTCCCGGGGAACGCCGCCTCGATGGCCGCGGCCGCCTCCTCGAGGTGGTACATCGGCACCCGCATGTCCACGTGATGGGGCACGTGGACCAGGATCCAGTGGAAGAAGAAATTGAACCCCCGGGGCGCCCGCAGCACCGTGGTGCCCTCCATCTGGGCCTTGAACTTGTTCCACTCCGCCTTCTTCCACCACCGGATGTCCGGAGCGATGTGGTGGACGTGGACGATGGTCCCGATGAACCAGGCGAACCCGACGAACGGGAGCAGCACGGTGCGGGCGTCGAGCCACAGGATCCCGGCCACCGAGTCCCCCGAAGCCATCCCGATCGTCGTGAACAGGGCGAGCATCCCGACGATGAATGCGGTGACGATCCACCGGTCCCGGCGGATCGCCTTGACCCACCGGGCAGGGTTCGGCCCGACCATCATCTTCTTCCACCAGACCTGGTGGATGTAGTACGGGCCGGCGCCCGCCCACGACCACTCCAACCGGTGCACCAGCCGGCGCCACCAGCCCAGTTCCTCGAACTGTTCCGGCGTGGTGGGATGCCAGACGAAGTCGTAGCCCTGGCGCACGGTGTAGGGATGGTGCACCCGGTTGTGGCCGAGGATCCAGCCCTCGTAGACGTGGAAGCTGGGCAGGAACGCCAGGTGGGCGACCGTCGAATTCATCCGCTTCGACGAGAAGAGTGCGCCGTGGGCCGCGTCGTGGCCGACCACGAACAGGGCCGAGACCACGAAGGCCATGGCCGCTTCCAGCGCCAGGACGGCCACCACGTTGCCGACCAGGACCAGGGCGGCGAGGAGTGCCACGTACATGGCGACATCACGGGCGAAGTAGGTCATCCCCCGCCAGGTCGGATTGTCGTACACCGAGTCGGGTAAGGCGTCGATGACGGGTTTGAGGGTGGTGGGCGTCGGCGCCTGCTCCATGGTCTTGGTGGTGCCAACGTGTTCGAGGGACACGTGAACTCTTCTCGTTCGGGACGAGGAGGAAGCTCCCCTTCTACCTTCTCTCCAGTCTACCGGGTCCTGCTCTACGGGGTCCTGCTCTACATCATCGGTCGACGCGGTGCATCCCCACGGTGATCGCTTACCCCTCATTGTCACACCCCCGTGGAAGTCTCGTCCCATGGCGCTTGCCACCCGTTCCGAAGCACTCCGCGACGCACTGCCCGACACTCTTCCCGATGCGCTGCCGTCCGCCGGTTCGACCGGGCGTACGACTCAGCGTGGCGCCGGTTCTGCCGGTTCTGCTCCCACCCCGGTGCCCCCGGGTGGGGAGCCTGGCCGGACGGTCCGGCTTTCCTCGC
>Ga0307373_10013630_pt1 | contig 11337 bp, 9 predicted proteins | sample OX2MG_FD_202534 | JGI IMG/M metagenome (GOLD analysis project Ga0307373, IMG submission 202534) | Soil microbial communities from Risofladan, Vaasa, Finland - OX-2 | ecosystem: Environmental > Terrestrial > Soil > Coastal area > Acid sulfate soil | place: Finland: Risofladan, Vaasa | collected... | reverse complement strand
ATTGCCACTATCTTATGAAGACCTGGCCTGTGTACCTGAGTGGAATGTACGCGCCGCCCATTTTGTTTACTGTGTTGAGGTGGTAACTGTTACCATTCGACGTATTTACCATCAAGGAGAGTCTCTATGCGCTCAGATATCGTACCCGGCGCGAAATTTCCAGATTACGAGTTGACCGACCACGCCAGAACACGGCGCAGTCTCAGCGAATTGCAGGGCAACGATCCCATGATTCTCTTGCTTTCACGCGGGCATTTCTGTCCGAAAGATCACCAGCAACACCTTGAACTGGCGGCATTCCATACAAAGATTGCCGTTGCCTACACCAGGATTGTCACCATCTCCACCGACAATATTTATGAAACGAACGAGTTTCGCGATTCGGTGGGAGCGCAATGGACCTTTCTTTCAGATTCTGGGCGCAAAGTGCAGCAGGACCTCGATATCCAGGAATATACCGACCCGCACCACAATCCCATGATTCCGCACACGCTTATCCTCGAACCGGGTCTCGTCGTCTATAAAATATACAATGGATACTGGTTCTGGGGGCGGCCATCAACCGCGGAGTTGTGGCAAGACCTGCGCGAAGTCACGCGCAAGATTCGCCCGGACTGGGATATCACCACACCTGCATTGCGCGAGAACTACGCAGGTGATAAGACCCTGCATTATCCGTACAAAGCAGCAAAGTAGCCACCGCGACCAGGGCGCGGGCTTGTCCCCGCCCTGGTGGAGAGGAGACGGGATTTCTATATCAGGCGGTCTCAAGCATACCGGCGGTTTGCAGTTGCTCAAGAGCTTTCTGTGCTGCGACCGCCGTACCTATGCGAAAGCCGGTCTGACGCATCCCCTCTGCCAGCGGTTCCAGCATGGGTTTTGCTTCTGCATTGCGCCGGGCATAGCTCTTCAGGACATAGGAGGCTGTCTCAGCCAGCCAGGGCGTCATCTCCGCGCGCATAAGCAACTCAAGCAAAGGCTTGAGGCTTTCTTTGCCAAATTGCGCCAGCCCTTTGGCACCCATCCACGCAACTGAATGATCCGCATCTTGCAATGCATCGACTAATATAGGCAGCGCGCGCCGGTCATGAATTTCCCCCAGGGCGCGAATACAATGCCAGCGAAGCCACGCCGAACTACTTTTGCTTCTCTGGATCAACGCGGGAACAGCAAGCGAACCAAGTCTGACAAGCGAAGAGAAAATCTGACTCCCCAATTGTTCATCTGCTCCGCGCAGGGCTGACAGCAATGCCGGAACTGCCGCCGGGTCGCCTACCCGTCCAAGAGCTTTAGCGGCCTGCAAGCGCACTGAAAGCGATGTGTCGTCGAGGGCCTCGATCAAGAGAGGAGTAGCGGACGGGCTACCGATAATACCTAGAATGTGCGCAACTGTCTCACGCATGGCTGGTTGTTTATCATGTATGTGAGCGAGTAAGACACGTTCGGCTCGCTCGTACTCGATGCCAGAACCGGGAAGGAAAAGCGTGCGCAAGCGCGTCCTGGCATGCGCGGTGCGCAGGGGAACAGGCACCACGAATGACTTACCCGCCCATGTGCCTGATGCGATAAAACCCAGCAGGTTCTCTGCCAGGCGGTCGTCATCGAGGGACGAGACGGCCACGACAGCGCGTGGATCATTCTGCATAATCCAGAGTAGCAAGCGCCAGGCCGCGCCGCGCCTGCCATTCGCAGCTTCGCGCGCGAGTACTAGAGGTGGAGTGTCGCCTACTGGCGGCGTGATATCTGCCTGTAGTTGTTCTTGCGATGCAGCTTCGTATGCCGGTGTGCGAGGCTTCTGTGACGAAGAATCAGAAGTACTCATCATTCATGCTCCTTTGCTGGTCAGAGGCTACGTTATGGGATAGCGAATGCCGGATAGCGCAACCAGTGGCCGATAGTGTTCTTTATTACTACAAACACAGTACGGACACGTCACACAAGAGCGATGCGTGATATGAAGTTGATTCTAGTATAGCACATTCCGAACGCGAAGCGGGGCGGGGATAGTCACCATGCGACCATCCCCGCCCCACTTCGCCTGATGCTATTAATGCATCGCTTTGAACAACCGTTCAGGCGTGATGGGCAACTGCGCGACTCGCGCGCCGACCGCGTCGTGAATGGCATTGGCGATGGCCGCGCTCACCGGCACGACCGGAGGTTCACCAACACCTTTCGCGCCGAATGGACCGAGCGGGGAAGGAATCTCAACCAGCACAGGCGTAATACGCGGCACCTCAGGGCTATGCGGAAGCGCGTAATCCATCAGGGTTGAGGTCAGCAGTTGGCCGTTTTCATCGTAGACATAGCCCTCGTAAAGCGCCCAACCGAGGCCCTGAGTGATGCCACCAACAATCTGCCCCTCGACTTCTGCCGGGTTGATGGCAAAACCGACATCCTGTACCGCCAGGTAATCCAGCACGCGCACGCTGCCCGTTTCAGGATCAACGGCAACCCGCGCCACATGCACCCCGAACACGGGGGAAGTAGTGCTGAGCGCCGAGCGCCCGCTCCCATACACTGGCGCGTATTTGCCCGCGTAACGCATCGAGGCCGACGCAATCTGCTTCAGCGTGACATCCTTCCCCGGCGCGCCGCGCACCACGACCCTGTCACCCTCGATGTCCAGGTCATCAGTTGAGGCTTCCAGCATCTCGGCTGCCACCGAAAGAATCTGGCTGCGCGCATCCTGCGCCGCAGCCAGCACCGCCGCACCCATAGCATAGGTGGTCTTGCTGCCCCCCGTGCCGCCGCTATAGGGCATGGTATCGGTATTGTCATGTACCGTCTGCACAGCATCAACCGGCATCCCCAATATCTGCGCCGCAATCAACGACATGGAGGTGTCGGAGCCTGTCAGATCGACAGTACCGATCACGACCGAGATGCTGCCATCTTTTTCGAGGCGGCAGGCAGCGGCAGCCGGTTCCGTGCCACCCGGCCAGCCACCAGCCGCGAGTCCAACGCCGATCTTCCAGCCTTTCAGTTCTTCGGGTACCGCTTTCTGCTCTGCGCGCTTTGTCCAGAACGGATGCTGCTGGACTTTCTCCAGAGAATCCAACAGACCAATGCGCGGCCACCTGCGGTGATCGATCGTCGGGTCGCCCTCTTTGAGGCCATTCTTCAGCCGAAAGGCGATGGGGTCGATAGCCAGTTTCTGGCACATCTCATCGACAGCCGATTCGAGCGCGAAGGTCGCCTGCGGCGCGCATGGGGCGCGATAGGCTCCCACGCCAACTTTATTGGTCATCACCTCGTAGCAATGAAAGTCGAAATTGGGACAGCGATAGGTGCTGCCGAGGATTAAGCCGGCCAGGAAAACGCCTGAGCCACCGTAAGCGCCGCTATCAAAGATGAGCTTCCCCTGCATCGCCACCAGCGTGCCATCGCGTTTCGCGCCCAACTTGAGCATGATGATGGACTGTGGCGCGGGATTGCCGGCCAGCAGATCATCTGTGCGCGTCATGACCAGCCTGACCGGGCGGCGCGAGGTGTACGCCGCGGCGGCGGCCAGTGGTTCCAGCAGGCCAAACTTACCGCCGAACGCGCCGCCAATCGGCACCGACTCTACTCGCACTTGCCGTTCGGAGAGATTGATGGCGCTGGCAACGCTCGATCGCACTCCCATCATGCTCTGCGAACTGGCCCAGATGGTGAGCGGCTGGCCGCCAATGCCTGGCTGGGCGGTAATGGTCTGCGGCTCGATGTAGCTCTGGTGAACAATGCTGGTGGTAAAGGTGCGCTCGACCACGATTTCGGCCTCGCGCCAACCCGCTTCGATGTCACCGCCATGCATATGAGCCTTATCGCTGACGTTTTCGGAAAGCGCCTCTTGCTCGACCTCGGCCACATCGCTCTCTGAAACGGCAGCATGCGCACCGCCGCCCGCGATCTCTGATGAGGTTTCCTTGACAAATGCTCGCGTGAGCGGCGCGCCGGGCTGCATGGCAGCGAGCAGGTCTATGACCACCGGCAATTCCTCGTATTCCGCATCTACAGCCGCTACGCCATCCTCGGCAGCCGCTTCGCTCTCCGCCAGCACAATGGCCACGGGTTGTCCAGCCCACAACACCTCTTTGTACGCCAGGGGCGCGCTGACTCGCGCACTGCTGGCAGGATTTGCTACTCCAAGCGTCTCGCTGGTGTAAACTGCCCGCACACCTGGGACTTGCAGCGCGGCGGAACTATCGATAGAGACAATTCGCGCGTGTGCGTAAGGGCTGAGGACGAGCCGGGCATGCAGCAAGCCGAGCATGGGAAGATCACCGGCGTAGCGCGTGCGCCCGGTAACTTTATCGAGTCCGTCCTGCCGGCGTGTTGATTGCCCGACAGTAGAATGTTGAGAGGTCTTATCAACCATCTGTGTCATTGAAGAATCGCTCCTATCATTGAAAAACGTTTCTGGAAAAGGGTGTAAGGGGCAGAAGTCCATTGTATGGACGCAGAACTACCTGCTATTTAGCACTTCACAAAGTGTAGCACATAAACTGGCGATTTGGAAAGAATCGTTTCTCCGCCACGCACCCGAATCGCTAAATTCTCTTAAAAATCCAGGGTTGCTGTTTTGCAACCAAACTTCTCGATTTATAACCTTATCATCACCAATTTATAACTCTATAGTAGCCATCGTAGGGTTAAATTTGGAGCAGGATTGTCAAAATAAAAAAGGGGGAACCATGTCACGTATTTTTCGTCTGCGAAAAATCTGGCTCTTTTTAGGGCCTATCGCTGCGTTACTGCTGGTGCTCACAGGCATCTTCACTTCGAGGATACCTCTCAAAGCGCACGCGGCACCTGTAGTCACACTCTACGTAGGTCAGACCATCGGCACAAATTCTAGCTGCGCATCGCCAGGCTTCACATCTATACAAACCGCGGTGGATGTAGCCAATCCCGGCGACATCATCTATTTATGCGGCACTACACCCTATGCTGAACAGGTGATTATCACGAAGGCTCTTACGCTAACCGGCGACCCTGGCGCGAGCATCGTGGCACCAGGTCCATTCCCATCTACCTCACTCACCCGTTTGCCACCACAGTTCACCACCGATAACCTGTTTGTACCGCAGGCAATCGTCATAATCTGGGGCGCGAGCGCGAACGTCAAGATCAGTAACTTGATCATTGCCGGCGTGATGCCTGGCAACGGCGGCTGTGCCGAAAATGAATTCGGGGTACTGGTGATCGATGGCGGTACTACTACACTTGTCGGGGACAAGGTCAACGACATTCGAGACACCAACGCGAGTCTGTATGGCTGCCAGTTCGGCGTCGCCATCCAGATTGGGCGTGAATACTGGCCAACCGCGGACTTCAGCGCCTACAAGACCGAGAACTTTGTCGGTCACGCTACCATAAAGAACACTAGCGTCTCCGGCTACCAGAAAAACGGCATCACGGTCGATGGTCCCGGCACAACAGCTAACCTTTTCACCGACACCGTGAATGGAGCCGGGCAGACCGACACCACTCTTTCACCGTTTAACGGTCAGAACGGTATCCAGATCTCGCGTGGAGCCAACAATGTCCAGGTGCAGGGCACTACAGTCACAGGAAATGCTTACACTGGAGGCGGGGGCGCATCTGCCACTGGTATTCTGGTGTATGGTGGCAATTGTTACGAATCTGCCACACCGCTTACCACCGGTACAAAAATCCTGCACAATACCTTGCAGAACAACGATATTGGTGTTGCCTTATCCAACTTGAACGGCAACAGCAACAATCAATGCGTGCTGCCGATAACCCCGACCAATATCAAAGCGAACAGCAATCACATCACAAACATAGCCGTTACCAACGTATCGGGATATAACCTTTTTAACTATCCCGGCGGTTATCAAGCTGGCATCTCGGATGAGGGTTATGGTGATCAAATGGACTACAATCAAATTTGTGGCGTTGGCTATACGCCAGTGAGTCCTCCGCCTTATCTGTCTATGATCGACGTTGCTGCGACCAACCCGACTTTAAGTGGCAACACGACATGCACAATCACCCCCATCGCCAACGTGTCAACAAGCATGAAGGCAGGGAAAAAAGGCCACCACATTCGTAACGTATCCAACCCCTACAAGTAGCGCTGACCTCCTGTCAACGCACTACCAGGTCAATAAATTTAGCGCGGGTGAAGGAAAATTCCTTCTTCACCCGCGCTAAATGCGCATTATTACTCTTTTCGGTCGTCAAAAATCATAACGAGATAGACATTTAAGCATGCCTATATGCCGTCGGTACTATTTAAGCTACTGAATGTCTTCTACAACGTTTCAATAGTGGGAAGTCAAAATACTGTTACATGCTTTGATTCTGATTAAGTTTTGTGGGGGGATATGGAACGCAGGAAGCAATTCCGTCTGATGCAGCGCGTTTCGCCGCTGCTGCTTGCTCTCATTATGGGAAACATTATGCTATTGGCTGGAGTGTCGTTCCTCTATGGCTCGCTGGGACAGACTCAGAGGCAGGGTATCGCCACGGCTAATACTTCGGCTGCGCGTGCAAAAGATGCTTTTTTTGTTGATCCCGATCTGACGACACCTATCACCATTTCTATCGATGCACAAAACCAGACATCATCTACCCCGACCTCGTCGGCTTCGCCCACACCAACTGTGGCGAACGGCTCAACGACGCCATCGCCCACCAGCACCGGCACAACGACACCTCCCAACACTAACCCCGGCACAACGCTTCCGCCTGGCAGTGTATTACCGAGCGAAAGCGCGTGCGCGGCCAGTATCGCTCCATCTTCTTTCGAGTCGCGCCCCGATAACTATGCCGCGAATCACCGTGTGCCAACGGCAGCACAGATCGCCAACCTGCAACCCTGGGGACCGTTGATCGGCATGGATTCAAAGTCGGATAGCCTGCGCAAACAGATTACCGGCAATTACACAGGCACTACAGACCAGATATTGCAGTGGGTAGCGTGCAAATGGGGCATTGACCCCAACATTGTACGCGCCGAGGCCGTCACCGAATCAAACTGGCATCAAAGCCAGCTTGGAGACAATACCAATAATCAAAGCCTTTGCCCACCGGGTGCATGGAACGGCAGCAGCTGCTACCAGAGCTACGGCATCCTGCAGATTAAATATACCTACTTCAAGACAGAATGGCCCATGAGCCAGCAGGATACCGCCTTCAACGCGGAATTTGTCTATGGTTGGATTCGCAATTGTTATGAAGGCTGGGCTGACTACCTCTACGGACAGACACCTTCGCCCGGCTATCCACGCTACCATGCTGGCGATATCTGGGGTTGCCTGGGCTTCTGGTTCAGTGGTGGATGGTACACAGCGGGCGCTATCAACTACATCAATATCACCATGCAGCATTATCAACAAAAACCCTGGCTGCAACCCGGCTTTTGATTCACAACCCCTGTCGCCAGGCGCGAATCTGCTCGTTATGCTCCTCGAAGTGATGCCAGGTCGCGCCAGGTATCCATGCTCGCACGTAACCGCTCCATTGTTCGGGATTCAATGAAGAGAGCAGACCGAAAAGCTGGTAATGGGCTGTCTCGAAGAGTTCAATGCTTTGCTGCAAAGAGAGCGCCTGTAGTCCAGCTTCCCACTGGTCATTGAGCGCGAGGGCATCCCGGTAATCCTTTTCAGAATGTTCGCCGCGCAGGTGAACTTGAAATTCTTCAAGGCATACCTCTTCCCAGTGACCAATGTGCGCCATCACATCCTTGACCGACCACTTACCAACCGCGCCGGGTGTTGTCAGTTCATTTGCGCTTAGCCCGTAAATGGCGCTGGTAAGCACAATCCGCGCTGAAACGATGTGCGCCAGGATTTCCTGCGACGCGCGTGTATCTTTAGGCATCTGCTTTCTCCTTCGTCATTTCACTCTCAATCAAGATAATATCACAATATTAGCTACCCCCTTACAAATCGCAATTTTTATGCTATACTTCTTTATAAGCAGACCGCCAATGTACTAGTATGAGGTGAATTTGCTGACTCCATCAGACCTGAAAGGAGGATAATCGACCTAAAGGATTACTATGTTATTCTCCATCCGCTTCAAAAAGGTCATGTAGTGTGTTAATCGTCCTCTCAGGACGAGCATGAAGTCGTCTACATGGTATGTAGATGACATGTCCTACCTTATTCAACGGACAAGGTTGTCCGCGACAAGCAGTTACGCTGGCAGCACGCCCGCGTCAACGCGATATGTACCAACGTTTGTACATGTTTTGCAAGTCTTTCTATGAAAGGTGGGAACCCTTATGGCAAATGTCGCAGTAGACCGCGCCGAATCGCGCGTGGCAGCGATTGCTAACCCCGCTCCTCTAGGCCTTAGCGCCTTCGCACTTACTACATTCGTCCTCAGCGCGGCCAACGCCGGTTTATACACAGGATCAGCCATTGTTATTGGCCTGGCTTTATTCTATGGTGGTCTCGGTCAGTTGTGCGCCGGTATGTGGGAGTTCAGAACCGGCAACACTTTTGGCGCGACCGCCTTCTCTTCCTATGGTGCCTTCTGGATTGCGCTCGGCTTCTCACTCATGCCTCTCTTCGGAGGGAAGAGTGTGGTTGACCTGGCAGGTGGTGCCACGGCATTAGGCGTCTTCCTCCTTGGATGGACGATTTTCACCGCCATCATGCTCCTGGGAACGTTCAAGCTGAACGGCGCTCTGATTGCTGTTTTCTTTTTCCTGACCCTTACCTTCCTGTTCCTCACGATTGGGGCGCTGGGAGCAGCATCTGGCATGACAACCCTTGGTGGCTGGCTCGGTCTTGTCACGGCTGTGCTTGCCTGGTATACCGCGCTGGCGCAGGTACTCTCTGCAACCAATTCGGCGATCAGGTTGCCCATATTCCCGATGAGCTAGTATACTGCAAGTTGAATTGCATCTGAAGGCCTTTGGTTATTAGAAGTGGGTTTGGATTAAATGAGAGTCCCGCATGCGCGCTTAAATCGTTCACGGCGAGGCTCTCTCTACCCACCGCTTATGACCGGAGGCTTTCAGGATTGTTTGCAGCATTCAAACAATGTTTAGAAAACTATTTCACAAAAGGGATGTATCAGTATGTCACAACAGGATTGGAGCCGGGCCATGCGCGCCATCTGGCTCCTCAACACCATCGAAGTGGATTTAAGCCACCTCGGCATACCTTTGATGCGTGTTCCTTCCAGCATGCGTGACCTTGGTGATGCGCTCAAATCGATGAGCGAGCACGACCGGCAACTGATTGAGGGCGAACTCAGCCGCGCTCATGCATCACTCGCGCAGGTGGTAGACGAACTCCAGACAGGTATGGTCGAAATTGAGACATTGCTTCACCGGCCAGCGCCGGCACTGCCGGTTGAGCAAGCGGAGCCTGTGTCAGAGCAAGACATTACGGAGAGCACAAGGAGCGTAGTATGGCAGAAATAATGACCGCGCGTGAAGCGGTAGAACGGTATATCCACACTGGAACCCAGGTGTGCTGGGGTGGTTTTAGCTATACCCGGCGACCTTTCAGCATCGCTCGTGAAGTAATTCGCCAGCGCGACCGCATCAAAAACCATTTCTGCACCATGAATGGCGGCGCGTCCATCGAAGAAGCGCTGGCCGCCAATGACCTTATTTCACGCATGGAGACAACCTATATCGGCATGGAGGGTATCCAGCCCGTCGCCAACAGCATCCGCCGCCGCATCGAGGACGGCTCAATCCCCCTGTTCGAAGACTACAGCAACTACGGCTATGCCACCCGCACCATCGCGGGCCGCTTCGGCTGGCCTTTTGCCCCGCTAATGGCGGAACTCGGCAGTGATGTTCCTGAGTACGATGTCTTCGGCAAAGCCGGGCTGCGCGGCAGAAAAGCAGACGGCAGTTGGATCGATCCACGCATCCCACCCAAAAAATTCGCCGTGATCGATGATCCGTTCGACGGTTGGGGCCTGCGCCCGCACGCTTTTGAAGGCGGAGACACCACGGCGAACAAGACCAACCGCCTCGACTGGATTCGCGAATCCGAGAAATATACCGGCCAGAAGGGTGTGAAAGTGATGCTGGTGCCGCCCCTCATGCCTGAAGTGACAGTCATCCGCGCGCAGCGCGTTGCCACAGACGGCACAGTACGCATGGAAGGCATCAACGGGCCTGACGCGGAACAGGCCATGTGCGCCAGAGTCCTGATCGTCGAGTGCGAGCAGATTGTGCCACCCCACGAACTGCGCGCCGCCCCTGAACTGAATCACCTGCCCGCGCATATCACTACCGCCATCGTAGAGCAGCCTTTCGGCGGCTATCCCTCTGCCGTGCCAAACTATTACGACTACGACTGGGATTGGTTCGTCAGCTATGGACGCCTCAACCGCAAGAGCAAGGAAGAGGTCAAGGACTACTGGACGAAGCACGTCTATGAAACCAAAGACGACTGGGATTACCTGCAGCGGGTCGTAGGAATGAAACGCCTGTTCGAGTTACGCGCCACACCTGCATACGGTTATCGCGCTGACCTCAAACGGCCTATGTAGAACGAGCGTAGAACAGGAGCATACGATGCAACAAATTTCCGATGAAGTCTACGATGCCTATCTCAAAGAACGCGGCCTGGCTCGCACGCAGTACACTTCGATGGAGCTGCTGGCAATAGCGTCAGCGCGCGAGGTGCCCGACCACGCCTTTGTGTTCGCCGGCACAGGTCTGCCGCTGCTGGCATCCATGCTAGCGCAGCACACCGTCGCGCCCAACATGACGCTCATCATGGAAGCCGGCATTGTGGGACCACACGTGGAACACCTTCCCATTTCGGTCTCCGACCCACGCGGTTGCTTGCAAGCCAGCATGGTCTCCAACATGGCCGATACCTTTGGCACAACTGCCCTGCGCGGCTACTGCACGGTTGGCATGCTGGGCGGCGCTGAATGCGATATGTACGGCAACTTGAACTCGACCATTATCGGCGGCTACTGGCCAGCCGGTGTCTCCGAGTCGGGCAAGGGGCCGCAGGTACGTTTCGCCGGCAGCGGCGGGGCCAATAACATTGCCTCGTTCGCGGACAAAGTGCTGGTCACGATGGTACAGGAGGGTCGTCGATTCCCGGAGCACGTCGAGTACATCACCAGCGTAGCAGGCGCGCGCGGCCCGCGCGATAAACACGAGTCGCGCTGGGACTACGGCCTGGGACGGGGCGGCGAACTAGTCATGATTAGCGACCTGTGCATCATGCGCAGCAACCATGAGACGGGCCTGCTGGAACTCGATGCTGTCTTCCCCGGCGTCAGTGTCGATGATGTGGTGAGCAATACTGGCTGGAAACTCGACGCCAGCCGGGCCAAAGAGTTCAAGCCGCCTACCGAAGAAGAACTGAAGGCGCTGCGCATGCTGGTTGA
>Ga0307373_10013629_pt1 | contig 11337 bp, 7 predicted proteins | sample OX2MG_FD_202534 | JGI IMG/M metagenome (GOLD analysis project Ga0307373, IMG submission 202534) | Soil microbial communities from Risofladan, Vaasa, Finland - OX-2 | ecosystem: Environmental > Terrestrial > Soil > Coastal area > Acid sulfate soil | place: Finland: Risofladan, Vaasa | collected... | reverse complement strand
TGTTCGATCATCTCAAACATTTGATGACGTAACTCTAAGTTCTTGCTCATGATATCTTGATTTATCATGCAAAACTATCGGAGCTTAGATTGCCAGGCAAGATGCAGTTGGACGATGCGTTACGTTGCACAGCTTTCAAAATTACTTGGGCATGCCCATTTATCCACGACAATGGTCTATTTAGATATAACCATGGATATGAAGGCGAGAGCAATAATATCTTTAGAGGATGAGGCAACTAGAAATATCCCAAGGAACTGGACGAAAGGGAAAGATTGTCTCTCTGGGCTTTTTGGTAGAAAATAATAACCTTGATCAAAACATAATCCTAACTTTCTAAAGCAAGCAGAATTGATATTGAGTTACTTGTTTATAAAAGTTAGGATTTTATGAGAGTTAGGATAACTGATATAATCCGAACGTTCGGATTATATCAGAGATATTTTAGGCCACGTATCTGTAACGACAACGGAAGTTTATGCCAGAATTGACTCCCGCAAAAAAAGAGAAGTAATCGAAAGTGCATATTCAGATGTAGCTCCTAAAGAAATACCATCATGGTTAAAAAGTGGTAATCTGCTGGAATGGTTAAAAAGCTTTTGACCAAAATATTATGTAAAGTGATATTGCTTGATGGGGTGTATTAAAAGTTGAAACAGAGCCGAAACGTAATATCACTTTACATAATCATTTGCTATGCATAACCTATTTTATGTAAAGCTTTACATAAAATAGGAAGAAAAAATTATTTATTTGCCGGCAGCCATGAGGCTGCACAAAGGGCCGCCATGATCTATTCGCTTCTGGCTACCTGCCGAATGCACAACATCAATCCTTATGAATGGCTCAAAGATGTATTGGTACGTATGCCTGATTATGATGTAAAAAACCTCGCTGAGTTACTTCCTCAAAACTGGAAAAAGCTGGAAGCCTGATCAGAAAATTTTTTGGTGGTGGTGGGTTAGACAATGGCATACTTTGCTTTCAACTTTTGATATTAACTTAGTTCTTTCACATCGAAGTTCTTCGTCGCTTATCTGGCTTGCGGGTTGTGATTTGCTTTCAACTTTTGATATTAACTTAGTTCTTTCACATCACGCACCGTCCAAACTTCATTGACGCCAGAGTTGTGATTTGCTTTCAACTTTTGATATTAACTTAGTTCTTTCACATCTACATCTGCTGTTTCAACACTCTCGTCTTGGTTGTGATTTGCTTTCAACTTTTGATATTAACTTAGTTCTTTCACATCGGTAACCGGAAGTGAGGCACATAGGATTATGTTGTGATTTGCTTTCAACTTTTGATATTAACTTAGTTCTTTCACATCTTCCTCGAATAAATTATACAGCAATGCAAGTTGTGATTTGCTTTCAACTTTTGATATTAACTTAGTTCTTTCACATCTACCCGTATCTAATCCGGGAATTATGATATGTTGTGATTTGCTTTCAACTTTTGATATTAACTTAGTTCTTTCACATCCCATTCTTTTAATTTTATACGCCAATCTTGTTGTGATTTGCTTTCAACTTTTGATATTAACTTAGTTCTTTCACATCTATGGGGGACAGTGGTGCTTCGTCCTTATTGTTGTGATTTGCTTTCAACTTTTGATATTAACTTAGTTCTTTCACATCTTGAGAGATACAACCCTGGCAAACTTGTCTGTTGTGATTTGCTTTCAACTTTTGATATTAACTTAGTTCTTTCACATCTATCAGAAATAGTATTCATTCAATATCTTTGTTGTGATTTGCTTTCAACTTTTGATATTAACTTAGTTCTTTCACATCTTAAGAGATACAATTCTAGCAAACCTGTCTGTTGTGATTTGCTTTCAACTTTTGATATTAACTTAGTTCTTTCACATCTCATAAGACCTCTTAATCCTTCTAACGTAGTTGTGATTTGCTTTCAACTTTTGATATTAACTTAGTTCTTTCACATCTAAAGAATTATTGTAAAAAGTATTATACTGTTGTGATTTGCTTTCAACTTTTGATATTAACTTAGTTCTTTCACATCTTTTTATTTGGCTTGTGCCGCGAATTCAAGTTGTGATTTGCTTTCAACTTTTGATATTAACTTAGTTCTTTCACATCAAGTATGGGGAATATCATTACCCTGTTTGTGTTGTGATTTGCTTTCAACTTTTGATATTAACTTAGTTCTTTCACATCATGGGAAGCTGAAAATAATTAAGTTCTGCTGTTGTGATTTGCTTTCAACTTTTGATATTAACTTAGTTCTTTCACATCTATCAGAAATAGTATTCATTCAATATCTTTGTTGTGATTTGCTTTCAACTTTTGATATTAACTTAGTTCTTTCACATCATGGGAAGCTGAAAATAATTAAGTTCTGCTGTTGTGATTTGCTTTCAACTTTTGATATTAACTTAGTTCTTTCACATCTAATACTACTCTTCCAACCAGCAAACACTAGTTGTGATTTGCTTTCAACTTTTGATATTAACTTAGTTCTTTCACATCAGCCGGTGCATTTTATTATGGTCAAAACTGTTGTGATTTGCTTTCAACTTTTGATATTAACTTAGTTCTTTCACATCCAAGCCGGAAGTGCTTAAGAAATTACAGGAGTTGTGATTTGCTTTCAACTTTTGATATTAACTTAGTTCTTTCACATCGGCGTTTCGACCTCGAAAGCTTGCAGCCAGTTGTGATTTGCTTTCAACTTTTGATATTAACTTAGTTCTTTCACATCAAGTACCATTAATAGTACCAACAATCTTCGGTTGTGATTTGCTTTCAACTTTTGATATTAACTTAGTTCTTTCACATCTTTAGCTACCGCGACTACTAATGGTCGTGAGTTGTGATTTGCTTTCAACTTTTGATATTAACTTAGTTCTTTCACATCGGAATCAATAGAATTACCAGAAGGAATTGGTTGTGATTTGCTTTCAACTTTTGATATTAACTTAGTTCTTTCACATCGGTTCTTCCATAAACATCGCACCTGATATAGTTGTGATTTGCTTTCAACTTTTGATATTAACTTAGTTCTTTCACATCACGAATTTGCAATTACCGATAAGCAATTTGGTTGTGATTTGCTTTCAACTTTTGATATTAACTTAGTTCTTTCACATCTTTTTTCTTTTTTATAAAAATTAATCCCCGTTGTGATTTGCTTTCAACTTTTGATATTAACTTAGTTCTTTCACATCATAGATGGAAAATTTAGAATCATTCTTCTTGTTGTGATTTGCTTTCAACTTTTGATATTAACTTAGTTCTTTCACATCTGTATAAAATAACTTCCGGCTTATCATAAGTTGTGATTTGCTTTCAACTTTTGATATTAACTTAGTTCTTTCACATCAAAACAAAATCGTGGCGGTCATCAGTTTGGTTGTGATTTGCTTTCAACTTTTGATATTAACTTAGTTCTTTCACATCCCCATAAGCATTTGTTCCTAAAAGTTCAACGTTGTGATTTGCTTTCAACTTTTGATATTAACTTAGTTCTTTCACATCTAAGAAATGAAGAGCCAACGCCATAACTACGTTGTGATTTGCTTTCAACTTTTGATATTAACTTAGTTCTTTCACATCAGTTTTAAAAAGTGAGATAGTGGATAGAAGTTGTGATTTGCTTTCAACTTTTGATATTAACTTAGTTCTTTCACATCCGCGGGTGTACGGTGATGCGCAGGTGTACGTTGTGATTTGCTTTCAACTTTTGATATTAACTTAGTTCTTTCACATCTTACAAGGTTCGACATAGCTTTTGATGTGCGTTGTGATTTGCTTTCAACTTTTGATATTAACTTAGTTCTTTCACATCAATTTAACTTGTTGGAAGTGAAGAAATAAGTTGTGATTTGCTTTCAACTTTTGATATTAACTTAGTTCTTTCACATCGAGAGATTTATAGGGTCAATAGATTTTGACGTTGTGATTTGCTTTCAACTTTTGATATTAACTTAGTTCTTTCACATCAGGTTTGGCTGAAAGGCTTGTTAATACAGTGTTTGAACTACTTTTACAGGAATAAAAAAATGAATCAATTTCATCTTTTTATTCCTGTTTTTGTTTAAAAAAGTTCGAGTTGTTGTGAAGTTGGCGGACGATCGACAACTTCGTGTCCTCTAAAGATTTCCATCATTCCGAATTGCTTATCGGTAATGGTTAATATACCTACATGCCCTTTGGGAGGCAAAATGGATTTCACTCTTTTTATATGGACTTCCGTATTTTCTTTACTGCTGCAATGCCTTATGTACATGCTGAATTGAAACATGCAGAAACCATCCGCCATTATTTTTTTCCGGAACTGGGAATAGTTCTTTCTGTCCTTTTTGGTTTCTGTAGGTAAATCAAAATGTACTAAAATCCACATAATACGATATGCATTAAGGCGCTCATACATGATTGGAAAAAATGATTATGTATAGGGAACGAATGTTTGCGGAGAATTATTTTCCTGAGATCCGGTTGAGGAGCGAATAATCAAATTAAAACCGGGAATAGAATTCTTCTTGATTCTCCTTCAAAACATTTTGCAAGTGAAGCCGTAGTTCGCTGCACGGCATTCATCATCGGGCTTTTCTGGTTATCAATCATTACATCCATCACCGGAATTGTCAGTAATTCTTTTTTCATTGAAGGAGTCATTTCCAGAAATTTTCCATTGCCTCTTATGATTCCGCAAACTACTTTATCCACGTATGGGCGGTATGGCTCCATAATGTCATCGGCAAGGCAATAAGCATTATACTGGTTGCGGTGAAAAATTCCCAATGTTGGCAAAAGCCCGCTTGCTACAAGGTTACGGGCTACCAATGCGCGTAATATAGCATAGCCGTAATTTAATAAATTATTGGGTGGTAGTCCATATCTTTCTCTTTTAAATTCCAGGAAATCCGGAAAAATATGTTTCCAGTAATATAACGCAGCCTTAGCTTCGCAATTGGTACTGTCGCCGCTCTTTACTGCCGGTGCAAGGTTCAGCAGGTATTTGTTTTCTACTCTTTCTTCTTTTAAGAGCGTTGCCTGGTTTTCTATTTTAGCGCTTATGGTTTGTTGCCAGAGTTGTTTCTTCAATGGTGCGGAAGCCGCTATCTGCGCTTTAAATTTTTGGCTTTGTAAAGTATGCCCGTCTAAGCAAAGCTGCAGCCCTACAGGATGATGCGTATTATCGCAGGTGATGACGGCAGTATTATTCGCCAGCAATTTTGCTAATAGTGATTGTGTAATGGTTATTTGCTGGTGATCAAGAATTACTATTCCTATATCTTCTATCGGCACTGTTTTGGTTTCGCCACTCTCCTGCATTTCAACCACCATTTGTTCATTGGTGGTTTTGAGATAGGAGGGATTGCCGAAGTAGAGGGTGCGTTTGATCATATCGTGATTGATTTAATTCTGAACGCATAATATTTTTGTTTATTATGCTCCTGAATTGATGATGCAACTATATAGCTTAATCACGATTTTCATTGATCATTGCTTTTTGTAAACGCCATCTCTTTGTTTATCAATGCTGCCGCCTGTGTAAGCGCATACACCCATGCGGGGCGAGTTTACTACAGGCATAGCCGCATATTCGGCAAAATCGCTGCAGGTTTTGGCATGTTGCGTTGCGCATTTTTTACAAAAAGCGCCTTCATCATCACCTGCACATACGCCGCATATTACAGTAGCCGGCTCTTTGTGGCAGATATCGCATAATATTTTCAGCGGTTCATTTCGGGATAATAATACAATTCCCTTATCTGCTTTTACAGAATATTCTTGTACTACCGCCAGTTGCAGGGCGGTAGTGCTGCCGAAGTCATATTCATAATCTATTTTCATGCCTTTGCTGAATACTGCTTTTGCTTTCCGGCTTTTTGGGATTTCGCCGTTAGTTTCTTCCATTAGTTTTTCGTATTCTTCTGTTTTGCCTTTCATAAGCAGGTTCTTAGGTTCAAAGAAATCCCATGCGCCACTTTTGGGTTTGTTTTTAGGATTGATAAATGAACTCATGTGCCCGCAACATTCTAACCACATCCCGCGCAGAAGGTTGTCAACGTTTCCTATGGTGGCTTCACCGTCCACCCACAGTGATAAAAAATAAGGACTGCTTCCCCATTTCGGGTTAGTCTCTACCTTTAACAGAAAAGATTTGCCAGGCTTATTTTCTTTTGATTTCCCTGTAAGATGTTTTTGTAAGTGCCCGTTTATAGTTGCTTTTGAAAATTTTTCTTTGCAATAAAGGCACTCGCCTTCGGATAGGATCTGAGTCATTGAGTTATTTATTTATAAGTGTTATATTTTTTTGGCCAAATCTAAAATCCAAAAATAAATAAAGAAATCTGTTTTGCAGAGAAATAGCAGCCAATTCTTCCTGTGTCAGAAAAATTCGATTATTTGTCTTTCATGTCGTTTGATTTCACCGGTTCCTGTCCCGTCATTTGCGGGATCCTGCATCTCAACCACCATTTGCTCATTGGTGGTTTTGAGATAGGGTGGGTTGCCGAAGTAGAGGGGGCGTTTAATCATTAGTGTTTTATTAATCCATCAAATATTATTTTCATTTTTTTTCTTAAGAAATATTGCCAAGCACGTCAACTAAAACCTTTACTCCTTTAAATGTGTTTGGATTGCACTGTAATTTTTTTCCTTCTAAAGAATCTAAATCTTTGACAGAAATATCTTCTTCTTTTTTTGCTCCGGATAAGTAATGTCTGCTTAAAACAATAATTCCGTTTTTATCCGATTTTCTTACAACAAATAATCTCTTAAATAATAATTCTTGGTCTGCTTGTGGCATTTCTTCTAATTTTTTTCCAATTAGATGAGTAACTTCATCTGGATGTTCTTTATAAACTAAAACCATATCTTTTTTAGAGAGAAATGTAAAAAGTTTCTTTCCATTATATTCTTGTGGAAACAGAGATTCACCTCTTTTCGTCTTTCTAACTGCTTCAAAAAAAGAAACCATTTTAAATTCTCGTTTTTCTTTTTTATCAAGCACTTTATTTCCATAAAGAGCAATACAATAATTATCTCCAGTTTCAATCCAAACTTTCTTCTTATTTTCTTTATCACCTTGCTTGTGTTGTCTAATCCATGTTAGTTCTTGAGCGTCATTTGCAATCCTCACTTTTTTAACGGGGATAGATTCTCCATTTTTATTAGGAAGTTTTATTCCTTCTTTTAATGCTTCTTTTAATCCAATTTTTTCAGCTTTTTGAATAATCATTTTTCGTATTATAGGATCAATAATTTTTTCAAGCTGTTCTATTTTTCCAAAATAACCTTGCTTATTATATTTCAACGCCTTTCTTACAACATAAACTCCATTTGCTTTTTCTTGCCATTCAATTTTATCAGAATGTGGATAATGAATATTACCATAATAAGATTCATCATGCAACGCTCCTCTTGCCACACCACCACCACTAAAAAATGTCGTTTTATTTTTATGAATCTTCTTCCTGCCTGATGAAACAATACGATTTTTATTACTGTATGAAACTGGAATATAGTCGACAGTATTTTTAACGTCCCACCATAAACCTCTGAATTTTAATTCAGCATTTATTTCTTCAATTATATTTTTTCTTGCTTCTGTAGTTAATTCACCATTCTCATCGAACTTTTTAACCCACATACATCCTTCTTCATTTTTTTGAATTTGTTTCCCATTTTTAATATAATACCCTTCCGTATTTTTTTGGATGATTTTAGAAATTTTAATAGAAGATAGAGCAATCGTTATAGCATCAATAGCATGATGACGGTGATCATTTCGCTGCTTCTTTGGCTGAAACCTTTTGCCATCCTGTCCTTCGTAAACATAGCCTTCCAATACCTTCTTCCAACTTTCGTTTTCAGATTTGGGCTTCTTGTCAGCATTTTCCTTTGTAATTGGAATTAAATTCTCAATACCATTATTTTGGTTTATAATAGCCCAGTATCTCCCTTTGTCAGGATCTGTTGTAACTCTTAGGGGTGGATTTAAAACTTTATTGAATCCCAAAAAGCCTCTGAGCATTGCTGTAATTTGTCCGTTAGGCATTATTATATCGTCACGCCTAAAAGTATGAAGCAAATGTTTCTTTACTTCGGTTGCGATATAAGCAGTATTAACAAGCTGGCTATTTTTGAATTTTTCTAATTCTTCTTTTCCTTCAAGCTGAAAGCGCTTTTTCTTTTCATCACTAAAATTTTTGTTTCTATTTATGCGACTATTGAATTGTTTTTTTGCTTGCGGGTCTGATTCAAAAAACTCCATTGGCGTTTGCTTTCCTTTCAACTTATTGAATGTACTGTCAGAAAGCGTTTTATTAAGAAATGAATTATCCATGCAGCGGCTATAGGGAATAATGTGTTCAATTTCAATATCAGAATTTTCCCCTAACAATCTTGTTAAACTAATTGGCTTACCAGTGTAAGGCAGTATGCGATTACATTCTAAATAAAGACGGTATTTTAATAATCTTAAATTATTCTTCTCAGTTTTAGTTTTTTCTTTTTCTTGTTCCTCGTTGGATGCTTTTATTTCGTTCGCTTCAATATCTTCGTTTTCTTCAGAATCTTTTTTATTTAGTTTATTTTTAAGTTCACTAAATTTTTCTTTAGATAACAATATAGTTTCTCCCATTACTTCTTTACAAAATTTAATAAATTCTTCAACGCCGATTTGATTTTTAATTTCTTCAAAATTTACTCTTTGATGTTCTAATTCAAGAAAAAATTCAAACTTGGAAAGTGTACTGTTTGAAGGGGCATTGCCTAATTTTTGTTTCAAGAATTCTTTCCATTCATTTCTCTCCTTTTCTTTCTCATCATTTTTTCTTTTTGCTTCCTGCCTTGCTTCTTTACGCTTTTTCAATTCTCTTGCCATTTCTAAATGTACTTGATCAGGTTTGTTGCCCTCTAATTCGGTTTCAATAATTGCATTAATCAGTTTTACCGTTTCCGTTACACCTCTTTGCACTATTGGGTTTCGCAAAGCATTATTTTTTATTTCTGGCAATCTGTCTTGTAAATACTCATCGTTTTTTCTTTCATCTGAAGCAGAAGCATATCCAACCTTTTCAGCAGCTTGGGCAGAATTAAACCCTTGTTTCATCCATGGTAATAATTTTTTAATTGCTTTTAAACTATAGCTGCAATAATCAGGTTCGATATATATTTTTGAATAAGCTTCAAGTTGTATTTTATTATCTTTTTCAGTTAATCCAAGTTTGTTAAGAGTTTCTTTCCACTTTCTTGCTTTACCTTTTCCTTGTAACCAATCTATACTTTTAATAAAATTCATAGCAAAAACAATATTATTGTACAATTGCTTTTGCTTATTTGAATACTGAATTGGAGTATTTGCTTTTAAGACTTCACCACTACTTTTATCAACTAATTCTATCTCTGGTTCTGTTATTTCAGGATTAAGAAAATTCCAGTATTCTTCTCCTAATGCATCTTTCAATTTTGTGAGAGTAACATTACCTTTAAGTTTTTGTTCTTTAAATTTATAATTGTTACTTAGTCCCAATAATTCTTTTACCTCGGCAGCTTCTTCCTTTTCATCATCACTTGATTTATTTCCAGTCTCAATAGTTAAGGAAATTGAATTATGCAGTTTATCCGCAAGAATTTGTTTTTGTTCAGGTTTCAATTCATATACCTGATCATCTTCATCAGCATATCTGAGATTATTAATTTTATCCCATATCCTAAACTCTTGGAATTCTAATGTACTGATATGACAGCACGGATAATAATCTCTTTCTAAATATTTTTCTTTAGGGAGGTTGTTAATTATAAGTTTGTTTTTTAGCTTACCATCTTCATTTTTATAGTAATCTTTTAATCCTATTATAAATTTTATCTCAGCTACTGTAATTTGATTTTTCTTTTCAAGGTGGTCGAATAACAGTTTCTTTTGGTTTTCATTTAAATAATTAGGTGATATTTCAGAACTAGAATATGTAATGGAATCAATTTGCTGTTGAAGTTTGTTATTATCAAACTTATAAATAAAGTATTCAGTGTATTCGTAATTACATTTGTCCACTAGGTGTTTCTGAGAGCGTAAATCACGCTGATAAAAAATGCATTGATCTTTAATTTTTCTTTTATTCTCATCATTTAAAACTGCGAGGATGTTTTCACTATTTTTATTAAGTTCTATTTGTCGTTGCCATATTTTGTCAAATTCAAATTCTAAGATTTCACGAGTCGTGTATTCCCCTTCGCCAGCATCATTATTTCTTATTTTACTTATTGGTTCATTGGGATTGTGTGAACCTTTATTCAATTCAATCAAATAAAAGAAATACTCTCCAAGGGTGCCATGTTTTATGTTATGTTGTTTTTTTGCCTCATCAATTTTTTCTTGTAGTGTTTTAATTTCTTCAATTTCATTTATTTTTTTATCAATTGCTTTAACTCGTTTTTCTCGTACCTTAATTTTTTTTGCTGCATCTTTCTTGAGTGATTTTTTTATTTCTTCAATTTCTTTCAGAATTCTTTCTTTCTTTTTTTGCCATGCGAATAATGTACTTTCTTTTTGTTCAATTGTATTTATCTTATCTGCATCTTTTATCTTATTTGTAAATTCTTTATCCGCTTCTTCTTTTTTGTTGCTTTTAAAGCCTCTGTGATTATTTAATTGAAGGAATATTCTTCCTAAATCTTCTAATCTTAGCGGCACTTCCAAAGCATCTTTTCTTAGTTTATATAAATCTTGAGTTAGATAAATTATTTCACCTTTAGTTTTTTTCTTGTTTGTATAATATTTTTCATCTGGCATCATTCCTAATTCTGCCAAAACTTTTTTTAATTTATCTCTACGCATTTTGAAACGATAATTGTTTCTTCTGATTCCTCTTGCTGTTCTTCTATCAGCATTTTGGGATTTTTCTTTTGAAGTATTAATATCATTTACTCCTTCTGGGAAAATCCTAACCCCTGCTTTTAAGATTTCTTTTCTATAATCATCAATCAATGCCCAACCAATTGAATTAGTACCTAAATCAAGTCCAAGGATTTTAGCCATAATTTTATTTTTTTTATTTTTTTTATTTACTTAATTTCGCAAAATAAAAGTTTGAAAGCTTTTCACAATAAGATCCCCGAAAGGGTGTACCGTAAGTAATTTAACCTCACTTTGGTGAGGTTTTTATTTAATGCTAATTTTCTACGACTCCAACTTATTCATAATCTTTTGGTTTATTCCCTAAGCCGGACAAGCCGGAACCAAACAGGCAATTATGTAATTTTCCAATAATGGAACTACTTACACAAAGATATAGCGAAAAAATTAGCGGCATACTTAGTTGTTATGACCGCATAGTTATTACGGGTACATTACCTGTAT
>Ga0307373_10013628_pt1 | contig 11338 bp, 12 predicted proteins | sample OX2MG_FD_202534 | JGI IMG/M metagenome (GOLD analysis project Ga0307373, IMG submission 202534) | Soil microbial communities from Risofladan, Vaasa, Finland - OX-2 | ecosystem: Environmental > Terrestrial > Soil > Coastal area > Acid sulfate soil | place: Finland: Risofladan, Vaasa | collected... | reverse complement strand
ATAAGCGCTTGCGCCGAGGAGCCGATGGACATGAGGAGGATGACCGAGCCGATACCGATCACGATGCCGAGCATCGTAAGGAACGAGCGCAGTTTCGCGTGCTTCAGACCGCGCGTGGCCGTTTGAATGGAATCTCGTAATTTCATAGTAATTGGAAATTAGTAATTGGAAATATGGGATTTTTTCTTAATTATCAAATTACGTAATTACTTAATTGTCGGGTTTTATTTGAAAAATTCTCCCGCCCCATGCCGTCTGCCGTCGATTGGTTTATCCGACGCGATCGATCCGTCTTTGAGCTGGATCAACCGGTCGGCGAACTCGGCAGTATAAGTTTCGTGGGTCACGAGGATGATCGTGCGGCCGGTGTCGTGCAGGTCGTCGAGGATCTCCATAATCTGCGCACCGGATTTCGAGTCGAGATTGCCGGTCGGCTCGTCGGCGAAGATCACATTCGGGTCGTTTACCAAGGCACGCGCGATCGCGACCCGCTGTTTCTGCCCGCCCGAAAGTCGTCCTGCTTCCATATCTATTTTTTCTTTGAGTCCGACCGATTCGACGGCGCGTTCGACGAGCGCCCTGCGTTCGGCATTCGGCACGGCGTCGTTGTATATGAGCGGCAATTCGACGTTTTCGTACACCGACGAGCGCGAGAGCAGGTTGAACGATTGGAAAACGAATCCGATCTCTTTGTTGCGGACCTTCGCGAGCTCTTTGTCGTTCAAATCGCTTATGCTCTTACCAGCGAAGGCATATGCGCCGCTTGTCGCGCGGTCGAGAAAGCTCAGGAGGTGAAGCAGGGTCGATTTGCCCGAACCCGACGGCCCCATAATGGAAACGAATTCGCCTTTTTTGATCTCGAGCGAAACGTCGTGGAGCGCGATCGTTTCCATTCCTTCGTCGCTGTAGATTTTGCCGAGGTTACGTACTGATATCATGAATGATTACCGTCGTCCCGGCGGAGGCCGGGATCCGTGCTTCCGAATTAGACTTCCGGGAGCGTGGATTCCCGCCTTCGCGGGAACGATGGATTATTACTGCGTTTTCAATCCGATATTCACCAATTTATCTCCTTCGCTCACGCCCGAGGCGATCTCCACGTTGCCGCTCTGGTCGCGAATGCCGAGTGTTACGGGTACCTGGATGTTCGCGCCATTCTTGTATTCCACGGCGAACGTTCCCGAGTCGTTTTGCAGTACCGCGGCTTCGGGAACGATGAGCACGCCCGTGTCCTTTTTGGTTTCGATCTGGAGGTTCGCCGTGAGCCCGCTCTTGAACCGCGGATCGGGTTTGTCGAAATCGATCGTCACCTTGAAATCGACGACGCCATTCACGATCGTTTGCGCGGGATCAATCTTTGTGACCTTGCCCATAAATGTTTCGCCGGGAAAAGCATCGAGCGTGATACTTACGGGGTCGCCGATATTCACTTTTCCGATATCGACTTCGGGGACGTTCACGTCGATCTCGAGGTTACTCGCCGAGATTACGGAAATAAGGGTGGCGCCGGGCGAAGCGATCTGGCCGACCTTCGCGTCCTCGCGCGTGACCGTCCCATTAATAGGGGAATGAATCACGGTTTGGTTGATCTGCGCCTGGACTGATTGTACGTTCGCCTGCGCCTGCGCGACCGCCGCCTGTTGCGCTTCGATGTCCTGTGAGGTCGAACCGGCGAGCTGAAGGTTCAGCTGGTCTTCGTTCTGTTTCACCACTATTTTTTGCGAAGCAATCGTCTGCGAGGCTTTATCGACGTTCGTGACCGCCGCCGAAACTTCCGATTCCGCGGCTGTGACGCTCGTTTTATAAGCCGTGAGCGTGGAGGTATTGAGCCCCGGGGCGCTCGCGAGCGCGTTCATGAGATCGTTCAGAAGCGTGACTACGCTCGCAAGATGCGAATTGGCATGCATCACGGCCGCGTCGAGCGCGTCCGTGGACGTGCTCGTGGACGAGGTGAGCGCGGCAAGTTCGTTCTGCCAGGCGTCAAGATCGTCTCCGGCGAGCACGCGGTCCGATTGTGCGTTGATCTGCGCCTGCGAATCGGTCACGGTGAAAGTGAGCTGCGGCGTCGGCGTATCGGCGTTCGTGAAAAGCGCGCTCACCTGGTTTCGCACGGCGTCGCTTGCTTTCGCGTATGCGTCCGCGAGGGTGGCGGGCACGCCGTCATAATCGTTCGTGAGATCCTGCTCGGCTTTTGCGATGTTTGTACGCGTGATCGTGATGTCCTCCGGCCGCGTGCCGGCTTTGAGCCCGTCGAGCTTCGCCTGTGCCGCCTGGGCGCTCGCCTGCGCCTGCGCAAGCTGGGCCTGGAGTTCGCTCGCGTCGAGTTCGGCGAGCGGTTCTCCCGCGGTCACCATGTCGCCAACCGCGACATGCACCGCGGCGATTCTGCCCGATGCCTGGAATGCGAGGTCGGTGTTCGATATGGGCGAGGTGTTCCCCGTGACAATTACTTCTTCCGCGATATCGCCCCGCGCGACCGTAATGAGATTTACCGGCGCTTTTTTACCCGAGACAAAATACCAAATGAGGCCGACGGCGACTATCGCGACTGCCGCCCAGGTAATAATTTTCTTTTTGAAAAATGCACGCATGGGATGAATGATTGTTAGTCTCCTGCCTTTGTCATATGCGATTCGACCATCTCCTTCATCTTTTTTTCTCCGATGAGTCCGCCGACCAATTTTCGCAAGATGCGCTGTAATTCGCTTACGTCCCGCTCGCCGAGTTTCTTCAGATTCCGCGTAATAAGGTCGTTTTCGCCGATAAAAGAAATACCCGCCATGATCTTTTCTCCGCGCTTCGTGAGGCGCAGGGGACTGCGCCTGCGGTCGCGCTCGTCGCGCTGACGTTCGATAAGCCCTTTTCGTTCGAGCGTGTTTATGACGGGCACGAGGGTCGCGGGCGCGAGCATTGTTTCGCGGCTCAAGTCGCTCAAGGTCCGCTTTCCGTGCCGCACCATGTTCAGCACGCCGAATCCCAGGGGATTGACGCCCGCGCCGCGTGCTTTGAGCCGCCGTCCGATATCCTGCCGGGCGGTCTTCATAAACATGAATGCGAGCAGCTTAATCTCGGATGCCGCCGAGACGGAGACCCTTTTTTTCATAATTAGTTCGTATACTAATCATACGTCTATTAAGATTGCATGGTCAAGTGGCTGCGTCGATTCGGCCAAGCGCGTCGAATAGTCGCCGCCATCCCGGAAAGCCGCCGTGTGGCTTATCCGGGACCCCGACCCGTATGTAAAAAAGATAGGCATAAAAATATTGACGGTCTTGCCGTGTTATGATAATCTGGGCGCGGCAGCTTGAAAGAGCCCGTCTCAAAAGGAGAGTCCATGACCATCAAAGAACGGCTCGCAAAAATTTCTTTTTTCCCCGTGAAAACGGACGTTTCATCGCTTGCTGAAAATGAGCGGCGGGCACTCAGGCACGCCGTTCGCGCGGCGGAGCTCATGACGGACATTTATATTCGCCAGCAGTCGCCGAAGAACGAAGCGATCTACGAAGCGCTTCAAAAACGGAGCGACGCCGAAGGCATCGACCTGCTCAACTATTTCCGGATCCACGGTTCGCCGTGGGACGGATTCGACCAGAATATTCCTTTTGTGCCGGGCGTCGGTCCGCGGCCGAAGTTCGGGTCGTTCTATCCCGAAGGATTCAAGAAAGGAGAATGGAATTCCTGGCTCGCGGTGCATTCCGAAGACCGGACCGCTTTCGAAAGCCCGTACACGGAGATCGTGCGGCAGGGCAACTCCCTTGCCGCTGTGCCGTACTCGGGAAGATATTCCGATCTATTGCTTGAAGCATCGCAGGAATTGCGCGCGGCGGCGAAAGAATTGCCCGGCGGAAAGTTGAAATCGTTTCTTGAAATGCGCGCGGACGCGTTCCTTTCGAACGAATATTTCGAGAGCGATATGGCATGGGTGGATACGGGCGGCCATCCGTTCGAAGCGACGATCGGACCGTACGAAACCTACTTCGACGAGTTGCTCGGGCTTAAAGCGTCGTTTGAGGCGTTCGTGGGCGTTCCCGACAAAGACGCGACGGCGGCGCTCGAGAAATTTCTTCCTGCGCTCCCCGATTTCGACCGGCTACTTGGCATAGAATTCGATTTCAAGCCAAAAGGCGCGGCGACCCCGCTTGAGGTCGTCGCGGATGTTGTGCGCGGCGGCGAAGCGGCGTTCGGATACCTGTTCGTTGCTTATAATCTGCCGAACGACCGGCGCGTGCATGACCTCAAAGGCTCGAAGAAAGTGTTTTCACGTACAATGATGCAGGCGAAGTTCGAAACGCTCGTGCGTCCGGTCGCGGAACGCGTCCTTTCGAACCGCGATCTCGCGCGCTGCACGTTCGACCGCCGGCTGCTCTTTGTGCTTGCGCACGAGCTTGCGCACGGCCTCGGGCCGAGTATGGCGAAAGACGGCGGCCGAGAAGTCCAATTTTCGGTGAAGCTCGGCGATCTGCATTCGTGCATCGAGGAAGCGAAGGCCGACATGCTCGGCGCGCGCCTCCTCGGTTATTTCCGTGAGCGTAATCTTATTGACGATGAAACGCTTGCCGGGTGCATTGTTCAGGACATCGCTTCCTACGTCCAAAGCTGGCGGCAGGGATATACGGAGGCGCATGCACGCGGGCATCTCGTGGAATATAATTGGTTCGCGCATCGGAACGCCGTGCGGTACGATGTCGCGAAGAAGGTATTCGAGATCGACGCGGAGCGGACGCTCGCCGCGATGTGCGATTTGAGCACCGAATTGCTGAACCTTGAAGTCGCCGGCGATTATGCCCGGGCAAAAGCATTTCTGGACCAATGGTCCTCGGTGCCGCCCGAGATCCCCGCGATACTCGAAAGATTGGGGGACCTCCCGGTCGCGGTTTCTCCGATCTACGACGCAAGCGGTCTGTAGTTCCCGGTTTTTTTACGAACGGCCCGGCATACATGCGGGCCGTTTTTTTATTGTGCCAGCCTCGCACATTGATAAAGGAAATATAAAGTCTTTAGAACCCATCTCAAAAGCAGATCGCACGGCTCTTTCGGTACTGTTCGGCTGCACATTCGTGCTGCTGCACTCAGTATCTCGTCGCCTTCGCTCCTCGGCAAATCGCGAATTGCTCCTTGAAATACCACAAGGGCATTCCTGCAGAGCAATTCGCGATTTTCGCTCGAACATTCCGCGAAATATCCGCGCGCCTGCTTTTGAGATGGGTTCTGTTTGCACAGCACTCCCCGATTCACTATTATTAATGCATATCCCATGACCAAAATTTCCCGATCCAAGCTCGAATTATTCACCCAATGCCAGCGCTGTTTCTGGCTCGACCTGAATCATAAGGTGAAGCGCCCGCAAGGGCCGCCGTTCACGATCAATAACGCCGTGGATTTCCTTTTGAAGCAGGAATTCGACGTGCATCGCGAAAACGGCACGCGCCATCCGGTGATGGTGAAGTACCAGGTGGACGCGGTTCCGTTCCGGCACGAAAAAATGACCCAGTGGCGGCATAATTTCACGGGCGTCCAGTTCTACCATGCGCCGACCGATTTCATGGTCTATGGCGCCGTGGACGACATCTGGGTGACTCCCGACGGCGAGCTCATGGTCGTCGATTACAAAGCAACCGGCGCGAACCAGCATCAAATCTACGACTCCTATCGCCGCCAGATGGAGATCTACCAGTGGCTTCTGCGGCAAAACACGTTCGTCGTCTCACCCGTAGGTTATTTCGTTTTCGCGAAAGTGGACAAGCAGGGCGGTTTCGGCAACGGCGAAGCGGCGCTCTCCTTCGATCTTCTGCTCGAATCGATTCATGGCGACGACTCTTGGGTCGAGCAGACAATCGTGAACGCGAGAAAAACGCTCAACGAAAAAAAGATGCCCGAGGCCGCCGTCGATTGCGATTACTGCATCTACCGCGAGCAGGCGAAGAAATTTTAAAAAATCGCAGAAGTGCCGTCGTCCACTGCGAAGGCAGAGGATCCATGCTCCCCGATAAACGTTCGGGAGCGTAGATCCCCACGACGGAACAACGCTATGCCTCCCAAATCCCTCCATTGGACGTTCCACGCGCGCGACAAAATGCGATTTTATCGGCTGTCCGAGCAGCGCGTGCGGCAGGTATTTCACGCGCCGAAGCGCGTGGAAGAAGGCGTTGCCCCGAAAACGATTGCGATGATGGCGCCGACATCGACCAAGGGAAATGCGGGCAAGGAAGAGACCTGGTCCCAGGAAATTTGGGTGATGGTGGAAGATAAGAAAAACGTGCGCAAGATCATTTCCGCCTGGCGCTATCCCGGCAGGACGAAACCGCGCAGCGCGGCGGCGATGGAGCAGATGCGAAAAGCGTATAATGAATATAAAACGTCAGAAGAGAAATAACGCAGGAAATAGCAAATGAGAAATTGGATTATAATTATTTTGCTGGTTCTTGCGGCGGTTGCGGCGGCCATCATGATATTCACTCCGAATGTGCCCCCGCAAAGCACCTCCCAAGATTTTTCACAAGCTACTACCTCAACTATTACCCAAGCTACTACTCCAATGATCATCACAAGCCCCTCATTCGAAGACGGCACGAAGATCCCCGCGAAGTTCACTTGTAGTGGCGGGAACATCAATCCCGAACTTGGCATTCAGAATGTGCCGGAAAATACAAAAGCCCTTGCGCTTATCGTGGACGATCCGGACGCGCCGTCGGGAACGTTCACGCACTGGTCTGTCTGGAATATCGATCCCGGGACGACCGTTATCAAAGAGGAAAGCGTGCCGCCCGGCTCGGTCGAGGGGACGAATAGCTACGGCCATACCGGCTGGCGCGGCCCGTGTCCACAGGTACCCGGACCGGCACACCACTATCACTTCAAACTCTATGCGCTCGATGCTACACTGAATAACGGGTCCGGTGCGATCCCTGCGGAGGTGGAAGCGGAGATAGCGAAGCATGCGATCGCCAAAGCGGAACTTATCGGCATCTATCCATAACATCATTTCGCATATGAAAACGACGAATGGCAACGCGCACGCGGCGGCGATCATCCTGCGATGGGGCCTCGCATTCATCTTTTTTTACGCCGCGATCTCGAGCCTGCGGAGTCCGGATAACTGGATCGGATTTCTGCCGCATTTCGTGCAAGTAGCTTTCCCCGGGAATCTGTCGCTCACGGTTTTCGCGGCGCTCGAAATCATCCTCGCCGCATGGCTGTTTTCGGGGCGCAAGCTTGTCTGGTCGGCCGGCCTTGCGTCGCTCGCCCTGCTCCTTGTTATTCTCGCGAACCTCGACGCGATGGATCTTATTTTCCGCGATGTCGGGCTTCTCTTCGCGGCGCTCGCGCTGCTTGAGCTTGCGCGGAACGGCGCGCATACGGCGGAAACGGAAGAGTAGGACTCATCTCGAAGGTTGCACTATCCTTTGACGGAGAAGTGATCCCGCATAAAAAACAGCGGTCCGCGGACCGCTGTTTTTTATGCGTCGATGCGAGGAATCACTGGTTCGTCGGGCTCTGCGCTCCCGGCGGAGGGACGATCACAGGCGACGGTTGAGCAGCGCTTTTCACCGTCATCGAAGTGATCTGGATCATGATGCGTTGCAGGGCATTGATGATGCCGCTCAACTGCACTCTCGCTCCCGGCTCGATCGGATTTTCTATCGTAAGCGTCTGGCCGTCGGAGGTTTGCAATACAAACGAGCCGTCGCTGTTCACGGATGTTACCGTGCCGCTCACGCCCGTCGAAGTAATCGGCTCGGAAAGGTCGCGGACGATGTCCGCGTTGAGGGAAGTGGCGTTGTCCGAGTCCATCGTGCCGTAGATATTCAGTGAATCTCCTCCTTTGATGTCGGCAAAGCTGATCGGATTGCGGCCTCGATCCAAGATGATCGTTTGTGAATCGACGGTCACCACGTATTTCCTGAGCATGGCGATGTTCGGCGCGATCGAGGGCGGCAGGGTGACATTCGCGGCCGCGGGACTTTCCGAAAGCGACTGCAAACCCATCGGACAAGCGATCGTTTGCTTTGTAGCGTTCCCGTCGCCGAAGCCATAGCAAGGATATGCCTGTTCCTGGACCACGACGAGCGTCTGTGGGTTCGAAGAAGCGGTCGTCGAAATCACCTGGACGTTATTCAGCTGGATGAACTGCTTTTCGGCCGGTTTGGAAAGGTCGCGCACGATGTAGGCCTGGATACTGCCATCCTGGTTGTACGCGCCGTACACATTTATCGAATCGCCCGGAGCGAAATCGGCGAGCGTCGCCGGACTTTGGTCGCGAAGACGGAGGATGGTGTTCGCGGCGATCTCGATCCGATAGGCGAAAACGGGCGGTCGGAAGAGGATTGCCGCCGAGGCGGCGCTCGATATGCCGGAAGACGGTTGCGCTGTACTGCTCGAAGCTGCCGGCTGCGGAGGCGTCGGGCAAGAGATCGGTTGTGCAGTGTTGGAAGTCGGGCTATCGAAGGCAAAGCATTTCGCGGCGCCGGCGGAAGCCGAAGCGGATGGCGCAGCTTGCGGCACGGCGCCGCTCGCGCCTTCGAGCGGCGTGGGAGGATAATAGTTCGCGTTCGCCGCGATGATCTCGGCGGGCGCATTGGTTCCCGAAACGCTCTCGATTTGCAGATTATTGAATTGGATGATATCGCCCGTCTGCGTTGGAACGGGGTACGCGATGACTCCGGGGGAAGCGATCCCGCCGCCGCTTGCCGCCGCGCCGCTTACCACTGCGGTCGGCGCTAGTTGCGCCTGCGCGCCGAACGCACCCGCGAGAAGCACTATCGCACCGACCAAACCATATATTTTTTTCATGTTATTTAATTTTATAGTTACCGGCGAACCTTTTCTCTATAATACCATTTTTCGACTCCATTCGTTACAATGATGGAATCCATCTCTATGCACACGTTCCGCACCCGATTCGGGAAAAACATCGTCGCTGATTTTTTGCCGCCTCGGAAACGATCGAACAAAGTCGTCATTTTTTGCCCCGGGATGCCCTCCGATCCTTCGCGCCCGGACCTTATCCGCTATTTTTCCGGGAAGGGATATTGGTTTTTTTCTTTCAGATACCGCGGCAGCTGGGAAAGCGGCGGGAAATTCCTGAAACGTTCTCCCGAGAAAGATGTGCTGGATATCATCGGCCAATTGCCGAAAGGATTTACGAGTGCCTGGGATAAAAAGGAATTTTCCATCAAACGCCCCGAGATTTATCTTATCGGAACGAGCTTCGGCGGCGCGGCGGCGATCCTCGCCTCGCGGGACAAGCGCGTGAAGAAAGCCGTGGCGCTTTCGCCTGTCGTCGATTGGAAAGCGCTCATCGTTTCCGGCGAAACCGTCGATTGGACGTATCGCTTCACCCGCAACTGGTTCGGGGAAGTGTATCGCTGGGACAAGAAGGATTCCGACAAGCTGAAGAACGGGAAATTCTACAATCCTGCGGCGCAGATACGGCGGATCGACGGGAAGAAATTGCTTATCGTTCATGCGAAAGACGACAAGGTCATCCCCTTCGGTCCCGTCAAAAAATTCGCCCGCGAAACCGGCGCAAAATTCCTGCTCCTGAAAAAGGGCGGCCATTTGTCGGCATCGATCCTCGTGAAGCCGGGATTGTATAAGCGCGTTGCACCGTTTCTCCGTTCCTGATATGCTTTTCCGTAGCGGATTTTTCGGTTGAAAGGAGCTGTATATGCGAGCAGAGGAAATGACAAAGACGGGAAAACCGATTTTCGGACAGCCGAGCAGGGAGACGACGATTTATTTCAATTGGACTTTGACGCGGGACGTGGTGCGCGACTACATCGCCCTGGACGGTACCGTATTCGGAAAAGAACTTGTCGGACGCATACCGACGGATACAAAAGGATTCCCTTTTGCGATCGTTCTGAAAGAGGATTTTTTCATCGAGCCCTTGAGCGTATTCGCCGACAATGCCGGTTGTCCGGAATGCATCAGAATCAGAAACGACCACACAACCGATTCGCGCTTTTCGTCGACTCTTTTCCCGCTTGAATTTATCGAGAAAATCGAGGAAGTAGATACACGCGGATTCCAAAAGAGGAAGTAGATACACGCGGATTCCAAAAATAGATCGTTTTGCGATCTATTTTATTTTTGCTACACTTAAGCGCATGAAATTAAGCATCGGCATTGTCGGGCTTCCGAACGTGGGGAAGTCCACTTTGTTCAAACTACTTACGAAGCAGGAGGTGAACATCGCGAATTATCCCTTCGCCACGATCGATCCGAACGTGGGCGTGGTTTCGGTGCCGGACGAACGGCTCCGAAAGCTTACAAAGCTCAGTAATTCCAAAAAGACGATCCCGGCGGTCGTCGAGTTTTACGATATCGCGGGGCTCGTGAAAGGCGCGAATAAGGGCGAAGGCCTCGGCAATCAGTTTCTGTCGCACATCAAGGAGACACAGGCGATTGTGCTCGTACTGCGCGTGTTCCAAAACGCGGATATTATCCACGTCGAAAATTCCGTGGACCCCATGCGCGATCTCGAGATCGTGAACACCGAACTGATTTTGAAAGATTTGGATGTCGTCGAGAAACGGCTTGCAAAGGCGGAAGCCGAGGCGCGGACCGGCGCGAAGGCCGCAATCGAGGATCGCGGCCACCTGGAGCAGATCAAAAAACTGCTCGACGCGGGCGGACTGCTTTCCGCGCACGCGCACGAAGAATCGTATACCACTATTCAGAAGAACATGAGAATAAGAGAAATGAACCTGCTTACCGCGAAGCGGCAGATCTATCTGTTGAACGGAGTCGAGGGCGATGTTTCGGACGAGCTCCGGAAAAAGATCGGCGAACTCGGCGGCGAATACATTGTCGCGGATTTGGGCAGCGAAAGCAACGAGGCCGTGTCGGCGCTCGTGAAAATTGCGTACAAGGCGCTCGGACTCATCAGTTTTTTCACGACCGGCGAGGACGAGACGCGCGCGTGGACGATAGAGGCGGGCATGAAGGCGCCCGAAGCGGCCGGCACGATCCACACGGATTTCGAGAAGAAGTTCATCCGTGCGGAAGTGGTGAGCGCGGCGAAGCTTCTCGAGCTCGGCGGCTGGCACCAGGCGAAGCAAAAAGGCCAGATCCGGCTCGAAGGCAAAGACTATGTGATGCAGGACGGCGACGTGATCGTGGTGCGCCACGGTTGAGACTCCGGTTTTCCTTTTCGAGGACGCTTTACCGTTGACCGCAATCTTCATTGAAAAGATCGGGAATGAAATTGTCCGGGTCCATCGGTCCAATACGGGCTTCCGGTTCGGCGCTCGCGTTCGGTTCTTAGGATAAATGAAGCTTGATTTTTTGCATCAGTTATGATAAAATACCATTTAGTATTTTAGAGAAGGAGGGT
>Ga0307373_10013624_pt1 | contig 11340 bp, 14 predicted proteins | sample OX2MG_FD_202534 | JGI IMG/M metagenome (GOLD analysis project Ga0307373, IMG submission 202534) | Soil microbial communities from Risofladan, Vaasa, Finland - OX-2 | ecosystem: Environmental > Terrestrial > Soil > Coastal area > Acid sulfate soil | place: Finland: Risofladan, Vaasa | collected... | reverse complement strand
ACTCTGAGACCGTCGGCGGCGGCACCCCGTGGGACGACGACCACGACCGCGAGGTCTACCGGCTGGTGCGGCGATGAGCTGGCGCACCGTCAACGAGCTGGCATCCCGGGACGATCTGGTCGTCGCGATGCGCGAGGTGCGGTCGATCCTCGGTAACCTGCGATTCGCCGCCGAGCGCATCTGCTGGGCGTACCCGTCGGGTGGCTACGGCGTTGATGGCGACCCGACGGCGGGCCGGATGCACCGTCGATGCTGCGGGCCGAGGGCCACCTGCTGGAGGCCGGCTGGTCGGGAGACGCATGACCACCGAGCCCGCCGACCGACCCGCGTCGGAGCCGAACGTGTGGACGGCGTATCACCTGCCGCGCCTGCGGCGGCTGGGGTCTCGACGCGCGCTCGACCTATCGGACGCGCTCCGTGTTGCCCGCGGGCGGGACGAGGGCGTTGCTTGCGGGTGTCCCGAGCCCATCGCTATGGATGGCTGCATCCCTAATGATGACTGGTATCGCGAGCCCATTGCTAACAACGACTGGCCCAAAGTCTGACACGGCGCGCTGGGGCGGCCCCCCGGCCTCCTCCCCCCACCGGACAAACATCGACTCGCACTGCGGCGCGTCCGCGGCCACGCTGGAACGAGCGCAGGCCCGCAGGTTGGTTACGCCGCTGGACTCGGTCGGGCACGAGATGCCGGGGACGGTTCCGACGACGGTTTTCCGTCCCGTTGGGGTGAAGACGAACCAGTACCCGGCGATCCCGAGCCCGCCAAGGAAGGCGACCAGCACCAACCGCTCGCGACGGGTCTTCCCGTACGTCCAGGCGAGGAAGGCGATCACGAGGACGACGATTCCAAGCAGCGCCCAGAAGTTGCTCGGAAGCGGAACCGCGAAAGCGGCGACCGTAATGGCGCCCTCGACGATGCCAGCCACGAGCCATCCAAGCCAGCCGGGTCGACCTCCCACTGGTTGGGTCGGTTGCTCGTCCGACAACGCTCCGCAGATCGCGCCTGGATCCTCGGATTCCTGGCAACGGCGGCAGAGCCCGCCCTGTATCGGCACGGCGGTCTGCTCACAACGACGGCAGCGGGCGACTTGCGGCATCGCGACCCTGATCTCTGGGATACCCTCGTTGAGTCACACCGTGCGCTCGCCGTGCGCCGGGGGCTACCCGCCGACGAACCCAACAACTCCGGCCGAGCCCCTCGGCGACCCTTCCCGCGCACGAGCGGGTGGGTCGAAACTCCACGCGACTCGATTCGGCAGACCACCCACCCCACCTCCCCGCGAGAAATGCCGGATTAATATGGGCTCTGTGGGTTGTCGAGATCGGCCCGGTTGCGGGTATTTTGCCCCGATCGGACCCGTCCACGGGCAACCCATGAGATCCCAGTCCCCATGCGGGTTCTCGCAATTTGTGGCGCCCGCCAGGACCCGCCGAAATCGTGGGTGGACGCACCCTTCAGAAGCCCGATTGCCGCGCGCGGGCGGCGATCTGGGGGGAGTCACATGGAGGCACCCCCGCATGACCCCTGGGGGGCGGGGGGCCCATTTATCCCCGAGCCGTCAAAGCCGCTCCTATGCCCTGCTGTGGGCCTTCCTGGCCGTATCTGGGGAGCGCGATGACCGTGACCGAGCCGCCGACACCGCCCCGGCGCACTCTTCTGGACGAATGGGCGACGGCGCTCTTGGAGCGGATCGACACCTACGTGCGCGCGCTCGACGACCGCAGCGCCGCGATCGCCGCCGGGCTGCCTGTCCAGGTGGTCGTCGACCAGGCGGGGGTCTCGCGGACGATCGTTGACCGCATCCGGTCCGCACGCAGCGCGATTCCCGACAGCAACCGACCGACCGGCCGCGAGCTGCTGAACGAGGTGGTCGCACAGGACGCGGCCCCGACCAGCGAGGCGGGCCGTCGATGATCCACATGGAGGTACGGACGCAGATCGATTAGGCCCTGTGCGGACCGCCGGATGACATCGAGGCCCGAGTCCGCGAGCGTGGGTATGAGGTGGATCGGACGCTTGACGCCGCGACGTTGACCCGCGCCGTCGCCGACGCCCGCGTGCTGCGTGAAGTCGAGGGCGACACGCAGCAACGATCCGCAAGACCACGCCCGAGACCGGCAAGACCCGCTACCAGGTCCGCCGCCGGGACGCACAACTCCCCATGGTTACGGCGTTGTGGGAGGGTCCCGAGGTCGATCGCGGCATCCTGACCAGCACCGTTCGAGTGTACGCGTCCCAAGGGTCTCACTAGACTCGATGCATGCCCCGACGCCCCGATGCATGGCTGAGCCAGACGGCTGATCCCGCGGGCGCCGAGCTCGAGCGCGCGCTTGAAGGGCTTGTCGAGCGCCTGGAGCAGGCGGTCGGTGCGGCCGAGCGCACCGCCGGACGCACGCCCCTGGGTCTGCGGGAGGTCGAGTTCGCACCGGGGGTACGGCACTACCTGTGTGCGTTTGAGGGTCCGGCGTTTCTATGTTTGGCGGATATGGGCCGACCGGTCCTCGATGCCCACATCGTCCACAGGGTGGCGACCGTTGGCCTGGTCTGGGAGCAGCTGGAGGCGGATGTCGACCCGTCACGGCTCGGGGACGTGGCGTCTGCCGCCGCCCGCGTGCTCGCGGCGACCGACTCACCGGGCGCGATGGTCGAGGCCGTGGCCGAGACCGCCGAACACGCCAGGGTGATCAGTGCGTGGCGAGAGTCGCCGCTGCGCGCAGTCGCCTCGCTGGTGCAGGTCGATGTCCTGTTCGCGCTCCAGGAGCGCGGGCATCGCGCATATACCCGGTTCATTCGGGGCTCCGAGCCTCTGGTCGCCCGGCAGGACGAGCTGTCGGCGGACCTCGTTGACGCGTTGGGTGCATTCGAGCGAGCGTCGATCGCCGCCGGCCTCGGCGCGCGGCTGGCGGACCGCCTCGGTGGCGTGGTGAGCTCGTGCGATCAGGCGGCCGCCGAGATCGTCGCTGCGCACGTGACGCCGTTGGATGTCCAGGAGCCCGGACGGTGATCGGCACGGAGATCGCATTCCGGCTCGGGGCCGGAACGCTCGACGACGCCAGGGCGATTGCGGGGCGCCTTGCCCGTCTCGCGCCCGAGGCCATCGAACACATACTGTTCTGTGATGCGGACGCCGGCGAATACGGCTGCCTGGCCGTCTGGGAGCGTGCGCGTGACGCCGATGCGTATGTCGCCTCGGCAGCGGTCGGCGCGGAAATCGCAGCGCTCGCTGAGCGGATGGGCAAGCCCAGCCGCGTGCGCCGCTACGTGATGGAGTACCAGCGTGAGCGCCGCGCACCCGGCGACGCGTAACACGTGGCACAGCGGCGCCGCGCCGCGCGACGACGGTCCGCACCCGCGTATAGGCTCACCGATGTGGATCCCACGACCATTGTTGTCATGGACGGCGACCAGACCGGTCAGGAACTGCTGGTCGAGGCCTTGCGTGTCCTCGAGCCGGAGGTGTCCGGTCTCCCACTGAGCTTCGAGCACTACGACCTCTCGCTGGAGTCGCGCCGGCGCACCGGCAACCAGATCGTCCACGACGCGGCACGGGCGATGCGCCGCGCCGGATACGGGCTCAAGGCCGCCACGATCACCCCGGAGGAGTCCGGCGACGTCGGGAGCCCGAACGCGCTGCTGCGTGAGGAGATCGACGGGCGGGTGATCATTCGGACCGGCCGCCGGCTGCCCGGGGTACGTCCGATCGGCGGCATCCACGCACCGATTTCCGTCGTGCGGATGGCTGTCGACGACGCGTACGGGGCCGTCGAGCACCGCGAAGGCTCCGGACTCGACGAGATCGCCTGGCGGACCGAGCACATCTCGCGGCGTACGTGCCGGGCGGTGGCGGAGTTTTCATTCCTCCAGGCGCGTCGCATGAATGCGACCGTGTACGGGGGTCCGAAGTGGACCGTCTCGCCGGTGTACGAAGGCATGATGAAAGAGGAGCTGGATGCGGCGGCCGAGCGCCACCGCGACGTGCGTTACCGACCCGTCCTGATCGACGCCGCCTATGCGGGCCTGATCACCCACACCGGCGATGCGCTCGTCGTTCCGGCGCTCAATCGTGACGGCGACTGTCTGTCCGACATGGTGCTGCAGCTGTTCGGGTCGATCGCGGGCGCGGAATCGTTACTCCTGGCCTTTGACGACGACCTCCAGGCGACGACGGTCATGGCCGAGGCGCCCCACGGGACCGCGCCGAGCCTGGAGGGAAAGAGCATCGCCAACCCGCTGGCGATGATCCTTGCCGGCGCCGCGCTGCTGGGATTCGTCCACGATCCGACCGCAACGATGGTGTCGCGGGGGATCTACGAAGCCGCACTCGAGGCGGTCGCCGACGACGTGCGGACCGCGGACCTCGGTGGTCATCACTCCACCGAAGAATTCACCAACGAAGTCATCAAGCGCCTGCGGACCAAGCTCGACGTGTGGAGCTCGCTCGGCGACTCGGCGGTGATCTAGCGCTCTCCGCGCGCCCGCTGGGCCCGGCGCTTGCCGATCACCATCACGACAAACAGGATGGCGATCACGACCAGCATGACGATGGGGTACCACCCGATCAGGCTCATGGCGCCCCGGGATCGGTCGGGCCTTCGGAGATGAACCCGATCAGGTCCTCGACGGTGAACCGCCCAGCCTGCATCGAGGCCACCAGCCCATAGATGGTCGCGGTGTGCGGGCGCTCCATCACATACGCGCGGATCGCGAGGTTTGCCTCCTGCTCCAGCGCGTCGACGCGGGCACGACCGAGCTCAGTTGCGCTGACGCCGTTGGGCCGGACCACGGCAAGGTCATCCTGGACCAAGCGCGCGATCAGGTCGGCGATCTCCTCGCCGTCCGCCCCGAAGTGCTCGGCAAGCGTGGTGATGGCGATCGGCTCACCCGCGCCGGTGTGCACCAGTTCGCGCAACAAGAGGTAGGTGCCGGCGGACAGACCGCCGGCCGCGACGGTCTGATCAAGGACCCCGGCGAGCTCGGTCAGCAGCGCGATGTCTTCATCGCTGCGGTACATCGCTACGGGCCGAAACGATGCGCCGGCGCGGGGCGCGTCAGGATCGTCGCCTGGCCAGCCCAGGTCCGGCCGGTGATCCCGAGATCGTCAAGCAGCTGCAGCGCCGAGCGCACCACACCCACGCGGGCGCCGCGCCCCTGGGTATTGGCGATCGTAATCGAGAAGTCGTGGTCGCCGGGGCCGTACAGCGGACGGGCGTTGGCGCGGGCGAGCGCGACGCGCGCCTCGTTCAGGTTGGCCGGGTCGTCCAAGGCGACATACGCCTCGCAAAACGACCAATCCGCAGGGAGCTCGTCGACGACGGAGTCAAAGGCAGCGACGTGGCTCATGACCGAAACCGTACCATGCGGGCCCGCGCCCTCCGGCTCACGACGTCAGCACAAACGGGGCGAGCGCCGTGCGCACCGCGTCGGCCGCCGCCGCGAAGCGGGCGTCGTCGAGCACGGGCGTGTGCGTTCCCAGCGCGATGGACTCCGGCAGCACCACCCAGCTGACGCAGCCGCCGTGCTCGGGGCCGACCTCGAGGACCGGTGGGTCAGCCACGCGCGCGACGCGCAGGACCACTGCCCACAGCGGCTGCGTCCGCCGCCACCGCAGTCGCTCGTTGGCGTAGTCGCCGGTCAGGATCTGCAGGCCGTCGATCGCCTCCAGTGCCTCGGGATCGCGAATCGGATACGAATCGTGGAGGTCCGCCCACAGCGTCAGGGGCAGATGCTCCAGGTCGTCGCGGCGCTCGAGTGCGTCGGCGTAGCGCGTGGCCGCGTCCGGCCGCACCAGCTCCGGACGTTGGTGGGCATAGGTCGGGAACAAAAAAAACGACGGATGCGGAAGCTCGAAGCGCTTCTCGCCGATCCCCCCTTTGCGGATGATCACGACCTGCTCGCCCGCGGCGAGCGCGTCACAGGTGACCGCCCATTCCTTGAGTGCTGCTGCTGGCATGTGCCGATCGTACCCGGATGCCGCACTGGCCCGCCCGACGCCTGTCGCATTGATAGCCTTACCGCCATGACTGACGAGATCCTTGCCCGCGCCGCCGATGGCGGCCGAATCACACCTGAAGAGGCGCTGCTCATCTACGAGACGGCGCGGCTCGAAGACCTGGGCGCCGCGGCCGACGAGGTCGTGCGCCGGCGCTACGGCGACGAGATCACGTACAACGTCAACGCGCACCTGAATCCCACCAATATCTGCGTGGTCGGATGCGGGTTCTGTGCGTTCGCGGTGTGGACCGACAAAGACGAGCGCGCCTACGCGTACAGCGTCGACCAGCTGGTCGAGCGCGCCGGTCAGCTCGTGGGCCACGGCATCACCGAGCTGCACATCGTCGGAGGCATGACCAAGGAGTACGACCTTCCGTACTACGAGGAACTGTTCACGGAGCTGAAGGCCGCATACCCGCATGTCGCGCTGACCGCGCTCACGGCCGTGGAGATCGACTTCATTGCCAGGATCTCAAAGGTCTCTAACCGAGAGGCGATCGAGCGGACGCGGGCCGCGGGACACGACACCATGCCGGGTGGCGGGGCCGAGGTCTTCTCCCGGCGGGTGCGGGAGATCATCGCGGACCGCAAGGTGCCGGCCGAGACCTGGCTGGACGTGCACCGCGAGGCGCACGCTCAGGGACTGCGTACGAATGCGACGCTGCTGTTCGGCCATTTTGAGACGCCGGAGGAGCAGGTCGACCACATGCAACGGCTGCGCGAACTCCAGGACGACACCGGAGGGTTCCAGGCATTCATCCCGCTGCCGTTCCTTCCCGGCAACACCGACTTTGCGTACTTGCCGGGACCCAGCCGCGAGGAGAAGTTGCGCACGATCGCAACCGCGCGGCTGTTCCTCGACAACTTCGCCCACGTCAAGGGCCACTGGGTCATGCTGGGCGAGGAGATCACGACCGAGGCGCTTCGCTATGGTCTCGACGACCTGTCGGGCACGCTGACCGAAGAGCGGATCGCGCACGCGACCACGGTGCAGACGCCCCTCGGACTGTCCCAGGACCGAATGACCGAGCTGATCCGCAGTGGGGGCAAAGTTCCCGCCGAGCGGGACACCCTCTACAACCGTCTCAGCTCGCCGGTCTCCAACTAGCGCCGCGAACGGCCGGCTCGCTGCGGAGCGTCGTGCGTCGCACCCGCGCGGAGGCGGCGTCTACAGTTGGCGGCGTCGCACGCCGTATGTGGCAAGTGCGGCGAAGATCAGGATCCACAGCAGGGTCCACAGCAGGTCGATCACCCGCGACGCGGGCACGATCACCACGAGACCGTTGATGTTGATGTCGGGCGCGGCCGGCCCCGCGTGCCCGCGTCGCTGGAGGTCCGCGAGCATCGGCGAGACGATTGCCCGGGGCAGGACGCTGTAGACCGAGTCGACAAACGACTGGGAGCCCCGCGAGATCGCGCCTTGGTCAAGGTCGGCCTTGAGATTGACCACCGCCTGGGCACAGACGAACACCATCAGCCCGAACACGCCGGCCGCGACGGGTCCGATCACCGACGCGAGCGCCGCGCTCGCGCACAGCACCAGGGCGCAGTTGACGACCCAGGCCAGCGTGTGGACGGCCAGAGGACCGTCCAGCCCGCGGCCAAGAGCGAGGCTTGTCAACTGCATGCCGACGCCCCAGATCGCAAAGATCCCGACCAGCGTTGCCAGGCGGGCGACCAGACGCACCGCGCCGACGCGGCTGGGCGTCGCCCCAGAGCCCACCAGCAGGCCCAGATAGCCCGACGACGCGTCGCGCGAGAACGCGCCACCGCCAAGGCCGACGGCGACGACCAATCCGCCGATCAACACCAGCGAGGCGCCGTTGGATTGCAGCGTGTCTGCGCGAGTCTGTCCGGATTGGCCGGCCGCGATGACGGCGACGATCGCAAGGAAGACCAGCCCGGCGAGCGTGGCGCCGAGGACCCAGCGCCGGCGGACGAGCGTCCGCAAATCGATCCTTACCATCAGCGTCGCCGCAGTCGAGTTCACGCCGGTGCTCCGTCGACGAGGCTCAGTGTCGTGCCCAGGAGGGCAGGAAAGCCTCCGGGGTCGGGGGTGCCGACGACGACGGTCACCGCGTCGGCCAGCGCCGCACGGATCACCTCGACCGTCTCGGGGTATTCCCACGGGTCATCCAGGACAAGGACCCGCGGCATCCCGGTGATCGCGCAGGCGAGACTTACCCGACGCACCTCACCGAGCTCCAGGGACGAGATCAGGCGTCGGTCGTCGCCGTGCAGTCCTGCACGCTCAAGCGCGACGTCGGCGCGCTCGTCGGTGCCACGGATGGCTCCGACGAGCCGGACGGCGTCGATGACCCGCATGCCCCGCGGAAACGGCATGCGCTCCGGCCCGTATCCGACCTGCTGGCGCACCGCGGGGCCTTGCGGTAACCCGCCGAGCACGCTGATGGCACCGCGACCGGGTCGGACCAGGCCGACCAGCGCCCGAATGAGCGTGGTCTTGCCGGCGCCTTCGTTGCCGGTGATGCACAGCCCACGCCCCGGAGGCACGTCGCAGTTGATCCCCGTGATCGCGGCCTCGGCCGTACCCTGGTAGCGGACCGTCAGGTCCGTTACCAGAATGCCGTCGTGGGGTGGCGCGGCCGCGGCGTCCTTGGGCGGACGCTCAGCGGCCACGAATAATTGCCAACACTTCGTCGCGCCGCGCCTGCATATCCACGTCCGAGACCAGGGACTCGAGGTTGAGACGGACCAGCGGCTCGGTGTTCGAGGAACGCACGTTGAAGTGCCAGTCGCGATACGCGACCGAGAGTCCATCGAGTTCCTGCTGTTGCGCGTCGGCGTATCGAGAACGCAGTTGGGCGAACACGGCCTGTGGGTCCGCGACGGTCGAGTTGATCTCACCGGAGATATGGAACCGCTCCCGGTAGCCCGCGATCAGCGTGGACAACGGGACATCGACGTTCGACAGCATCTCCAGGACCAGGAGTGCCGGGATGAGCCCGGTGTCGGCGTACGAGAAGTCGCGGAAGTAGTAGTGCCCGGAGACTTCACCGGCGAACAGCGCGTCGAGCTCGCGCATCCGGCGCTTGATGAACGCGTGCCCGACGCGGTTCTCGTGGGGGCGTCCGCCGGCATCGGTGATCGCCTCGCGGACCGCCCACGACGCACGGAGGTCATAGATGACATCCGCCGGACCATTGCGGCGTAGCAGGTGCCCAGCCAAGATCGCGGTGAGAAAGTCCCCGGGTACGAACTCGCCCGTGTCATCGATGAAAAAGCACCGGTCGGCGTCACCATCCCACGCGATTCCCAGATCCGCGTGTTCCGTGACGACCTTGGCTTCGATGAACTCGCGGTTCTCGGGGAGCAGCGGGTTGGGTTCATGGTTGGGAAAGGTTCCGTCGGGGTCCAGGAAGCACTCGACCGCATCGAGGTTCAGACGTTTGAGCACCGGTGCCAGGAACAGTCCAGCCATCCCGTTGGCTCCGTCGAGTACGACCCGCAGACGGCGGATGCGGCCCACGTCAACGAAGCCCATCGCCGCATCGACGAACCGATCGAGCAGGGTGTCGTCGCGGTCACGCGAGCCGCCGGGGCGGGACACGGTTTGGCCGGTCGCGACCAGTCGCCCGATCTCGGAGATGCCCGTGTCGCCCGACAGCGGCAGCGCTCCGGCGAGCACCAGTTTGGCGCCCGTGTACTGCGGCGGGTTGTGGCTCGCGGTGATCTGGGCGCCAGCGTCAAAGTTGCCGTCGGCGACGGCGAAGTACACCATCTCCGTCGCCGTCAGTCCGAGCTCGGTGACGTGCGCGCCGGCTTGGACGGCACCGACGGTCAGTGCGTCGGCGATGCTGGGCGACGACAGTCGCACGTCGTGGCCGATCGCGATGCGCGGTGCCTCAAGGCCGGGCGTCGCGGCGCGGACAACCTCGACAAACCCCCGACCCAGATCCCGGGCGCCGTCCTCGTCGATCTCACTCGGATACAGGCCGCGTACGTCATAGGCCTTGAAGACTCCGGGATCGAGTGTCATTGGGCAAATCCTCCGCGCAACATGGCGTACGTATCGTCGAGATGTTGGGGCATGACCCGGACATCTCCCAAGACCGGCATGAAATTGGTGTCGCCTGTCCAGCGCGGGACGACGTGCATGTGGACGTGGTCGGCGATGCCGGCGCCCGCGGCGCGGCCCTGGTTGATGCCGATATTGAACCCTTGCGGATGCATGGCGTCCGACAACACGGCCTGACTGAGTCGCAGCAGGCGCATCATCTCGGTGGTCGTCGGCTCGTCGAGCGCGGTGACCGCGTCGACGTGCGCATATGGGACCACCATGAGGTGCCCGTTGTTGTACGGGTAGAGGTTCATGACCACGAAGGACAGCTTGCCCCGGTGCAGCACGTACGTCCGAGCATCGTCGTCGAGTGACGGCAAGCGACAAAACACGCACGCGGGTCCGTCATAGACGTGGTCGTGTTCGGCCGACACGTAGGTCATCCGCCATGGTGCCCACATGATGTCGGGGCCCTGGCGGCCCTGCGGAGGCTGGGTCATCGCCCGCAATCCTAGGGACAGCGCGTCTTTATCGCAGTTCCCATTGTCCATGCGGTATTTTCGATCATGCGACCTTCCGTGTAGCAGTCCGTGTAGCAGTCAGCCGCCCAAAGCTACAAGCCGGGCCGCCGTGTTGGCGCGCTCCAGGTAGGCGTCGGCAAGCGCCGCAGCCTCATCCTCGCCGCCGGGCATGAGGTGCCCGTACAGGTCGAACGTGGTGCCGATGTTGGCATGACCGACGTAGACCGACAGCGCCTTCGCGTTGACGCCCGCGGCGATCATCAGCGATGCGAATGTGTGACGGCACTCGTGTAGGCCGATCGGATTCAGATCAGCGTCCTCCCACGCGCGGTGAGCGGTTCGGCGAACGCTCGACCCGTCGAAGTTCGCCGCGGCAGTGCCGGGGAACACGAGCCCGTCAACGGGTCCCGCCAAGCGCAGGTCGATCAGGACATCGCGAAGCACGCCCAGGATCGGTACCTTGCGACGTCCTGCCCGCGACTTGGGGTCGACGTAGACCTTGCACTTCGGGTCCCAGGCACGCTCGACGCGGATGATCCCGGTCGCCAGGTCCACGCAGTCCCACGCGAGCCCCTGCAACTCGCCGGCTCGCAGCCCGGAGTAGATCGCAGTCGCATAGATGGCGCGCACCTGACCGGACAGCGCCGCCAACAGACGCTCGGCTTCGTCAGGCGACGCGATGCGCTCACGACGACAGCGCACGGCGGGAAGTTCGATGTCGACAGCCGGATTGATCGCCACGATGCCACGCGAGACGGCGCGCCGGTAGATCACCCGCAATGGCATTAGCGCGCCCTTGATGGTCG
>Ga0307373_10013622_pt1 | contig 11340 bp, 9 predicted proteins | sample OX2MG_FD_202534 | JGI IMG/M metagenome (GOLD analysis project Ga0307373, IMG submission 202534) | Soil microbial communities from Risofladan, Vaasa, Finland - OX-2 | ecosystem: Environmental > Terrestrial > Soil > Coastal area > Acid sulfate soil | place: Finland: Risofladan, Vaasa | collected... | reverse complement strand
GAAATCGTAAGAAGCGCATCTGTGTAGTAATAAACGTACGCGTAGACTGGCGATGAAACGCCGAAGCGATTCCACACAATAGCCTGACCGACCGTGACGCCCACAGTCGCCAGCATATAAATATTCAGGGAGAGATAGCGAAGGGAGTTCTTTGATATGCAGAGGCGAGCTACAACATACACCTCAGCGACGAAGCTGACGAGAACAAGAACGTAATCAAGCGGACCAAGCATAACTTTCAATCTTTCTGAGGCCTGGCCCTAGTTGCCTTGCGAGACGGAAGCTCTATTGCCCGTCAGGCATTACTGGCACGGGGTTGCCGGTGCTCACGAACCCATCGGGCATCACCGGCACTGGATTGCCAGTGCTTGCAACCTGCTGGCCTGAAACTCGGCTGACCGTCAAATTGCGAAGCCCAACTGCACTCGCTAGTACCAACAGCACCAAAACCACCAACATCATAAACCTGTTCATAGGAACTCCCCAAGTTTGAGTAACTTGGGGATTCTATGTGGTTTCGTGCCGTCAAGGGGGAAAAGTTTAGGTCTGTGCCTAAACGGTACACACCCTCGGCCCCTGGGTTTAACCAGAGCCTCGATTCAATTGTCGATCGCGAGCATAGCGGCTAGGTTGAAACGTGTAAATGGTACCTTTGTACCTCCTAAAATAGGACTCTGCGTCGCCAAAGCCAACTGGTCCGATGCCGCGAAGCTCCCATGTTGCATATTTGGCGTTCCGATTCCGCGACTTGCAGTCACTGCGCCGACTTGTTTTTGGCCGGACGCCCGTCGCGCGACACGGCAGCTCGCATCTCGGTGTAGAATGGCGTCCGGTCATGGCCCACTCCCCGCACGCGCTCCCGATAGAATTCGTCGAAAGTGCGGCTCCGCGCGTCACGCTGCGAAACGCGTTCGCGCACCCGTATGACTCGGCGATTGCCGCGGCGCGCACGTGCTATTCGCCGCGCATCATCGCTCCCGAGGAAATCACGGAGAAACAGCGCGTCAATATTGGCGCGGCCACTTTCTACAGCGGGCACCACACTGTTTATCAGCATGCGCATTTTGAGTTTGGCCTGGAAAATGTGAGCCGGCAATTCGTATGGTCGTTTCTGCACGCGCATCCCTTTTATAATTCTGAGCAACAGAGCCAGCGCTACGTGCGGCTCGATCGCGCGAACGCGTACATTCCGCCGGAGGGCGAGCGTTTCAGTGCCGCGGACCGCGCGATTTACGAGCATGCAATCGCGCGGGCGTGGTCGTATTACCGCGAACTGACGCGCGTTTTGGAGCCGGAAGCCAGCAGGATCCTCGGCGAGATCTGGCATATCGGCCCACTGTCGCATTCGCGCCGCATCGAGAAGGTCAAGCGCGCTGCCGAGAAACGCGCGATTGAAATCGCGCGCTACGTCTTGCCTGTCGCGGCATTCACCACAATGGTGCACACGCTTTCGGGAATCGTGTTGCACCGGCTGTGGCGCATGCAGGCCGCTTGTGACACACCGTCGGAATCGCGCGCGGTTGTTCAGGCGATGGTCGAACGCGTTCACGAAGCCGATCCGCAGTTTTTCGATCGTTTCGAGACCGAGCCGATGGAGGATTTGCCCGAGTGGTCGGTCGCAAAAAATATCCCGGAGGGCGAAAAATTCGCGGCGGAGTTTGATTTGTGGCTTAACGGCCACACTTCAGAACTTGTAGATTATTCGCCGCGTGCCCTTCAGGTGGTTGCCACTGCGTATCGCGCCGTAGTTGGCGTGACTGAAAAAGATTGTCCCGACGCGGAGGCGATTGACCGGCTTCTCAACCCCGCGCGCAATCCGTATCGCCATGAAACGCTGAACATCGGCGTTCATGCGCCAATGATGCGCGCGCTGCAGCATGCAAACTTTACATTCGCCAAGAAAATCAGCCACACCGCCGATAGCCAGGACCAGCGCCATCGCATGATTCCTGGCTCACGGCCCATTTTGACGCTGGCCGATACGCGCGCGCCCGACTACGTTACACCGATGCTCATCCGCGAGAATTTTCGCGCCCGCGAAATTTATGAAGCCGCAATGGCTGAAGCATGGGCCGCAAAAAATGAGTTGCTAGATCGGGGCGTGCCGGCGGAAATTGCGTTATACCTTCTGCCGAACGCCAAGTCGATCCGACTGGTCGAGTCGGGCTCATTGCTTCACCTCCTTCATAAATGGACCATGCGTACTTGCTTTAACGCGCAGGAGGAAATTTATCAGTCCTCGATGGAGGAAGTGGCGCAAGTCCGCGCGATATTTCCTGAACTCGCGCGGTACATCGGGCCGCCATGCCATCTTCGAGCAGGCATCACCACGCCTATTTGCACCGAAGGCTCGCATTTCTGCGGCGTCAAAGTCTGGCAGGATTTTCCCAACATCCAGCGGCGCATATGACCCGCCATGGCAGCCTGGCGTATTACCTGGCCGCGTGGGTCTGCGGAAGTTTCTTTATGAGCCTTGCCATATGGCTGAGGGATCTCGCGGGTCCCACCGTCGGCTTCATTTCGTTTCGCAGCGCTTTTGGTTTTTTCATCTTTTATTTTTACGGACTTTTGCTGGGCGTTGTGTCGGCGCTTCTAGGCGGTTTGCTTCTTCGGCGTATCGCGGTGCTCGCAAAATTCCGTGACGCATGGCAGTGGGTGTTGACTGGCGCCATCCTCGCGCCTGTATTGATGCTGATCCTGGGTTCGTTTGCGAGGAGCGCGGCCATTCAGCAGACACCCCTTCCCGGATGGCTCAACTTGATTTCTTTCGGCCCTTCCGTTGTGCTCGAGGCTGGCTTGTGGCTTGCTGCCCCGGCTGGCGCGGCGACGGCGTGGGTGCTATATCGCGTTCATCGCGCGTTCGCTATGCCTGCCGAGACGACGGAAGCGAACTAACCGACAGTGATCGGGGCCTGACTTTGCACGTTTCGCATCCTTCCATCTAAGGAAGTACATAGCGGAGGGACCATGCACAGAATGAAGCCAAGCGCTGGCGCGAATCATGACCGCCAGTGAAGCGCGACGGGGCCTTCCAGGGGATGCGAAGCAAGGGCGCCGGTGCGCTTTGATTCAAGGTGCGCGGCCTTGAGCTGGAAATACCATTTGGCGGGACGGTCCGCGTCGTCAATCAGCATCAGATGAGGATTCGATTTCAGGCCGACGGATTGCTTGGTCATCGTGTCGGTATCCTGCGCGATAAAACGGGGCCCGAGAACTTCGACGATGAATCCGACGATGGGTACATAGCGCAGGACGTTCCATGCCGCGCAGAAATCGAGGCGGCAAAGATCGCGGCGAACGGGCGTGACGACGGCGCGGCTCGAAAACCACAGATTCCCCGCGCGCACCTGCTCGAATCGATAGCTTGGCAGCGTGAAATCGATTGTTGTGGTGACGGGCGCGCCGGTAATCATCTTCAGCACTTTGTACGGCAAGCTATTTGAGGACGGAGTGTGCGGGCTCATGCGGAAGCCGCTGGGGATGGGTTCGAATTGTTTGTGCTTTTCGTGAATGCTGTGGCGCTTGCGCCACCACCACGATTGATGCACGAACGGGCCGTGCGCCGGGTCCATCAGTCCAATCACTCCGTGGTCCACGTGAACGGGCATTTCGGCGGAGAGATGCGCCGTGCTGTAACGCTCGCTGAATTTCGGCAGCTCGGGAGCGGGGATGGGCGCGTGTTCGAGGCGCGGCGAATTCGGCGCGGTCATGTAAGCCCAGATGTAGCCGTCCCGCTCTTCGCAGGGAAAGCTGGCGGCGTAAATGCGATCGACGCGGAGTTTCGAGTCCGCGGTGATCGACGGAATTTCGCGGCACTGTCCGGTGCGCGCGTCGAAGCGCCAGCCGTGATAGCTGCATTCGACCGTTTCGCCGTCGGACTGGCCGCAGGAAAGAGGCATGCCGCGATGCGGGCAAACGTCGCGCAACGCAAAGGGTTTGCCGCGGGCGTCGCGGCCAATCACCAGCGGCACGTCGAGGAGCATGGCGCGCCGGAGATCGCGTCCGCGCACCTGATGCGAGCGCAGCGCGGGATACCAAAAATCCCACAGCATTCCGCCGTCGGCGTTCGTCAATGCGGGGCTCGAAATGTCGGCCATAGGCAGAAGTCATCGTAGTATAGCCGTTCGTTGGCAGCAACGTTGCGCGTGGGTGCTGGCAAAGTTTCAATCCGCAAGCCTAACGATATCCTCGATTGGACCAGATGAATCTTCATCCCCGCCTCCATCGCAGGGTGTAACCCGTAAGGTTTGGCAATCCGAGGGAAATTGGACTTGGGCACGTTTTTCGACTTCGAGACGATTCATTGACGTTTTCTCCGGACTGCCATTTAATTGATACCATATCAATATACTTGTTTACTTCAAACGGTTAAATTGATATCGTAATATACGAATAGGAGGCGAAATGAACCCAGCACAAAAGATTATCCTTAAGTTTGGTGGCCAATCAGCTTTGGCTTCATTGATCGGAAAGGGCCAGACGACCGTGCAGCATTGGGGCAAAACTGGAATGATTCCTGCGAAATGGCAGCCGATCTTGCTGAAACTCGCTGCACAGAAAGGGATCGAGCTATCGGCTTCGGAATTCATGAGTTCTCCGGACTATCAACCGATTGTGATTGAAACCGGCGGGCCAAAAGTTCCTATGGCGACATGGTGGGGGGTTTTGCCCATAGGAGAAGCGGAACTCCCTGTTTTTGTGCTCAACGACGGCCAGCGCGTCATAAGTAGAACCGGAGCAACCGGACTATTGTCGGATCGAAAGGGGGGAGGGAATCTGGAGAATTATCTTCACGTATCCGCCCTAGAAAAATACATTCCTCCGGATTTGTCCGGACTGGCTGTCGAGTTCACGATTCACGTTACGAATAAGAGAGTGGTCGGCTACTCCGCAGAAACCTTCCTTGAAATCTGCCGCGCATATGTCCGTGCTCTTGGAGACGGCGCATTAGATACTGATCGGCAAAAGGAAATCGCAGTCAAGGCGAGCATGTTTTTGGCGGCATGTGCGAAAGTTGGGCTTGTAGCATTAATTGATGAAGCCACAGGGTACCAATACGACAGAGCAGCCGATGCCTTGCGCGTAAAGCTCAAGGCATATCTTGCAGAAGAGATGCGCGATTGGGAAAAGACTTTTCCGGATGAACTTTGGCAGGAATTTGGTCGCCTCACTAACTGGAAGGGATCGGTCACACAAAGGCCAAAGTACTGGGGTCATCTGGTTACGGAGTTGGTTTATACCTATCTCGATCCCGATGTATGCAAATGGCTAAAGGAAAACAAGCCACAGCCGCAAAAGGGAAGAAATTGGCATCAATGGCTGACAGATCAATATGGGCTCCGGAAGCTAGTTCAGCATATTTACACGCTCATTGGAGTAGCGAAAACCTGTTATTCAATGCGAGAATTGCGAGACAAGATGGCAGAGATGTACGGCAAGACCCCCGTACAACTCACGCTATATGTACAGAAAAGACCTGTGCCTGCTTTTCCCGAGTAGTTTGGCTTCGTCCAGTACGCAAAAGGCTATTTGAGTGGCGTCAGGGGAAGGGGTTTGGCGAGGTTGCGAGGCTTTTTGGTTTTGCGCTTCTTTGCCATGAGTGGAGTGCGCCGCAAAAGACGGGCCGCTGGCTAGAATTTGGTCGGGTCAAACTTTGCCAGTGCCTGCGCGTGCGGGGATTTGACACGACTGTTTGGCGCGGCTATTCTGTGTATATCGTGACGTTTGCTTCCTTCTATTAGCGCTCGCTTCTGAGCCCCGCGCCGGGGCGTTGCAGTTCTCCGTTCGAACCGATTCACCGCTTTTCATTCACGCTGCGATTTCTATTGGAGCTTTTCCATGACGACACTGAGCATGTTTCAAAAACTCGACCAGATCGAGACTCGCTACGACGAGCTGAATGCGGAGCTGTCTTCGCAGGAAGTGCACGAGGATTCGGGGCGCTACCAGAAAGTCGCGAAGATGCACGCCGAGCTTTCCGCCATTGTCGAAAAATATCGCGAGTGGAAGGAAATTGAAAAGGGAATCGTTGGCGCGAAACAGATGATCGACGAAGCGGAAGATGCGGAGATGAAGCAACTGGCGCACGACGAGCAGCACGCGCTCGAAACGCGCCGTGAAACAGTGGAGCGCGATTTGAAAATGCTGCTGCTGCCGAGGGACCCCAATGACGAGAAAAACGTGATCGTCGAAATCCGCGCGGGCACGGGCGGAGATGAGGCTTCGCTTTTTGCGGGCGAGCTTTTTCGCATGTATTCGCGCTACGCGGAATCGCAGGGCTGGCGCGTGGAAGTGCTGGAGAGTTCCGCGTCGTCCATCGGCGGCGTGAAGGAAATCATCGCGGCGATTCAGGGGCAGAAAGTTTATTCGAAGCTGAAATACGAAAGCGGCGTGCATCGCGTGCAGCGCGTTCCGGCCACCGAACAGCAGGGGCGCATCCATACTTCGGCTGCGACGGTCGCGGTACTGCCCGAAGCGGACGATATCGACATCAAAATCGAGGCGAAGGATTTGCGCGTGGATACGTTCTGTTCATCGGGTCCCGGCGGGCAATCGGTGAACACGACATACTCCGCCGTGCGCATCACGCACATTCCGACGGGCCTGGTGGTTTCGCAGCAGGACGAAAAATCGCAAATCAAGAATCGCGCGAAGGCGATGCGCGTCCTGCGCACACGTCTTTACGAAATGGAGCAGGAAAAGCAGCACCAGCAAATCGCCGCCGAGCGCCGCGGGCAAATCAAGACGGGCGACCGTTCGGAAAAGATTCGCACGTACAATTTCCCGCAGAATCGCGTCAGCGATCATCGCATCGGGCTGACGCTTCACCAGTTGACGGAAGTGATGGACGGCAAGCTTGGCCCGCTGGTGGATGCGCTGATTACGCATTACGAAGCGGAGCGGCTGAATCAAGAGTTGGTGGCGAGCTGAGATGGCGGCGAGATGAGCATGGCCATGCCAAACGAGAATCGCGCGACGCTTTCCGGCGCAATGCGCGTCGAGAGCGCGGCAGTGAATGTCCGAGCTGCTCTTCGTGACGCGATGGCACGGATGCGTTCAGCCGATGTGCCGTCGCACGCGCTTGCTGCGGAATTATTGCTGATGCATGTTCTCGACTGCGACCGGGCATGGCTTTATGCGCATCCGGAAGCTCCGCTCGATGCCGAAGATGCGCGCAGATATTTTGAGTTGGTGACGCGACGCGCGGCGGGCGCGCCGACGCAATATCTGATCGGCAAGCAGGAATTCTGGGGACTTGAATTCGAAGTGACGCCAGCGGTGCTGATTCCGCGGCCAGAGACCGAACACCTTATCGAGGCCGCTCTCGAACGTTTGGGCGAACTGCGCGTGCGCTGTCCGTTGCGCGTTGCGGATGTGGGAACTGGCTCCGGCTGCATCGCCGTCGCGCTCGCACACGAATTGTCGCACTCTGAAATTTTCGCCACGGACATTTCCGTGCGCGCTCTGGAAGTCGCCAGGCGCAATGCGGCGCGCCACGGAATGGCCGGTCGAATTTCCTTTCTCGAATGCGATCTACTGGACGCGCTCTCGAACGAAGCGAACGGGTTCGATCTAATCGTCAGCAACCCGCCGTACGTTGCGCGTAACGAAGAAGCACAATTGCAACGCGAGGTCCGCGAGCACGAGCCGCACGAAGCGCTTTTTTGTGGCCCGACAGGTACCGAAATCTATGCTCCGCTTATCGCGCAAAGCGCTGAGATGCTTCGTCGCGGTGGTTTTTTGGTGCTCGAAATTGGCTTCGGCGCACTCGACCGTGTCCGTCCGCTTTTCGAAGAATCTCCAGCGTGGACCGGAATTCGCGTTACCAACGATCTGGCGGGCATCCCCCGGGTAATTTCCGCTGAACGCGCGTAGCGCTCCGGCTGCGTGTATGATTTGAAACTGAAAGCCCTCGCGTGCCAAAGCTCGCTCAATATCGCGCCAAGCAAAGTCCCTCGCCAAGTGCCAGAGCCGAGACCCGGCAGGCGATCGCGTCCATCAATGTTTCGATCCTCCACGTCGACATGGACGCATTTTTCGTATCTGTCGAATTGCTCGAACGTCCGGAGCTGCGCGGATTGCCGGTCGTCGTTGGCGGCCAAGCAAACCAGCGGGGCGTGGTCACTTCGGCAAGCTACGAAGCACGCCGCTTCGGCGTTCATTCCGCGATGCCGCTGCGCACGGCGGGGAAACTTTGCCCGCACGCGGTGTTTCTCGATAATCGCCACGAACTGTATTCGCAATGGAGCGATCGTGTCGCGGCAATCTTGGTGAAGTATTCGCCCATTGTAGAAATGGCTTCGATTGACGAAGCCTATCTCGACCTTACGGGCACGGAGCGCCTGCTCGGGCCGCCGCTCGCGGCCGCGGATCGTCTCCTGCGCGATATCACAAAACAAACTGGCCTGCCTTGCTCCGGCGGACTCGCGAGCACGCGGCTGGTCGCAAAGGTGGCGAGCGACCAGGCAAAACCACGCGGCCTGGTTTGGGTTCCGGAAGGAAGCGAAGAGGCTTTTCTCGCGCCGCTGAGCGTACGAAAAATTCCCGGCATCGGGAAAGTCACGGAAGGCGCGCTTGTGAACCTGGGCATTCAAAACGTCGCGCAACTTGCCGCCGTATCGCACGAGCGCCTCAGGGAGACATTTGGCCGTTGGGGAACGGCGCTCTACCGCAAGGCGCGTGGGCAGGACACCTACGAATTTTTCGTCGATGCGGAGCCGAAATCCATTTCGCACAATTGCACCTTTGGCAGCGACACTGCCAACCGCGAAATCCTGGAATCCACTTTGAGTTTGCTGACGCAGAAAGCAGGAAAGCGTTTGCGCGACGCGGGACTTTTTTGCCGCACGGTCACGGTGACACTTCGCTTCACGAATTTTCAAACCATTACGCGCAGCCATACGTTCGCGAATCCTGCAGATCTCGACGCCGTGATTCTGGCCGCAGTTCGCGAATTATTCCACGGCGCGTGGAACGGCTCCGCCAAGCTGCGGCTGGTAGGCGTGGCGCTGTCTTCATTCCACGCCACTTCGTCGGCCACGGGCCAGTTCGAATTGCTGGATGCCGGACGCCGCGAGAAGCTCGAACGCCTGGCGCAAGCCGCTGACCGTCTGCGCGACCGCTTCGGCTTCTCGAAAATTCAGCTCGGCGGCTCTTTGCCCCGGCGCGGCGATTTGTAAGCGTGCGTTTGCAATAACTCGCGGCTCGCGACGTCCCTGCCGTATAATCGCGGCCCATGTTCTCCACTGGAACAGCCTATTCCACACCGCCGAGCGGCAAGCCACGCCGACGAAGACCTCTCCGCGATTACTGGCAGCGCGTTACCGAAGGTCTCGCGATTCAACAGCTCTGGGGCCAGATGAAGGCGGACGCGCGGGCGACCTATTCGTTTTACTCGCACGACGTCGATTGGGAAGCGATGGGCAAGGGCAAGCGCTGGAAGCGGCCGTTCCGCATTGCGTGGGCGCTCTTTCAGGCGATGCTGATGAAGCTGACGCCCGCGCGCCGCGTTTTACTGCTGATCGCGTGCGTCCTGCTGGTGGTCAACCTGAAGTTCAACATCAGCGACCGGCAAGTCTCTTTCGACCTCGGCGGCATCGGCACCGCGATCTTGTTTCTCCTGCTTGCGCTCGAGCTTGCCGACCGCGTGACGATGAAGCGCGACCTGGAAATCGCGCGCGAAATTCAGCACTGGCTGGTGCCTGAACATCCACCCGCAGTTCCTGGCGTGGATATCGCATTTGCGACGCGCCCGCAAAACACGGTCGCCGGCGATTATTACGACGCGTTCTTGCGCGCGGGTCCCGAAGGTCATGCGGGGCAATCGCTGTTGATGGTGGTCGCTGATGTGGCTGGCAAGAGCGTCCCCGCCGCGCTGTTGATGGCCACTTTTCAGGCCAGTATTCATTCACTCGCCACGCGCCCGGGCAGTCTTGACGAGTTGGCGCGCGACCTGAATCGTTACGCTTGCGACCACAGCCTGATGGGCATGCGTTTCACTACGGCGTTTGTGACAGAGTACGATTCTTCGTCGCGGCGCATTCGTTACATCAATGCGGGGCACAACGCTCCTTTTTTGCGTCGCGCTGCCGGCGCCATCGAACGCCTGTCCGAGGGTGGTATGCCTTTCGGAATTGATAGTTCCACGGAATATCGTTCGGAGGCCGTGACGATCGAGAGCGGCGATCTTCTGGTGATTTTCACCGACGGTTTGGCCGAAGCCGTCAATGGCGGCGGCGAAGAATACGGCGAGTCGCGGATACAGGCGCGCGTCGAAGCGTTCACGCATGAATCCGCCGCTTCGGTTCTGGCGCTTCTGATGGGCGATGTGGATGCCTTCGTCGGCCCGGCGCGCCAACACGACGACATCACATGCATGGCAGTCCGTTTCCTCTAGTGTTTCGCAGAATACTTCGCACGCAGATTGCAGAATGAGCGAATCCGGCGGATTCGCATTCCCCGCACTCTTACAGACACTGTAATTTGCCCTGACTGCGATTGGGGCACATAATTCAGGCATGGATGCGCGCCAATTGGCGGAACAAATTTGCGAGAAACTGCGCGATGCAGGCTATCAAGCCCTGTTCACGGGCGGATGTGTGCGCGACCTGCTTCTCAACCGGAATCCCGTGGATTACGACGTGGCGACGGACGCGCGTCCGGAAGAAGTACAACATATCTTTCCCGGCAGCATCGCGGTTGGCGCGCAATTCGGCGTCGTCATTGTCACGCAACAGGGAGTTGGCAAAGACAGGCATCAGGTCGAGGTTTCCACGTTTCGCTCCGACCTGGGTTACTCGGATGGCCGGCACCCCGTGGCGGTAAAATTTTCCGCCACGCCGGAGGAGGATGCCCGCCGTCGCGACTTCACCATTAACGGCCTGATGATGGACCCGCGCGACGGGCGCGTGCTGGATTTTGTGGGTGGCCAGGCCGATTTGGCGGCAGGCATCATTCGCGCCATTGGCGATCCGGATATACGCCTCGATGAAGACAAGCTGCGATTGGTTCGCGGGGTCCGTTTTGCGGCGCGCTTTGGCTACGTCATCGAACGTGCCACGCGAGCGGCCATCGCCAAGCGCGCACCTGAAATTCTGCAAGTTTCGCAAGAGCGCCTGCGCGATGAACTGACGAAAATGCTCACGGAAGGGACAGCCCGGCGCGCCTTTGAGTTGCTCGACGAAACGGGGCTGCTGCGCGAACTGCTCCCCGAAATCTCGCGCATGAAAGGAGTCGCCCAGCCTCCGCAGTTCCATCCCGAGGGCGACGTCTGGATACACACGCTGCTGATGCTCGGGCAGCTTCCAGCCGGCTGCTCGCCAACACTTGCCTGGGGAGTGC
>Ga0307373_10013621_pt1 | contig 11340 bp, 8 predicted proteins | sample OX2MG_FD_202534 | JGI IMG/M metagenome (GOLD analysis project Ga0307373, IMG submission 202534) | Soil microbial communities from Risofladan, Vaasa, Finland - OX-2 | ecosystem: Environmental > Terrestrial > Soil > Coastal area > Acid sulfate soil | place: Finland: Risofladan, Vaasa | collected... | reverse complement strand
CCGCGGACATTTGCCGCTTAGCTCCAACCGGTGTATAATCTGTACGGCAAATGTGAAGGGTTTCATTCCCTCAAAGCTGGCTTTTACGACATGATCAAAGGATTATGCTTGCATGTTAACGCTACCACTGGTACTATTTATTGTCATGTGCGAGATCGCGGTCGGCGCGTTCACCGTTATGTTTGCTCTGGACTGGCGCAATCTGGTCAAACGCAACTTTCTCGTGCTGTACGGGATTATTTACGTCGCCTTCGCGGCGCTGACCTACCTGTTTCAGCAAAGCTTCTCGACGCCGTCGCTATTGAATACATTCGTGCCGCTTGATAAGGCGTGGACGGGCTACGAGACGCTGCCGATGTTGCTTTTCGTGCTGTTCATGCTGCCCTACAACCTCTTCCTCTGGCTGGATAAAAACGCGGGCGTTGACGGCAAAGAGCGAGCGGCTGCCCTGTCACAGAAAGGCGGGGATGATGAAGACGCGACGCCCACGACGCCCGCGCGTTCCGGGCCATCGGCGGTACGCATCCTGCGCCTGTTATCCGGCTCGCTAGCGACGCTGGCGGGATTAGCGACGATCTTCGTCCTCGCCATGATCTTTCGACCGTTGGAGTCCGCTAACCTGGGCGGCGCGTTCACCGTCGCCAGCTTCTTCGCGGCTGCTCTGGCGCTCGGCGGCGTCATGACTGCCATGTGGCTCGGCCACTGGTACCTCGTCACGCCCGCGCTCTCGGAGAAGCCGCTGCAACTGGCAACGACGCTTGTGCTGATCGGCGTCTTCGCCGAGCTGCTGCTGGCCCTCGCCGCAGGTCCCATCACCACGCCCGCGAGCCAGCCATCAACCGCGTCGTCAACCACGCACACCACTGTCGTTGCGCCCGCGAGTACACCCGCGCCAAACAGCACAGTCACGGTGAAGCCTGCTGGCGCGCCGGTAATTACGCCACTGGGGACGAACGCCATCGGATGGCTGCGTATCCTGGTCAGCTTCGTCATACCCATCGCGCTGGGCGCGCTGGCGTGGAAGCTCGTGCGTGACCGCTCATTCCAGTCGGCGACGGGCATGTTATACCTGATCGTCGTTTGTGTAATCGCCGGGGAAGTTATCGCGCGCGGCTTGTTGTTGATTGGGCTGGCTTAACGAGCGACAAAAACGGTTTCAGGGCAAGCGCGCGCTTGCCCTGAAACCGTTTTTGTCGCTCTTACCCCTTATTGCGCGGCTCGCCGCGCTTTCTCCATATCTTTCAGTTCGCGGCGCAGAATTTTGCCGGAGGCGACTTTCGGGATGGCGTCGATGAACTCGATGGTGTGAATCTTTTTGTAGCCTGCCAGCTTGCCGTTGGCGAAAGTCAGAATGTCGTCGGGCGTCACGTCGAAGCCCTTGCGAATGACGACAAAGCCTTTGGGCAGCTCGCCCGCTTCGGGATCGGGTATGCCGATGACGGCGGAGTCCATCACAGCGGGATGCTCCATGAGCAGCGATTCAAGTTCGGCGGGAGCAATGCCGAAGCCTTTGTACTTGATCATCTCCTTTTTGCGGTCAACGATGTAAGTATAGCCGTCGGCATCGACATGGCCGATATCGCCGGTGTAGAGCCAGCCGTCGCGCAGGGCGCGCGCCGTCTCTTCGGGCGCTTTCAGGTAGCCGATCATCACCTGCGGGCCGCGCACGCAGATTTCGCCGTCCTCGCCGGCGGGCAGTTCGCGCTCGCCCGTCTCGATATCGACGATCTTCTGTTCGGTATTATGCACAGGCATTCCCACGCTGTCGAGGCGCACGAGAGCCGGATCGCGCGGCTGCGCGTGCGTCAGGGGCGAGGCTTCGGTCATGCCGTAGCCCTGCACCACGCGGACGCCGGTCTTTTCCTCGACTTTGCGAGCAGGATCAAGCGGCAAGGGGGCAGCGCCGGAGAAAATGTACTTGACGGTTTTGAGCTTGCTCACCGGGAAAGGCGCGTTCGCCAGAGCCAGCACGATGGGCGGAACGGCGAAGATATACGTGACGCCGTGCTTCTCGCACAGCTCGAGCGATTGCATAAAATCGAAACGCTCCATCATAACCTGCGTGCCGCCGCAGGCCAGGAAGCTGCCAGTCAGCATAACGCCGTAGATGTGATAGAAGGGCAGGAAGAGCAGGGCCACATCCGTGAAGTCCGTGCCGAGGGCCGTGGTGAACTGGAGATTGTTGACGACCAGGTTGCGATGAGTCAGCATCGTGCCTTTGGGAAAGCCGGTCGTGCCGGATGAATAGGGCAGAGCAAGCAAGTCGTCGCCGCTGATCGCGACGTGCGGCGGCTGCTTGAAAGATGATGAACGCATAAGCCGGGCGAAAGGAACGGCAGATGGTAGCCCTTCCGGCACATCGGCTCCGGTGACGATGATGTGCTGGAGCGCGGGAAAGTTTGTCTGCGCCATAACGATACGCAGCATGGGCAAGAGTTCACGCTGGATCAGGATGCCCTTCGCCTCGGAGTTCTCAAGCTGGTAAGTGATTTCGCGTTCTTTGTAGGCGGGGTTCATCGGGCTGACGACGACGCCGATAGAGGCTGCCGCGATGAAGGTGACGATATATTCCGGGCGGTTCGTGGTAAACAGGCAGAGGCAGTCGCCTTTTCTGAAGCCCAGGTTGTAGAGGCCGTTGGCGATACAGTTAACCATCGACACGACTTCACGATAGGTCAGGTTCAGGTCGTGGTAGATGATCGCGGGACGGTCGGGATTGCGCGCGGCGGCGGCGCGCAACAGATGATCGTAGGGAACGTCGGGGAAATCAACCGGCGGGCGAAAAAGTTCGGGAGCCACCATTTTCTCGGACATACACAAGGTTCCTTTCTGGCTCGACAGCGAGCATGGCAACAAAATAGCTCTGCGCGTGCATGATGATGCAGGCGCAAGGGACAGACTGAAAGCGCAAGGGTTTCTACTGTACAGTAGCATAGCGCAGGCGAGAGAAAGTATCAAGTAAATTGTTAAAAGATGATGATTCCTATCGGGATGATTGCACCTGCTCAACATTAGTACGCCAGAGCAACCGGCCATCACTCGCGCGTAAGGCGTAGAGGAACTGGTCCGTCATCACATACATGTCGCTATTGCCTGCTGTGAGTTCGGGAAGGGCATCCTGGGATACTTTATATTGCCAGAGAGCTGTTCCATCAGTTGCGCGCAAAGCAATAACATATCCGTCCGCGGCATGTACACCGTTAGCAGAAGCAGATGGCTGTCTCACCGTCAGATAAACGACAGCATTCATGACAAGAAGTGTACCCACGGCTGTTCCTGGCTGTTGTTGCCACAGGATATCCCCATTATCTGAGCGCAAGGCGTAGACTGTCGAAGCCACCGTTTCTATGTAAAGATGAGAGCCATCTGCGATTACTGTAGAGATATTATCATTAAGCTGCTTCTGCCACAAGAGCGCGCCATGAGCCGTGTTAAGTGCATAAAGCGTGTTATAGACGCTCACGTAGAGCGTATTTTGCACTGGGGCCAAAGCATTGAGATCGGTTCCAGAAAAAGCGTGTTGCCACAAGAGCGCGCCTGTCAGTCCATTGAGTGCATAGACCTTCTGGAGGGTAGAGCCGACATATACAACCGGCTGTGAAACGACGGGCGCATTGAATCCTTCACCGGTATTGGTCGTCTCATAGTGCCAGAGTAGCTTGCCATCACTCGCACGAAGCGCGTACAGAAAGGAAGGTCCCGAACCGCCGGTTACATAGACTACCCTATTGACCACAACCGGAGCATAGAAACTCCCGACTCCTACTGGGTATTGCCAGAGCAGCGCACCATTGCTGGTCCGTATAGCACACAAATTGCCCGCGAATGGATTAGCAGAAACAGCCTGCCTGGAACGACAGGACGTCTCAACGACGTACATAATGCCATCAACCACCGTTGGGACGGTGGAAAGAAACTTGCTGTTGCTATTGACTCTGCGATAGACCCGCAGGAGAGAGCCATTATTGCTGCGAAACGCATAGATATCCCCGTTTTTAACGTAAACAGTTGATTGAGAAAAGACCGGTATACTCGCAACCAGGTATGTTCCCCCTGCCTGTTGTTGTGAAGGAACAAAAGAGGGAATGATTCTGGTCGCTATGCCAATCAGCAAAGCGATAATCAGGATGCCAGCCGCGAGGCCGATCACTCTACGAGATGGGATGAAACACGCAGCATCTCGTTTGGGACGTGGATGAGATTTTTCCTGTTCCTGAACTGGTAAAGTGGATATAATATCTCCTTCCGACAACTGGCGTGCGCTGTTGGATAAGGCAGAAGAAGATTCCTTTTTTGCTTCTCCATCCTTGAATAACTGTTGTACTTCTCGCGCCTGAAGAAGCTTGCGCGGCAAGTCTACAGGTATGTCATCTGCTGACAGACGGGAAATGCGTTCGCGGTCTCGTTTATAGTCAGCATAAATCGCACTACACGCGGGGCATACAGATAGATGCATTTCAAGCTCTGCTTTCTCAGAAGGCGACAGATCATCAGAATGGAGACCGGAAAGCTTTTCCATCCACTCTGCACAAGGTATATCTGATACATTGCTCATTGCATTGCTCCTTCATTCCCATGTTCAACAAACTCGCCTGAGAGGCGTGCATATGCTTCACGGAATTGCCGACGACCACGACTTACATACGTACTCACTCTTTTTTCGTTGATATTCAGCAATTGCGCAATCTCTCTCTGAGAGTAACCCCAATGGTCCTGAAGCAGCAAGCAAATGCGATGTTTAGGTGGAAGTTGAGCAAGCGCCTGCTCAATACATTCTTGTTCAGAGAGTCGTTGCTGAGAATCTGCGGTAGAATACTTTTGATCCCAGGAAGACTCCTCGGCTTCAGTTTGCGGCAATGGAAGAAAAGTGATTCTTTTTTCGTGTCTTAAATAGTCAATGGCGAGATTGGCTGCGATACGGAGCAACCAGGCATCAAAAACTACGTCGTCGTTTGTTGCCGGTAAATGAATCCATGCCCGAACAAACGTTTCTTGAAAAATATCCTTAACAGCTTCTCGATTCCCAATAATGTATACCAGTCGTTCCCAGACATTTTTTTTGTAGGCGTGATATAAAAGTTCGAAAGCCGCAAAGTCTCGCTCTTTAGCTCGTTTTACCGCTTCTCTCAATTGGTTTTGCTCAACGGTCACAAAAGATAGTATCCCATCATCATCAGATTTGGACATACGCTTATTTTCTTTATCCAACTTATTTATCAACAACCCCTTTCAGAAATTCCTCTATCCTCTAAATAATACAACGTTTCAGATACCCAAAACCCTACACAGCCTTCTTGTTCATAACTATATGAGTTTATCGCGCAAAAAAAAAGTCTTAGGGAATCATAGACTTTTGCCCTAAATTATGTTATAACCCTTTTAGGGGGTTTTAGACGAGATAGCTGTGACTTTTTTTCGATCTAGAAGATATCACCAGATATTTTTTAGGAGAAAGCTGTCATATATATCTTTTTATCGCCTCAAGAGATTTCTTAACAGAAGAGGGGTATCTCATGCAGTTTCATCAGTTCTCCAGGAGACATTTTCTGCGTATCTTTTCCTTGATCCTTTTTGGCAGCATTCTATTCAACCTGTACATGCTATTTTATCCGACAGGTATTGCCCAGGCGCGGAATATTGCCGCCTCTGTCTCTCATAGGCAGTTTTACGGTACGGGAAATACCTCCTGCGTTAGTCCTCCAGCTAACTTCGATCCGATCAAGGCTTCAGCAAGCGATCTTGCATATTATGGCCTGCCACAGCCGCCTGAAACCAGTGGGCCAATATTTGATCGCTGGCTGAATGCGGTACAACATTCTAAACATCGTGAATGCCATTTTACTTCTCGACATCTATCCACTCCGTTAAATCCATCAAATGGTATCGAGTACTATGGGACTACTCCTAACTGGTCTGGCTACGTGGTTGGTAATGGAACACAACCGGGTTTTAATTTTGTAGAAGGCGAGTGGAATGTCCCTTGCCCGAACAGCTCGAAAACTTACTGGGCTAGCTCTGCAGCAACGTGGATAGGTATTGGTGGATACAACGATAACAATGGCAATCTTGTACAAGGCGGCACAGAAATCGACGCTTCTGTTCCACCGCCATATGATTTCTATATGTGGTACGAGAACTGGCCCATTGACAATATGGAGATCGCTACTGATAAACCCCTTGCTTGCAAGGATCACATGTATGCTCTGGTTGATTACAATCTTACCTACAATGATGAGAGTTATATTTACGTGAATGATTCAAGCAATGGATACTACATCTCTGAACATTCATATTATACACCGGATATGCGATATGCAGAATGGATCGATGAACGTGTCACTTGCCCGCTGAGCAACACAACGTACACCAAACTTGCAGACTTTAACTATGTTCAGTGGCACTTCGCTTATGCAATGCCCCCTGGACAGAACAGCAGTGGCATCGGCTTCTTTACTCACACTCAACTTACAATGATAGAAAAAACCGATAACAAACCACTGGCATCCCCCACCGAACTCTTTTCGGACGGCGCAAGCTACAACGACAATTGGTCCGCAGCCGGCAATGATAACTCCTGCTGATTATCGGCATCAAAAACATTTGTACAAGGTGAACTTAGAACCAGCCTTGATGGGCTTGCGGTGTGCGTGGGCAATTTACCTATGCCCTCAGTGCGAATGCCGTCACTTTCCCTCTTGACGATGGTTGAGTCCGAGTGGTAATGTTGTAGCATTCTAGACAATTCTTACACATGATGCTTTCACACCGTTTGCGAGGCTGCGATGAATTTACCTGCACCAATTTTCACAACGTACCGGGTTGCAGCCATCCAATACGAACCAACGCTGGGAGAGAAGGAGCGCAATGTCAGCGCTCTCCTGCGTCTCGTTGAAACGGCGGCCCAGCACGATGCTCGCCTGATCGTCTTACCGGAAATAGCCACCACCGGCTACTGCTGGCTCTCACGCGAGGAGATCGCGCCCTACGTTGAGCCAATTCCCGGTCCCACAACCGACCGTTTCCAGCGCGTGGCCGCTCAGTATGGCTGCTACATTGCCATTAGCCTGCCCGAAGTCGATCCAACGACGAATGCCTATTACAACAGCATGGCGCTGCTCGGCCCGGAAGGCATGATTGGCACGTACCGCAAGATTCACTCGTACATTTCAGAACCGCGCTGGGCGCGCGACGGCGACCTGGGAATGCCCGTCTGGGAAACGCCGCTCGGTCGCCTGACGGGCCTGATCTGCATGGACGCGGAGTACTTCGAGGCGGCGCGCATCCCGGCGCTGCACGGAGCGGACGTGCTGCTTTTCCCCACCAACTGGAACGATGAACATTGTCCATCAAGCTGGTGGATGGCGCGCGCCTTCGAGAACGGCGTGTATCTAATCGCCGCCAACCGCTATGGGCGCGAGCGCGAGGTGCAATTCAGCGGCGGCAGTTGCATCTTGAATCCCGACGGCTCGATCCAGGCATTCCTTGATACTGGCGACGGCATCGTCTACGGTGAGGTTGACCTGGAACGCGCGCGCGATAAACGCTGGGGGCCAGCCAACGCTGAGCCATGGGGAGATCGCCGCGCGGATCGCCAGCCCGCCGAATATACCTCGCTTGTCAATAATACATACTTGTGGGAGCCACTGCGTTATCATGGCCTCTATGAAATGGGCGAACTGCCCGCGGGTCAGCTTTCGTGCGTCGGCTTCGTGCAAATGAATCTGGATGAGATAGCATCTGTCTCACAGCCGGAACCGGCGCTGGCGCTGCGCACCATGATCAGCACATTTCTTCGTGACAACGCGCCCGCCTGTCCTGATGTGCTGGTGCTGCCGGAACTGGCGCTGCCGGGGCCGCTGCCAGCGTCTGCGAGCAATGATCCGGAGGAACTGGCCGAGCATTTTCGGCGCGGCGCGATCACGCTGGATGGGCCAGAAACGAAGGCGCTGATCGATCTTGCCAATGATTTCCAGTTGAGCCTTGTCCTGGGCGTAGCTGAACGCGAGCCGGGGCCAATTCCCGCCTACTATAACTCCGTCTTCCTCATCGACCCCGAAGGCGTGTATGGGGTCTATCGCAAACTGCACCTGACAGCGCTGGATCGCCTCTGGGCCAGCCCTGGCAACAAGGGATTGCCGACATTCGATACGCCCGCCGGGCGCGTCGGGCTGGCTACCGGCTATGACGTGCTGTTTCCCGAAACGCTGCGCGTGCTGGCGGGCAAAGGGGCCGACCTGGTGTGCGCACCGGCGCTGCTGGCTTTCCCCGACCCCATTGGCCTGGGGCCAACCGCGATCACCTTTGATCAGCCCGCCGCGCCGGACGAGTACGACCCACTCCACTACCTGATCTGGCGCGTGCGAGCCGCCGAACACAACGTCTACCTGGCGCTGGCAAACTGGAACGGACAGGCGCATACGCTGTGCGCCAACGGCCACAGCGGCATCTTCTCGCCCACCTACTCGACTTATCCCTGGCCGGAAGTTCTCGCCGACGAGGGCGAGATGCTGCTGACAATGATGACCATCGACACGCGCGAGCAACGCACTGGACGACGCTCATCGCAGCCGCTGCGCTACACTCCCGGCTCTGTCGCCGGTTCATTGACGGGCGAACTCTCTTATGATATTCGCGACAGTATTCCCGGCAACGTAGTACGCAGCAAGCCATTACTGCGCAAACGCCAGCCGTTCTGGTATCTCGATCTCGTCAAACGGGCATTGTAGGGGCGTAAGGCTCTGCCTCGCCCACAGGCATAGGGCTTCTGCCCCACTCGCAAGAGGAGGACGTTTTATTTATGCGTTTAGCGGATAAAGTCGCTCTAATCACCGGCTCGGCCAGTGGTATGGGCAAACTGGCAGCCGAAGTCTTTGCCCGCGAAGGAGCCAGCATCGTTGTGACCGACATTATGGAAAAGGAGGGCGAGGAGACGGCGCAGGCCGTGCGCGACGCGGGCGGCAGCGCGATCTTCGTCAAAGGCAACGTCGCGCACGACGCGGATGTACAGCGTGTGGTCGCCACGGCCATCGAGACCTATGGGCGCATCGATGTGCTTTATAATAACGCCGGTATCATGCCCGCCGAAGATAGCAGCGTCGTCGAGACTGCCGAAGAGATCTGGGACAAAGTGATCGACGTCAACCTCAAAAGCGCCTTCCTCTACTGCAAACATACGCTTCCCCACATGGTTGAACAGGGGAAAGGCTCGATCATTAACGTCGCCTCGTTTGTCGCCTTCATGGGCTGCACCGTGCCGCAGGATGCCTACACGGCCTCGAAAGGCGGCATGTTGTCGCTGACCAAATCGCTGGCGGTGCAGTATGGCAAGAACGGCATTCGCTGTAACGCGGTCTGTCCCGGCCCGATTGAGACGCCTCTGCTGCGCTATCTCTGGACAAGTGAAGAGGCGCGCAGCCTGCGCCTCAATCGCATCCCGCTGGGACGTTTCGGAGAGGCCAGAGACATCGTCTACATGGCGCTCTATTTAGCTTCAGACGAGGCGTCCTGGACAACGGGCGCGTGGTTGATAGTCGATGGCGGCATCTCCTCGAATTATTTCTAGAAGCAGGGAGAAGCAATGACAGAAAGCCTCTTTGCTCAATTTCAGCGCCGCCTCAGCGCGCTGGGCGGCGAGGTTATCTACGTCGATGATGTCGCGCAGGGAGCGGAACTGATCGCCGAACGGGCGCGGCAGGGCGACGGCAGCATCGTTGTGCCTCCTATAGCGGCGCAATTGATTGCGCCCGTAGGGGCCGACAGCCTCTCCGGGGGAGTGGTAATCTCGCGCCCTGGAGCCGATCCTGGCGCAATCAATTGCGCCGCCACAGAAGTTGCGCCCGCACTATGGCAGCAGGCTATCCCATTGCTGCGCGAGATGGGTATTACGGTTAAGGAATCCACGGGAGCGGCCAGCGTGGCTGACGCGCCTGTTGGTCTCTCAGGCGCGGAACTGGCGATTGCCGAAACGGGATCGCTGATGCTGGCTGATAACGCGCTGCAAGCCAGGGTGGTCAGTATGCTCACACTGACGCATATCGTCCTCATCTCCGAAAGCGCCATCGTTCCCATGCTCGACGACGCTGGCGCGCGCCTGCGAGAGTTGACCAGAGCGGGAGCCGATCAGCGCCATTATATCTCGTTGATCACCAGTTCCAGCCGCACATCCGATATTGAGCGCGTTCTCACCATCGGTGTGCAAGGGCCAAAAGCGTTATGCGTGATTGTGGTGAAAGGATAGATTAGTACACGATGATCCTGTTGTGGATATTCATCATTGCACCCGACTAGAAGGAACGACTATGAGCGACAGAGATAGGCAAGGCGTGATAAACCACGCCACCACTGATAGCGGCGAGCAGCCGTTCGCGGCACGCCTGGAACACGCGCTGGCCGATGAGCAGATGCACACGGCGCTGGGACGCTTCGCGCCCGCGTGGCGTGCGTCGCGCGCCGCCGTTTTCGCCGCCGAAGAAACTGACTATGGCTCCGCTTATAGTTTCGCCGCCCTGCGTTCCCAACTGCGCCAGGCTAAAGACGACGCTATTGAACGCCAGCCAGAACTCGTAGCACAGTTCAAGGCGCAGGCTCAGGCGGCAGGCGCAATCATCTTCGAGGCGCGCACGCCGGAAGAAGCCAACGCATATATCTACCAACTCTGCCGCGACAAGGGCATCGACCTGGTCGTCAAGTCCAAGACGATGGTGAGCGAGGAGACCGAACTCAATCATTATCTAGAGGCGCGCGGCATTCAGCCGGTGGAAACCGACCTCGGCGAATGGGTGGCGCAGCTTGATCACGAACGCCCGTCACACATGGTAATGCCGATCATCCACAAAACGCGCCAGCAGGTCGGAGCGACGCTCTCCCAGGCGACGGGGCGCGAGATCTCGCGCGATAATATCACCGAGCAGGTGGGAGTGATCCGCACGGAACATCGCCAATCGTTCCTCAACGCCGGGATGGGCATTAGCGGCGCAAACGCGCTCATCGCCGAAAGCGGTACGGTGATGATGGTGACAAACGAGGGCAACGGGCGCATGGTGACGTCGCTGCCACGCGTCCATGTCGTCATGGCAGGGTATGAGAAGCTGATCGGCACGTTTGCCGAGGCCATGACGCAGGTGCGCCTGCTCGCCCGCAGCGCCACCGCGCAGCCGATCACCTGCTATACCACATTCATCACCGGGCCGTCCACGCCGGATCGCGAGATGCACATCGTACTGCTCGATAACGGGCGCAGCGAGATGCGGGCCGATCCGCGCTTCCACGAAGCATTACGCTGTATACGCTGCGCCGCTTGCGCTAACATCTGCCCGCCCTACCAGCAGGTCGGCGGCCATG
>Ga0307373_10013620_pt1 | contig 11341 bp, 10 predicted proteins | sample OX2MG_FD_202534 | JGI IMG/M metagenome (GOLD analysis project Ga0307373, IMG submission 202534) | Soil microbial communities from Risofladan, Vaasa, Finland - OX-2 | ecosystem: Environmental > Terrestrial > Soil > Coastal area > Acid sulfate soil | place: Finland: Risofladan, Vaasa | collected... | reverse complement strand
TGAAGCTAATACAATGAAAACTGAAGCCGTAAAGAAGCTGTATGAAGTGGAAAAGGTAAATCCGCCGCTAATTGGGAGGCGGTCCTTTGTCGTGAGCCCATCGCGTACTCTCGCCTATCACTTTGTGCAACTGGCGTGGCACGAGCAAATGGCAATTGCCGCGAGTTTCGGTCTCCCGGAAAGAGGGGACGAGGAACTTGAGGAAGGGCTGTTGTTCCGCAAGTTGTTCCGGGGAGCTACGGAAGCTGGAAAGCTAGCTGATCTGTGGATAGCGGTTGAAAGTAAGCACAAGAAGGGTCGGCCCGACGAGAACCCATTTCGGTAGTCATAGATCGCGAGGCATAGTCTATGCACGATTATTTCGGTGAGTGGTATCGAACCGCAGGGATTCCGCCAGAGAGCGTACCGCTCGCGGAGAGATGGAAAGCGGTCGAGGCATTTAAGCCCAATTCAGCAGATGCCGCTCTGCTGACGCAGCTCTTTTTCCAACTGACGTTGTCGGACTCGTCGTTTCCCGAGACGTTTCGAAAATCGCTTCACGATACCGATGTCACGATGCCGATGTCCGGCAACGATAATGAGCTGATAGTTCTCGCCGGTGCCGAACTGATCGATCTCATCGAGAGAGGCCAGCGCGGTCTGGCGGATTTTGCCGGTCTGTGTTTGGTTTGTGCCAGTGCTCAAAATTTGCGCCAGAACCCTCTAGTGCCGGATATTCCAGAACGCGCAACAAGATATCTCAAAAAGCGCTCCGAGAACCGAGCGAAGCCCGTGAAGGAAAGTCCTGAGACAAAGCTGTTCGATGCGTTGACGGCAGTCGGTGCACCACACAGTGAGCTGGCGGGTGAATTTCGGAAGATGCAATTACGACTGGCTCTCGTTGATGAAGAAACGAATATGCTGTGGTGGTTAGTTGGCGACACTAGCGGTGATTTGAATAAGCGTTGGAATGAGCTTGGGGTCGGCGCTGTGTGCGCCGTGGGTGCCGCGGAGCTAGCCCATCTCACGAAAGTCCTGCCCGGACCTATCGCCGCGCGGGCATTTCTGGGTCGTGCGGTGCGATCTGAACGTAAAAAGATTCCCACGTCGATTTCAATTGCGGAAGTTGTCAGCGAAACTCCGAAGGAATGGCGCGAGAAGCATCATCAGACTCCCGTCGCAAACCAATTGACGGGCCTGCTGCCGATTCACCAAGCCATGACGCTCTCACTTCAGGCCGACGATGACGGTGCATGGCGCTCCGTTTTCAAGAGTTCGACCAAAATTCCCGCAACTGCGAAGGCAGCGCCGGATGCAGTTGCTTATCAAATCTATCTGGAACATTTAACGGCCCGCAGTTTCGCCGAGATGGAAGAAGCTGAATGAGTACGCCGCCGACTAAGCCCACGGCCCCTCCGCCGGAATCACCGCAGCCAGTTACGCCTCCGCCTGCCACTGTCCCGAAAGTGATCGATCTGCCGGCCGGGAAAGAGCTGGATGACGCCGCCGCGGCGAAGGTACAAGCAGCGAGATTGACTCGGCTGATCGTTGTTGCCGGTCCTCCGGGCGCAGGCAAGACAACGTTGGTCACGAGCTTGTACGAGCTGTTCCAGAATAAGAGCGTTGGCGGCATTTCTTTCGCTGGATCGAGCACGCTGCCTGCTTTTGAACGCCGGTGTCACATATCGAGGACGGCATCCGAGCGGTCACAACCGGACACCGAACGAACTCCATACGGCGAAGTTCGCTATCTGCATATCCGTGTAGGAGCAGATGATCTTCGTCATAATCCGCTCGATCTGCTCTTCACCGATGTGTCCGGCGAGTCCTTCGAACGAGCCCGTGACTCGATTTCGGAATGCCAGCAGCTGGGCTTCCTGAAAATGGCGGATCATTTTCTGCTGCTCATGGATTGCGAAAAACTGATCGACCGTCTGAAGCGCTGGGATGCAGCTAACCATTCGATGTCTTTGCTTCAGTCGTGCCTGGATAGCGGGATGCTTGGTAGCAACTGCTTCGTGAATGTGCTTTGGACGAAATACGATTTGGTTGAAGCTGCCGGAGACTGTACACACGATACGTTCTTTCAAAAGATCAGCGAGGAATTCAAGAAGAAATTCGGGTCGCGCGTCGGCAGGCTGACGTTTACAAAAGTCGCAGCGAGGCCGATGGGCGTAGACAGCCTGGAATTCGGCTACGGCATTCCAGATTTGCTCAAGGAATGGTCGAACGATTCCCCGCGCGACCGCGCGATGAATTTGATCCCTGAAGACACGACAGGATCGCGCGAGAGTGAGAAGTATCTGACACGGCATCTCGACAAGGTGCGGGAACCATGACCAGTCCGTCGTCCAGTCGATTCATTTTGATCGGGCTTCCCGCGACCGGGAAGACCAGCTACCTGGCCGCTCTGTGGTATCTCGTCCAGCACGAGCAAGTCGCCCATAAACTCATGCTTGACCGCTTGGAAGGCGATAACAAATACCTTAATCAAATTTCCAGCGCGTGGTTGCTGTGTCAGCCCGTTCCGCGCACGCCGACCGATTCCGAAAAGGTCGTATCGATGGTTCTGAAAGACGCTGCGTCTGAGAGGACAATCACGGTGACGTTTCCTGACTTGTCGGGCGAGTCTTTTTCGTTGCAGTGGACCGCACGGCAAATCACGACTAGCTACGATAATTTTCTCAAGACCGCTTCAGGCGGAGTGCTGTTCGTAAGTCCCGAACCTCACAAACCCGCGCGCATCGATGCGGCGGCTCCGCTCGTTCAGGAAATGGATCAAGCAGACGGCAACGGTGATGCTCATATGGTGGAGTGGGAGGCATCATTAGCGCCGCGGCAGGTGCAGCTCGTCGAGTTGTTGCAATTCATAGCGGCGCGTGACTATTTCAAGCCGCCGTTCCGTCTGGCACTGGTGATCTCGGCGTGGGACAAGTTGAAGGTGACTGGTATCTCTCCGGCCAAGTGGTTTGCAAAAGAAGTACCTTTGCTCTTTCAATTTCTGGAAAGCAATCGCAATCTATTCGAGTACACGATTTACGGCGTCAGTGCGCAAGGCGGCGAATACACGACGGAGACAGAAAGGCTTACAGAAGTTGATCCGTCGGAGCGCATCGGCGTAGTGAGTTCGGATGGAAGGAGCTCGTCCCACGATTTGACTGAACCGTTGCTATGGCTAATGCGCTGACATCCGATGGCGTGACTTCGCAGGTCAACGCGATCCATCAATTCCTTCACGGCTATTCAGAGGGCCATCGCTTGATGGAAGGCTCGCTGAAACTTCCGAATGATGCCGCGCTCCTGATGCTGCGAATGAGTGATCTGTCAGGAAGCAGCGTCGTCAAAGGCTTCGAACACTACCTCACCGGATATCCGCTGGACTCGATCAGCGGCTATGCTCTCGCGATGACCTGGTACGCCTCGGAAATGCCCCGGCCGGGGAGTGTTTGGACCCATACGCTTGTGCTTCCGATGCAAACTATGGCGGCGATTCCTTCCCTTGCTTCCTTGATGCGTCTCTTCAAGCGTCCTTTACGCGATTCCATCAAAGGCCAATACACGCACACTCTTTTCTTGGATGATTTTCCAATCAACGACTCCCATCAAGGGAGACCAATCGATGCTCTCGGCCAACTCAATTCACTTTTCTTCGCATATTACGAGCAATCTCCGTCTAGCCCCGTTGTCGTTGCATCGCGTACCTCGGACGAATTTGCCGATGCGATCTTCGCTCTATGGTCGCAGCAGTGGCCGGGCCTGCGCCAGCAATTCGCGTTCTGTACCGGCTCGTTCGCGGCTCGGAGTCTTCCCGACAGATCGTTTGACATCCAGTGCTCTCCGCTGACGTTAGCGAAAGATGTAGCCCGCGAACTCGCCATAGACGGGGTCGCTGAGCCGATCGTGTCACCGGATCGAGATGGTTTGTTTTCGGATGTGTTGAGAACTGCGATCGAGGATGCGGCGATGCCGAATGGCGGGGCTTTTCGGCGCTATCTCTGGATGGTTGCCGATGCGACTTCACGTCGAGCTGACTTTGTCGCTTATGCGCGAATCTTCGACGCGCTTGATACGAAAGCGGAAGCGGCAACTGTCGTTGAAATTATTGCCGAGGCGTTTCCTGAGCCGTCTACCGGTTCCGGTCTCAAGATGCGCCTTGTGGGGGGCCGTCACACGAAGCATTTGAGCACCGAGTGTCCCCAACAGGACATTTTGTTCGTACTAGCGACGACCGAAAAGCATGCGAGCTTCGATATCGGATCGGCTTTGAATGATGAACTAACGGCGAGACTGTTTGCCGAGTCTCCTTATCGAACTCGTCAATTAGTGGCTGATCTCTTCCAATCAAATCTAAATCCGTTCGGCGACGAACTGTTGACAACGCTCGTGCGGGCGATGGATGTCAACGACGCACAAGAAGTTGTCAGCGATCAGCCGCAGTTCCTGCCAGCACTGTTTCGCGGCAATCCAGCTCTGGCAGCATCGGCAGCGCTTTGGTCAAAGGCCGGTGATCGCCGGAATGAGTTGATGGATTCTCTCATTGCTCAGGAGATTCGGCCCGAGCTGGTAAGTAGGATCGTAGCGGCCCTGCTTGATAGTGGATCCGACGGATTCATTCGCCGAGCATTCGAGCGTTGGGGCAAAGAAGCTGTCTTCGCCGCACTCGATTGGACGGAGGATCATCAAGGCTCGATGCCGGAGACCTGTCGTCAAGCTCTGACGTTCCAGGTTCCGTGCGTCATGGATTGGGTTCAGTCAGGGTCGCGCTCGACTGCGGCGCTGATTGCAGCAGCGCATGTCGTCGCACCTTATTGCTATCAAATCGCCAAACATGATTCGAGCGTCTGGCGTCACGCATACACCGACACGAAAGAAAGGGGTCAGGAGCACGAGGCAACATATCTACAGACGTTTCTATTGGGATTGGCGCTGCGAAATGCCCCGCCCGCACCGCTTGATCTGATCGGTGAGTGTTTTGAAGCGATCCATCGGAAGGTGAGCTGGCAACAGCTCGGCTACGACACATGGCTGATTTTGGAGCCGCTGGTGCCGGAGTTGAGCTGGCGAAAGAATTGGGACAAGTGTGAACGGATGCGCCGCGGCCTGCTTCTCGCGTTTATGCAAAACTCATGGCCGGCGTGGGAGATTAGAGAGCGCATCAAGGATCGTGAACTGCTTCGACAGATACTCAAGAGCGTGCGCAAGGTTCACGGCGAACACTATTTCTCCGACATCCATGCTTGATTTCACGGTTAGCGCTTACGGTATTGAAGTTACTTGTGGGCTTCAAGAAATTACCCAGTGGCGACGACGCGGAGGTGCCCTTGTCGGCGTGGTCGGGATGCGGGCTTGACGGTGATCTCAACGTCTCGGCCAAGCAGAGTCAAGAAATGCATGAGCCGCTCGGTGGAAAAGCCAGAAAGTTGGCCGCGCAAGAGGCGGGAAATTTTAGGCTGATCGATTTTCAGTATGAGGGCGGCGCGAGTTTGCGTAAGTCGCCGCGCGCGAATGGCTTCGCTAATTCGGATTGCAAGGTCCGCCTTGGCGAGGCGTTCTTCGGGATCGGGCAGGCCGATGTCGGCGAAAACGTTGCCGCAGCCTTCCTCGACCTGAATTTTCCTGCTCATACTTGCTATTCCTTCTGAGTCTCTAGCCATCTGGCGTGTTCTTCTTCGGCCCGCTTGAGCCGCGATCTGATTAGCTCAATCTCGGGTTTTGGCGTTTTGATTCCGGTCTTTGATTTCTTCTGGAACACATGTAAGACATATATGCGACCCGCTAAGCGGACTGTGTACACAGCACGATAGGTACCGCCTGCGTGGTCTTCAACGATCTCTAAGAAGCCTGCGCTGCCGAAACCGCGCAAAGGTTTCGCATCGGCGTGCTTCCCGCCCCGTTGCGCGATGTACAGTGCGTAGCCAATCGTGTCCTTCACATCCTCTGGAAAGGAAGAGAGGTCTGCCTTGGTGCTCCCAATCCAGACGACCGGCTTGATGCTCGGCAACTCGGTCATTTCCATATTATGCCTAAAAGAGCATAAGAGGCAAGTACTTTTGACGAAGAGCGTCTCATTTCAGAAAGAGCCCGCTGTTGTGAAACTCTGCGGCGACTGTGCACGATCCGAAGCAGGGCTGTGACTGTGCACCAATTGTGCAAGAATGCGTTGTTTTCGCTTCATTGGGGTTAGCTTTGAGCGAAAAGCAGATTCCCCGATTTATTGGAAGCGCTGGCAGTTAGAAACTACCAGCGCAGTTGTTGGAACGGATTCGTGCGCTTTGCAAGCAGGGGGTCGCCGGTTCGATCCCGGCCACGTCCACCAACCACCATCATTTCAATCAGATGCTGTCGGAGTTTTCGCGCGTAACCACTTGCTATTCAGGCAGGGGGTCGGGAGTTCGAATGTCCTCACATCCACCAACTTAATTTCCGGTCTCATACAAATTTAAGATGCTTTTTCCTCGGAACTTTTTTGCCTCAAAGTCGGGACAATCGGTACAACAGGAGCAAGAATAAGCGCCAACACGACGCAAGGGTTGTTGATGCAGAAGGATAAGATTCTTGCTTTCGATGAGGAAGCTTGCCTTCAGCAAGCCTACGAAGCGATGCTCAAAACCTCGCCCGGTTTCATGTTCAGCTACGGTTTTCGCGCCAGGAGCCAGCCCCGGACACCACATTGCGATTATTGAGTTCGTCCGAGCGCGCATCGATAAGAAGCATATTGGCCTGCTGGCTGTCTTCGACCGTCTCCGCCGCAAACAAAATACAGCGCTTTATGACGACATCCGCTTCGTATCCCACCACGACGCTAAACAGGCGCTCGAAACCGCCCGCGATTACGTGAACGTTATCCGCGCCGACATCGCTGCTCGGAAGCCTTGATCTCTCCCGTAGCCGTTGAACGAGCGCAGCGGCTCCTCTAACTCTGCTGCTCCTTGCTTGCAGAGAAAAATAGGTGTACCTTATACTCGGTTACCGAGGACATACAACATATGAGCAAACCTTCCGATCTGGTGCAGGGCACGCTGGACATGCTGCTGCTGAAAATTCTTGCGCTTGAGCCGATGAATGGCTTCGCCGTCAGTCAGCGGTTGAAACAAGTGTCGGGGGACGTTCTGCAGGTGAGCGACGGGTCGTTGTACCCATCTTTGCACAAGCTGGAGCAGGAGGGCTGGATTACGGCCGAGTGGAAGACGTCGGTAAACGGTCGCCGCGCGAAATACTATTCGCTGACACGGTTAGGCCGGCGACAACTTGAAAAAGAAGCTGACAACTGGGGCAGGTTGTCGAGTGCGATTTCGCGTGTTGTCAAACTCAAGGAGGCCTGACGAGCGCGAACGCCAAAGGAGGTGGCGATGCGACCGGAACATTGGCTGTACACAATTCCGCTGCGGTTGCGATCGTTATTCCGTCGAAGACAGGCGGACCGGGAGCTAGACGAGGAACTACGGGATCATGTCCAGCGGAAGACTGAAGAAAACGTTGCAAGAGGGATGCCACCGCACGAAGCGCGGCGCATGGCGCTGCTCGAAATGGGCGGAATCGAAAAGCGCAAGGAAGAGTGTCGCGAAGCCCGCCATGTAAATTGGATTCAGGATCTGGTGCAAGATTTGCGCTTCGGTGTGCGAATGCTGCGGAAATCCCCCGGGTTCACCGCCGTAGCCGTCCTCACGCTCGCTCTCGGCATCGGCGCCAACGCCGCGATCTTCAGCGTGACGTACGGAATTCTTTTGAAGCCACTCCCGTATCCAGCCTCCTCTCGACTCGTTCAACTCTGGGAGACGAGAGCGCCCGCGGGACCTGGGCGGACAGTCTATATATCCTCGCGCGACTTTCGCGAAATTGCCTCTCAGTGCCGCGCTTTCGAGCAGTTGGCCGAATACGTGGAGGGCGGCAGCACGATCACCGGCCTCGGCGGCCCGGAGGGAGTCCAGACCTCGTCCGTCTCCGGCAATTTCTTTTCTGTGCTGGGCGCACAACCGCTTTTAGGCCGGCCGATCCTGCCGGCAGACGCACAGCCGGGTCACGATCAAGTCGCAGTCCTCACCTATGACCTATGGCAACGCAGGTATGGAGGCGATCCCAGTATCATCGGTAAGGAAATCACGGTGATGGATGAAGGTGAAGCAGGAAATTCCAGCGACAATACCACCAAAGTCTCGCCCTATACCATAATCGGCGTGATGCCATCCCGATTCCCCTTTCCCAATCACGGCGACCTCTTATTGCCACAGGGTTCGTGGGATCGCCAGCGCCAACTTATCGCCATCGGCAGGCTCAAGCGCGGAATCTCAATCGGTGCTGCAAATGCGGAGCTTCACACTATCGCCAATCGTATCGCAACTGAAACGCCAGCCGGACACAAGAATTTCGACTTGTCTGTCGGCCTGCTCCGTGACCGTATGAGCGAAGGCTACATCGCCGAGCTTCTGATTTTGCTCGGTGCTGTGGCTTTCGTCCTACTGCTGGCTTGCGTCAACACAAGCAGCTTGCTGATTGCGCGAAGCTGGGTGCGGCAAAAGGAAGTGGCGATCCGGGAAATCCTCGGCGCAACGAGATGGAGACTCATCCGCCAATTCCTTTCTGAAAGTGTGCTGCTCGCGCTTCTCGGCGCGGCGCTCGGCCTTCTGTTCGCCTATTGGGGAATAGACCTGTTGAGGAGTATGGCGCCACCCTCCACGCCGCGGCTCGACGAGATCAATATAGACCGGTTGGTTCTCGCCTACACGCTGGGCATTTCGATCCTCGCAGGGATTTTGTTCGGCCTTGCGCCTGCGATGCAGTTCACGCGGCGGGGGCGCGACGAAACATCGAAAAAAGGTTCACCCCGTTTTCTTGGACGTCTCTCTCCCCGTCGGCCTCAGCGGCTGAAAAATCTGTTGGTGATCGGGGAGATTTCGCTGTCGTTTTTGCTCGTCGTCGGCTCGACTCTCGTGCTTCGCAGTTTCTCGAATCTTATGGACGTGAAACTCGGTTTTCGGCCTGCACACATTTTGACAATGAATGTGAATTTCAGTCCCGCAATTCGTGCGAATCCTCAACGGTTCAAACTCGCGATGAATGAAGTGCTTCAGCGCACGCACGCGCTTCCTGGTATTGAGAATACCGCTTTCGGTGAGTGGCTGCCGGTCGGCGGCACTAGCTTCGAAGGAAGCGTGCGAGTGGACGGTAAAGGCGATTCCGGATCTGTCGAATACCAGCTCGCCAGCCCCAAATACTTTGCCACGCTGGGGATTCCGCTTCTTGCTGGCCGTTCATTCAATGAAAGGGACACAAATGAAGTCACTCCTTTTCCAAGCCAGCCGAATACGAGCTCGCCAGCCCCGAGTGCTTCTCTGCACCCGGAATCTCGTTCCTCGTCGGCCGTTCATTCGACGAAGGGTACACAAGAGGATACGCCCCTAGTCGCGATTGTGAACGAGACGCTCGCTAAGCGGTATTTTGAGGGAAATCCGCTCGGGAAGGAGTTTCGCACGTCGGATCCCGGAGGCAGTCCCGTCCAGGTTCAGATCGTTGGGGAGGTGGGTGATACGCGCGATGTGAGCCGGGCGCTGCCGCCCATTGCGGAATACTACATTCCCTTCGCTCAGGTAGAAGTCTCCCCGGAAACGACTCTCTTTGTGCGGACGGCAGCGAATCCAATGGCGATTGCGAACGCTGTTCGCGAACAGGTTTGGATGGTGGACAAGGAGGCTCCGATCGAAGACGTTATGACAATGGACGCGGTCATGTCCGAAGGAGTGGCTGAACCCCGTTTTCAGACCGTGCTGTTGAGCGCTTTCGGCGGCCTTGGCCTGTTGCTCGCCGTCGTTGGTGTCTATGGGCTAGTTTCCTATGCAATGGTCCAGCGGACGCACGAGATAGGTGTGCGTATGGCGCTCGGCGCCCACCCACACGACATTTTGCGAATGCTGATACGCGAAGGCACGACCCTGGCGGCCGCAGGGATTGTCATCGGGATTGGTGGGGCGCTCGCCCTCACGCGTTTTCTCGCCAGCCTGCTTTTCGAAATCAGGCCGACCGACCCGCTGACGTTCGCAGGCGTTGCGATCCTGCTGATCTTCGTTGCGCTCTTCGCCTGCTACATCCCCGCGCGACGCGCCATGCGCGTCGATCCCATGATCGCTCTGAGGTACGAGTGAACGAGGCCTGATTCATGCGACTGGAACATTGGCTATCGGCCCGACTTGTGTGGCGTCATCAGAATTTTTGGGAGGAGCCGAACAAAGCAGAATCGGCGAAGCTGCCGGGCGCAGGAATTGTCCCGAAGCCGTGCCCGAGGAACAGCGTGGCAGAAAAGAAGAAATGTACCGCGTCAGTTTGTTCGGTTGAGGCAAGCACTACGCGACGCACAGCGCGGACCAGAACGCGACAACGTTCCGTTGGGTCAGCGAATGACACGTCGTTTAATTTGGGCCTCCGGCGGTTTCACGTGGCAGATGTTCGCGCTCGTGTTGCTCTTCTCGCACTGCCTCGGCGCAGCCTACGGACGGCCCTGACTTTTCCGCTTTTTTGTCCTCCGCAGAAAAACATGTCGCCGTTAGATTCGAGCCCTGAGATGAGGATTCCAGGAGGCATCTCGATAGTTTCAAGAACTTCTCCTGTTCGAGGATCGATTCGTCTCAAGTCGCTCTCATCATCTTCCGAAGTCGCGTGCCAGAGCTCTCCTTCGACCCAAGTAACCCCTGTGACAAAGCGTTTCGACTCGATGGTGCGAAGAATCGCCCCTGTCTCAGGATCGATCTGGTGGATTTTTCGATCCCGGTACTGCCCCACCCAGAGCGTGCCTTCGGCCCAAGCGAGCCCGGAGTCACGGCCGCCACCGGGCGCGGGGATTGTGGCGAGGACCTGTCCGCTCTTGGGATCAATCTTCTGGATGCGGTCCTCGGCGATCTGAAACAGGTGCTGGCCGTCGAAGGCGGTTCCGGCATGGGCCGCGACATCTATGGTTCGGAGCCTTTCCCCACTGGAGGGATCGAAGGCGTTAAGCTTGTCTCCCGATGCAAACCAAACGTGCTGGCCGTCATAGCTAACGCCGTGCACGCGCTCGGCATTCGGAAACGGACCATACTCACGAACGATTTCAGCGGTTGATCGTTTCATACTTCCATCCTAATCACTCGGTAGTGGACTGGGGAGTAACAAGGTCGTCGTGAATCCTGGCACGGGCGCGCTCATCCAGCGGCCTGCTCGTGCCCGGCCAAACGACCGAACTTTTCCCTCTGCCGCGAGCGAATCGAGTGCTCGCTGTACGGTACGTTGACTCGTTCCAAGCGCAAGCGCAAGAGCTGAACTCGACCACGACTCGCCGTCAGAGAGGAAGGCAAGCACTGCGCCGCGTTCGCTATCTGCTGGCGGCGCGAGCACT
>Ga0307373_10013617_pt1 | contig 11344 bp, 7 predicted proteins | sample OX2MG_FD_202534 | JGI IMG/M metagenome (GOLD analysis project Ga0307373, IMG submission 202534) | Soil microbial communities from Risofladan, Vaasa, Finland - OX-2 | ecosystem: Environmental > Terrestrial > Soil > Coastal area > Acid sulfate soil | place: Finland: Risofladan, Vaasa | collected... | reverse complement strand
CGGGGACGAGTTCAACGCGATCATCAACGCCAAGGAGTATATCGACTTTGCGACGCGCATCATTTTCTGGGTGGGGATCGCGTTCGAAGGGCCGATGGTGATGGCGCTGGCGGCGCGGCTCGGGCTTGTGGGCGCGAAACAGATGCTGCATTTCTGGCGTTACGCGATCGTCGTGATCTTTATTATGTCCGCGATTATCACTCCGACGCCCGACCCGCTGAACCAGAGTCTCGTAGCCGGGCCGCTCTTCGCCCTGTACTTCGTCGGGATCGCGCTGGCGGGGTTGGTGCAAAAGCCGCGCCGCGATGGCGACCCAACGCCGGCGACGGCATGACGTTGGGTGGCGCGCCATCGCGGCGGGCCGGTGCGACGAGCCGGGATGGAGCGGCAGGATGACACACCGGGACGCAGCCCGCGCGGAAGCACTCTATAGCCGCGTGCGTGTCTGCACCCTGTGCGCGCTTTCCCGCACCCGCCAACATGCGGTGCCCGGTGAGGGGCCGCTCGACGCCGAGATCATGCTGATCGGCGAGGCGCCAGGCGCGAATGAGGACAAGCAGGGCCGGCCGTTCGTTGGACAGGCAGGGCAGTTCCTGGAAGAGCTGCTTGCAGCCGCGGAATTGCGCCGCGACGAGGTCTACATCTGCAACGTGTTGAAGTGCCGGCCGCCGGGGAATCGCGACCCACTGCCGGATGAGATTGCGTGCTGCAAGGACTACCTCGACGAGCAGATGGAGATCGTGGACCCGCCAGTTGTGGTCACGCTTGGGCGATATTCGATGGCGCGATGGTTCCCACAGCAGACGATCTCGCGTATTCACGGCCGATTCCGTATCCTCGGAGGACGCTACTACGTCCCGATGTACCACCCGGCGGCGGCGCTGCACCAGCAGAGCCTTCGCGACGTTATCCTCGAAGACTTCCGCGCCCTCCCGGCGATCCTGCAGGCCGCACGGGCGGAGCGCATCATTTCGGGCCCGCCGCGCGTATCCGTAAGCAAGCCATCCAACGAATCGTCCGCGGCAGCCGCGGCACTCCCACCGATCGACGAACCGGAACCCTCAAGCCCAGCGCCGGCGAAGCAAGTTCGCCTGTTCGAATGAAGGAGTTATGACAAACACTACCCCAAACCTCAGAGTTATCGCCCTCGGCGGCCTCGGCGAAATCGGCCGCAACATGATGCTGATCGAATACGGAGACGACATCATCGTCGTCGACGTCGGGCTGATGTTCCCGGAAGAGGAGATGCTGGGCGTCGACCTTGTCATTCCCGATTTCACGTATCTGCGGGAGCACGTTGACAAGCTGCGCGCGGTGTTTCTTACGCACGGGCACGAAGATCACGTCGGCGCCCTGCCGTACTTCCTGCGCGAATTCAAAGCGCCGATCTACGGCGCGCGGCTCACGGATGGGCTCATCCGCGTCAAGCTGAACGAACACCGGCTGCTCAACGATGCCGACACGCATGTGGTGAAGCCGGGCGAGCTCATCCAGGCCGGCGTCTTCGAAGTCGAGTTTTTCACGGTCGCCCACAGCATCCCGGATGCCTGCGGGTTGATTATCCGGACGCCGCTCGGGGTGCTCGTACATACGGGCGACTTCAAGATCGACCACACGCCGGTGATGGACCAGCACACGGACCTCATCCGCCTTGCGCAGGTGGGAGCTGAAGGCTGTCTGCTGCTCATGGCCGATTCCACCTACGCGGAAATCGACGGATACACCCCCAGCGAACAGCTCGTGGGCGAGGCGCTGCGGACAATCCTCGTGAACGCGACGGGGCGGGTCATCGTGGCGACGTTTGCCTCGCTGATTTCGCGGGTGCAGTTGGTTGTGGACGGCGCGGTGTTCACCGGCCGCAAAGTGTTCGTGACGGGCCGCTCGATGATCGACAACGTTGCAATGGCGCGGCAGCTCGGCTATTTGAACGCGCCGGACGGCGTCATCATCGGCGTCGAGGAGTTGCGCAACACGCCCCCCGAGAAGCTCGTTATCGTCACCACGGGCAGCCAGGGCGAGCCAACGAGCGCGCTCACGCGCATGGCAAACGGCGACCATCGGCACATCACTATCGTTGCGGGCGACACGGTGGTGCTGTCATCGAGTCCGGTCCCGGGCAACGAATCCGCAGTCTACCGCAACGTGGACAACCTTTTCCGGCTCGGCGCGGACGTGCTTTACAACCGCATTTCGAACATCCACGTACGCGGCCATGCGAGCCGCGAAGAGCTCAAGATTCTTCAGGGCGTGTTGCAGCCGGAGTACTTCATGCCAGTGCATGGCGAGTATCGCCACCTTGTCGCTCACGCCAGGCTGGCAGAATCAGTCGGTGTGCCCAAGGGACAGGCGTTCGTGATGACGGACGGGGACGTGCTCGAGATCGACGACGAAACGGCGTGGCTCGCGGACCGCGTGCCGGCGAGCTACGTCTACATCGATGGGCTTGGCATTGGCGATGTGGACCAGCACATCCTGCGCGACAGGGCGCACCTTTCGACCGACGGCGTCGTCGTCGTAATTGTGGCCGTGGATAAGCAGACGGGGAAGCTGGAGCGACCGGCCGACGTGCTCTCACGGGGGTTCGTGGACGTTGAGGAGAACGAAGACCTAGTAGAACGAACAAGGCAGGTGGTCGCGAAGTCGCTCGATGGCTCGTCCCACTACGCGGAGTTCGGCGACGTTAAGGGACGAATCAAGGACGCTGTGAGCAAGTTCCTTTATGATGAGACGCGCAGGCGGCCAATGGTGCTGACGGTGACTGTCGAGGTCTAAGTCACGCATTCATCGCCTGAACCGGGCCGGGGCACGCGGGGTGCGCGGCGCGGATGATAAGGAGTGGTGCGCCATGACGGCACGCACACGAACACGCCCCCGCTCGCACCGGCCGAAGAACCGCAAGAGTTGGTTTAGCGGACACAAGCTGCTGCGTCCAGAAATTGCCGCGGTTGCGGTTGGGGCGCTCGCGATTGCAGCGGTCCTGATAGCGGTGGATGTCGGCAGCCTCGCGGCGGATGCGCGCGATTGGGTTGCAGGCACGTTCGGGGTGGGAATCCTTGTTCTTGCTATCCTCGCCATGGCCGGGGGCATTGCCATCTGGCGGGGTGCGCTCGAAGAGGGTCACGCGTTTGCGCGCAGGTCCGTGGGCGCGGTGGCGCTGGGACTCTTCTTCTGGGGCGCGATGGCGCTCAACGATGCGCACTGGACGCTTGGCAACGTCGACTTTCAGCAGGTGACCCTGGGCGGGCGGCTGGGCAGCGCGCTCATCGCTGGTTTCCTGGGAAAGCTTGCCTGGCTAAGCCTGTTGATCGTAGGCATGGCGATGCTCGCGCCGACATGGACTCGCAGCTTCGCCGAGCGCACTCCGCTCTGGATCGAACATGCGTGGGAAGAACGTTGGCCGCACCGTGCGGTGGCCGCGATTGGCAGGTTTGTTGCGTTCGCGGTGCGCCGGCCCCAGCGTGCCGTCGACGACAATTTTGTGATCGGTGGGGCTTCGCTGGCGGGGGCTGATTCACCTGCTGCACTGGAGGACGGGCCAGTCATCTACCGCCCACAGATAGACCCAGCGTCGCCACGGTCCACCATGGGCGTCGGCGCGGCCGCGCACTTCGCGCCAATCGCGGTGGAGGCGCCGCTTCCACCCGCCCCGCTGAAGCGCGCGAGGACGCCGCTGCCATTCGACCCGGCGCCTGGCGACGAAGCGATGGTCGAGGCGCTCGGAGCGCCAGGCGACGCCCCTGACGACGAGCCCAGCGAGCCGCAGCAGCTCGGCCTCGAGCTTGGGCCGAAACCTGGATGGGCGCTCCCTGAGATTGAAATGCTGACTGCGCCGCAGGTGAGTACCAACCGCAAGCACGACAATGCCGCGCGTGCGCAGCTCATCGTCGACACACTGGCTAGCTTTGGCGTCGATGCGAGCGTTGTTGAGATCAATGAAGGGCCGACGGTCACCCAATTCGGCGTGGAACCGGGCTGGGAGGTGCGCTACAAGGACCTGCAGCTCAGGGACGGCTCGGGACGCACGATCGTGGGGGCGGAGGGCCGCGCCCGCACGGAACGCATCGAAACGTCGCGCACGCGTGTCCGTGTCAACCGGATCACGTCGCTGCAGAACGACCTTGCACTGGCGCTCGCCGCCCCCAGCCTCCGCATAGAGGCGCCGGTGCCGGGACGTGCGATCGTCGGCATCGAGGTCCCGAACGACAGCGCGACCGTCGTAACGATGCGGCACGTTATGGAGAGCAAAGAGTTTAACGACCTGGCCAAGAAAACGAAGCTCGCGCTTGCGCTCGGCAAGGGTGTCTCGGGTGTGCCCGTGGTGGCGGACCTCGGGAAGATGCCGCACCTGCTCATCGCCGGGGCCACTGGCAGCGGCAAAAGCGTGTGTATGAACGCGATCATCGCGGGCATCATGATGAACGCGACGCCGGAGCAGGTGCGTTTCGTCATGATCGACCCGAAGCGCGTGGAATTGACTGCCTACGCGGGCATCCCGCATATGGCGTTCAGCGAAGTGATCGTCGACATGGACAAGGTCGCGGGGACCCTGCAAGCGGTCATCGGCGAGATGGAGGCGCGCTACAAGAAGTTCGAGAGCGTGAGCGTGCGCAACATTGAGTCTTACAACCGGCACCCGCGGGTGATGATCAAGCTGCCGTACTGGGTTGTGATTATCGATGAGCTTGCAGACCTGATGATGGCGGCGCCCGTGGAGGTGGAGAAGCAGCTTTGCCGGCTGGCCCAGCTGGCCCGCGCGACGGGGATTCACCTCGTGGTCGCGACGCAGCGGCCGTCGGTCGATGTCGTCACGGGGCTTATCAAGGCAAACTTCCCGACGCGCATCGCCTTCGCGGTGACTTCGATGACGGACTCGCGGACGATCCTTGACATGGGAGGCGCCGAAAAGCTCCTTGGGCGCGGCGACATGCTCTACATGCCGACGGATGCCGCCAAGCCCACGCGCATCCAGGGCGTCTACGTCTCGGATGCGGAGGTCGAGCGGCTGGTAGCGTTCTGGAAGGATGACCGCTTTACCGGCCTTGCCCCCGAGACGGCCGATGCGCTGTTGGAACAGGCGATGATCGAACGCAACGGGGGGGACGGCGATATCGAAGTCGATGAGGAAGACCCGCTGGTGGACCGCGCTATCACGCTGGCGCGGCAGCACCAGCGCATCTCGCCATCGCTGTTGCAACGGCGGCTACGGATCGGCTACGTGAAGGCGTGCCGGCTGATGGATGTGCTGGAAAAAGAAGGGATTGTCGGGCCGGCGGATGAGGGCGAGTCCAGGAAGGTGCTGGAAGGCGCCACGGAAAGCGGACTTGCTTGATACACTACCAGACGTGAAGAGCCTCAAAACCATCCTGCGACGCCCGGAACCAACTCCCGAAAGCACGGAGCCGGCGCGGCACGAACAGTGTTTGTCGTGCGGCGCCGACCTGGAGGGCTCACGTTCATACGAGCGTTACCGCGTGTGCCATTCATGCGGGTTCCATTTTCACCTCAGTGCACGCGAGCGCATGGCGACGCTCCTGGACACGGGCAGCTTTCACGAGGATGACCGCGGCGTCACGGCTATCGACCCGATCTCGTTTCACGGCAAGCAGTCCTACCGCAGCCGGGTGATCAGCGCGCAGCGCCGGACCGGGCTCGCGGAGGCGGCGCTCACGGGGACGGGCACGATTTTCGGCAGGGACATCGTCATCTCGGTCATCGACTTCTCGTTCCTCGGTGGGTCGATCGGGGTCGTTGCCGGCGAACGGTTGGCGCGTGCGTTCGAAAAGGCGACGGCGCGGAAAGCACCCGTGGTGGTGGTGTGCTCGACCTCGGGCACGCGGATGCAGGAGGGGCTGCTGGCGCTAATGCAGGTGCCTCGGGTGATGGTGGCGGCGGGCCGGCACGCGAAGACGGGAATGCCGCACATTGCCGTGCTCGGCGACCCAACGACCGGGTCGGCGTACGCGGGGTTTATCAGCCTTGCCGACTTCCTCATCGCCGAGCCGAACGCACTGGTCGGCTATGCGGCGATGAGGGCGCTCCAGGAGAGCGAAGGGGCTGACCTTCCCGTTGGCGCGCATACATCCGAGCTTCACCTCAAGCGGGGCCTTATCGACGCCGTGATCCCACGGGCGCAGCTGCGCGATTCGCTTGCCTTGCTGCTGGACCTGTTGCTCGATGACTACCGCCTGAGCGCCCCTCACGAGATTCGCGAAGGGAAATCCGTGCATTCCGACCGCGCGGCGTGGCTCCAGGTGCAGATCTCGCGACACGAGCAGCGCCCGACGGCGCGCGACTTCATTGCCCGGATGACGACATCGTTCGTCGAGATTCATGGCGACCGCGGTGGCGAAGACGACCCGGCGATCGTGGCCGGAGTAGCCTCGCTCGGCGGCGAAGCGATCATGATCGTGGGGCAGAATCGCTCGCGCTCCGGTGAAACGACGGATGGTTGGATCACCGGTGCTGGCTTCCGCAAGGCGACGAGAGCGATGGCGTTGGCGAGCAAATTCGACCTCCCATTGCTAACGCTGATCGATACTGCGGGGGCATTGCCAACGCTGGAGAGCGAACAATCGGGCCTCGGGCACGACATTGCATCGTGTATGGCGGCGATGCTGGAACTGCCCGTGGCCACGATAGCGGCGATCATCGGCGAGGCGAATTCCGAGGGCGCCGTGGCGATGGCTGTCGCTGACCGCGTGCTCATGCTCGACAACGCTGTGTACGAAGTCATCCGCCCAGAAGACGCGGCGAAAATCCTGTATCAGGAGGCGAGCCGGGCGGGCGAAGCGGCGGAGCGGTTACGGCTCACTTCGAACGACTGCATAAGGCTCGGCATCGCCGATGTCACGGTGCCAGAGCCCGGCGATGGGGCGCACACGGACCACCTGGAGGCAGCGTTGCTCTTGCGCCGCGGCATTCTGCGCGAGCTGACACGCACGCAGGGGCTGCGCACCAAGACTCGGCTGGAGAGGCGCTACAACCGCTATCGCGAGGTCGGGTCGACACGGTCGTGGCTGCGTGGCACGTTTGAGCGCCGGATGGCCCACCTGCTCGACCGCCTGGGCGGGATGCGCGATCGGCTCCGAAGCCGTTCCTCCAACCTTCGGCGCAGGGTCGACTTCGGCGACCATCCCGACATCCCCGTCTAAAGGAAGCAAGCGGCAGCGAGCGCTGCGGCCTATCGGGGTGGCCCTGGAGTCTTGTTCTCCCAATCACGCCAGTTTGGCCGCGCTGGAGCTTCGTCCACATCTGTCGCGAGCGTCTTCTTCGGAGCGCCCAGGGCCGGAGAGTCGTGATCAAGGCGGCGCATTAGCCACCAGACGCCGAGGCTCAGGGCGGCCATCACCCCAACCAGGATGGCGAGCCGCTCAAGGCCGGCAGAGTTTGCGCCGTTCCACGTATCGATCGCCGATTGCGCCTGGTTAATGGCCGCGGCCGGGTCGCCAGCAGCATAGGACTTTTGGGCGCTGGCGAGGTCTCCTGCCGGGTCGGCGAAGAGGAGACCGATGCGGCCGACGAAGCTGGCGTGATAGTTCTTCTGGGTCTCTTCAGCGGTTGCGAGCACTTTTTGGGCGATCACTCGGTTGACTGCCGACGTGGCCGTGTCGGACGCGAGTTTCGTGGCTTCCGCGAAATCGCCCGCCTGGTAGCTTTTCAGCGCGTCAGCGAAGCGGCCGTGAGCTGGCGAATCGGCGGGCTCGGCCTTGATCTGGATTGCCGTGCTGACAAGAGCGACAATCGCTGACTTTTGCTGGGCGATGAGTCCATCGGTCTGGGCCGACGTCTGCGTGCCCCACGACTTCGCCACGGCATCGGTGGGCGAGAGACCGGGCGCGCTTGCAAGCTTGACCATCGCCGCATAGTTGTCGAGCACGGCGTTCGCAGCCGTTACCTGGGCTGCTACCCCGGGAAACACCCATGCGTCGAGGTTGTTCTGGATGTCCTTGGGCGTCCCGGTGAGGCCCAACGAGGCGGCGCGCGCATCCAGCGCGTTGACAAGGTCGTGGGCGGCCCGGCGGTCTTTCAGGAGTTGGGCGGAGGTATCGGGGTTGAACACCCACGTCGTGAAGAGCGAATCGAGGTTGGCGCCGCTGGCGGCCTCGCCGGCGTCCATGTACCAGCGGGCGTCGAATGGGCTCCGGGGGGAGGCGGGCGAGGTCTGCGCGAGCACCCGGGTCATGTTGGCCTGGCCGCCTATCGCGGCCTGGTAGGCGAACCAGAATGCCCCGGCACGGCCATACCAGTACATGGCGTCGGTGACGTTGGAGGAGCCCCAGAGCGCCAGGTTGTCGGTGTAGCCGAGGGACTGCCAGTGGTAGTCGATGGGTGTAAAGCCCATTCCGGGCGCCACGGTACGCATTCCGTATTCGGCGAGGCCTTCGGCGATCCACGTCTCGCCTTCGTTTGCGCCGGCCCACTGGTGGCCGAGTTCATGGACGACCACCTCGGGGATCGGGTAGCCCGGATCCGGCGCGAGGAGGACGTCGCCGCCAGTGTTGTACGAGATGCCAGCTGCGCCTCCCAGCTCGATATAGCTGGATTCGCGCAAGTTCAGTGTATCGAACGCGAAAGGGTAGCCGTAGGTCTTTTCGAGCAGGGGCAACGCCGTTTTCGCGGCGGCCCACACCTGCTGTGCCCAGGCGTCGTCGCTCTTGAAGTAGCGGAAGGTGACGTGCAGCACCTTGTCCTGCATCTGGACATCGGCGGTGAGGATGCCCCGGACGGAGAGGTCGGTTAGCGACTGGCCGAAAGCAGAGAACGGCGCTGGGACGCTGCGTTGGCGGCACTTGTCGTCCATGGCCGCGCAATAGGCTTCAGTCTGGGCACTACGGCCAAAGACGCTGCCGAGCATTTCGCCACAGATCCACCGTTCGTAGCCTGCTGCTTTCACATCATTTGGCTGGTTCGATGCCTGGACGCAGCCCGGGTCCAGGTAGTTATCTGCCTTGGAGGGCATATCGATGATGACGAACGAGCCCACGCCCTGGTCGACGAAGAGCGCTTCTTCGGCGCCGGCCTGGAGACGGGCGCCGTTCACGGCCTGCTGGGGAACGGTATAGGTCAGGACCACATCAACCTGGCCCCTCGGCGGGAGTTGCTGCGGGAGCGTCGCGACCACGACCGGGGGCAGGCCGCTGCCAGTGAGGGCACTCGAGCTTTGCGTCGCGAGCGTGGCGTCGCCCTGCTTCACGACGACGCTGGCCGCGCCGGGCATCGTCCAGAGCGGGACGCCAGCCATTGGCGAGGCGCTTGCGTTGTAGAACGTGGCCGTAACGGTGACGCTCATCGTGCCGTTGGCGACATCGAGGTGGTAGTACGAATCGGAGACGACGTTGTAAGGAAGGCCGGAGCTGGCGAGGGACGATGCAGCGGGCAGCACTGCCACGAAGGCCATGCCCGCGCTGAACAGCAGGACGCACAGTACTTTGCGGAACGTCACATGTTCGTTTTCGGTTGCGCGAGGTGAGATCGACAGTGACAGAATGGGGAGGAAGCGGTCTTGGACTTATCTTCGCTTCGTCTCAGAAAGGAACGTTTGCGCACGATGTCGGATGTGGGCGACTTTTTCGTGGCAGCGGAAGCTATCGGCGACGAACTACGGGAGCAGCTCGCCGTACTGCTGAGCCGTGCCTACACCGATGCAAGGCACGTGGAGGATTATTCGGACGACGAGCGCCGGCAGTGGTCGCCAGATCTCGAAGCCGTGCGGTCAAGCGCGAACGCGTGGCCCTGTCTGGGGGATCCGGTGGTGATGCCGCGCGAGTGGCTGGGACGGTTTCCGACGATGCGGAACCTCTGGCGCGAACCGGCGCGGCGCGTTGCTTCGTGCCATTTCATTGCGCGTTCGGGGCGGGACCTGGCGGGTCACGTCGCCATGTTCGAGCACGAGTTCCGGAGCGGGGACGATGGCCCCGTCCGGACAGGCTTCATCGAAGATGTGGCGACCGATCCGCTCGGCCGCGGGAACGGCACTGCCACGCGGCTTTTGACCACCGCGCGCGAACACGCGACCGCGGCAGGCTTTGCGATGATGGGCCTTTCGACCGGCATCCCGGAGTTCTACGAGCGACTTGGATGGATTCAATGGGAGGGGGGTGCAGCTTACCGCACGCGCGGCGGCGGCCTGACTCCGAACGTGGGTACGATGGTCTTGCCGCTTTCGGAGGAGACGCGCGCCTTCGTAAACCGGCATCGGGGAGACGATCTGCAGGGCGGGCTCAGAGAAGGCAGCTAACGAATCGGCTAGCCTTCGGATTCGAGGTCGCGAACGCGACGAGCGCGTCCGGAAGCAACGAAGGCGGTCAGGCTCTGGGTGAGTTTGTCGATCTCCTCGGAGGTCAACGAATCCATGAGGTTGGCGGCGTAGTCGGCCGTCTCGGCACGCACGCTCGAAACGGCGGCGCGACCGCGGTCTTCGAGCCAGATGCAGATGCCGCGGCGATCGTTTGGCGCCACTTCCCGCCGGATGAAGCCGCCGCGTTCGAGCCGTTCGAGCAGTGCGGAGACGGAGGGGCGAGTGACGTAGAGCCGGTCGGCCAGCTCCGCGTTGCTGAGCCCTTCCTGTTCGTTCAGGTGGCCAAGCAGGCGAAGCTGCGTGACGGTCAGCCCGTCCCGATCCCATATGCGCAGGCGCATCGGATCCAGGAGTGCGCTCGCTTCGAAAAACGCTCGGACCGCGGCTTCTACGGCGGCAGTGCGTTGGGTTCCGGGCATAGTAGTCAACTCCTGAACTTTGCGGTATGGCGCCGGCTGTGGCTCGGCATTGGTGACGAACAGTATGCGCCCAGGCAGCAAGCAGGCCGCAATAGGTGCGCACACGTTGATGGCGCGCCGTTAGCAGCACTCTATCCTACGGCTCGGGTGGGAACGCGGTTCTGGTCGTGCGATGAGTTAAATTGGCGCCATCCAAACCATGCGAGGGTGAAGTTGCGGGGATTCTGACAGGCGAATAGACCCCCTGCAAGATGCCGGCGGAATCTGGTTGGACATGCGGCGCCGCCGGGCGGGAATTGCTTCGCGACGGCCTAAGGTTTCTGGTAGAGTACGCAGCACAAAAGGAGGAAACTCGAATGAAGTTCGGGATTTTCTACGAACACCAACTCCCGCGGCCGTGGACCGATGGCATCGAACTCAAGCTGTTCCAGGATGCGCTCAGCCAGGTCGAACTCGCCGACAAGCTCGGCATCGATTTTGCATGGGAAGTGGAGCACCACTTCCTGGAGGAGTACTCGCACTCCTCGGCGCCAGAGGTATTCCTTGCGGCGGCGAGCCAGCGAACCAAGAACATCCGGCTCGGGCACGGCATCAAGCTAATGCCGCCCGGGTACAACCAACCTGCACG
>Ga0307373_10013614_pt1 | contig 11346 bp, 12 predicted proteins | sample OX2MG_FD_202534 | JGI IMG/M metagenome (GOLD analysis project Ga0307373, IMG submission 202534) | Soil microbial communities from Risofladan, Vaasa, Finland - OX-2 | ecosystem: Environmental > Terrestrial > Soil > Coastal area > Acid sulfate soil | place: Finland: Risofladan, Vaasa | collected... | reverse complement strand
CTGCAGCTCGTTTCGCGGATGATCGATGCGGCGCTGGCGCGGCGCGGCGAGCATGTGACGATCGTCGGCGCGACCTCGGGCGACACCGGCTCGGCGGCGCTCGAGGCGTGCCGTGACAGCGACGCGATCGACGTATTTTTTCTTTATCCGCAGGGCCGCATCTCCGAGGTGCAGCGCCGCCAGATGACCACGATCGACACGGCCAATGCCCATGCCGTCGCGATCGAGGGCACCTTCGACGACTGCCAGGACATCGTCAAGGCGTTGTTCGCCGATGCCGGGCTGCGCCGTTCGCTGAACCTGTCGGCGCTCAATTCGATCAATTTCGCGCGCATCGCGGCGCAGATCGTCTATTACGCTGCTGCCGGGCTGGCGCTCGGCGCGCCGGGCAGGAGCCTGTCGTTCACCGTGCCGACCGGAAATTTTGGCAACGTCTATGCCGGGCACCTGGCGCGGGTGCTTGGCCTGCCGATCGAACGGCTGGTCATCGGCACCAACGCCAATGACATCCTGTTCCGCTATCTGGCAACCGGGCAGATGGCGATGGATGCGGTAATGCCGACGCTGAGCCCGAGCATGGATATCCAGGTGTCGAGCAATTTCGAGCGGCTGCTGTTCGAGCTGAAGGGCCGCAGCGGCGCCGCGGTCGCCGCAGCGCTCGCTGCGTTTCGCCGCAGCGGCGCGCTGCCGGGCGACGATCAGGCGTGGCAGGCGGCGCGCGGCCTGTTTTCCGCCCGCCGCGTCGACGACACGGAGACGCTGCGGACGATCGGCGAGGTCTACGCGACGACCGGCCTGCTGGTCGACCCGCACACCGCCGTCGGGATCGCCGCGGCGCGGGCCGCGCCGGCCGTGGAGGAGCTGATGGGGGAGGAGCCGATGGTGGTGCTGGCGACCGCGCACCCCGCGAAATTCGCCGATGCGGTCGAGCGCGCAACCGGGGTTCGGCCGCCGGTGCCGCCGGCGCTGGCCGAACTTGCCGATCGGCGCGAACGAACCACCGTACTACCCAACGATGTCAATGCTGTGGCACGCTTTCTTAACGCGCATGCCCGGCGCACGGCGCGCGCCGCATGACCGTCGAACTCGTCACGCTCGACAACGGATTGCGCATCGTCACCGACCGTATCGACACGGTCGATACGGTGTCGCTCGGCCTATGGGTCGAGGTCGGCACTCGGCATGAACCGGCCGAAATCAACGGCGTCGCGCATTTCCTCGAGCACATGGCGTTCAAGGGCACCGAGCGGCGCAGCGCGCGCGACATCGCCGAGGAGATCGAGGCCGTCGGTGGGCACTTGAATGCCTATACCTCGCGCGAGAGCACGGCTTATTACGCCAAGGTATTGAAAGAAGACGCGCCGCTCGCGCTCGATATCCTCGCCGACATCCTGCAGCATTCGGCCTTCGACCCGGCCGAGCTGGAGCGCGAGCGCACCGTGATCCTGCAGGAGATCGGCCAGGCCAACGACACGCCCGACGACATCATCTTTGATCATTTTCAGGAATGTGCGTTTCCCGAGCAGGCGATGGGGCGGCCGGTTCTGGGCAGCCCGGAAATCATCCGCCGCCTGTCGCGCGACGCGGTGACCGAATATCTCTACGGCAACTATGCCGCCGAGCGGATGGTGCTGTCGGCCTCTGGAAATATCGAGCACGCCCGGCTCGTCGATCTGGCGGACCGGCTGCTGTCGGGGGTGCCGCGCGAGCGCCCGGTCACGGGCGAGCCGGCGCGTTACGCCGGCGGCGAGCGGCGCGAGGCGCGCGACCTCGAACAGCTTCACCTGGTGCTCGGCTTTCCCGGGGTCACGCTCGGCGACCCGGACTATTATGCGGCCGCGGTCCTGTCGACAGCGTTTGGCGGCGGGATGTCGTCGCGGCTGTTTCAGAAAGTGCGGGAGGAGCGCGGGCTGGTCTACTCGATCCACTCGTTCGCCCACAGCTATCGCGACGGCGGCCTGTTCGGCATCTATGCCGGCACTGGGGAAGAAGAGGCGGCCGAACTGCTGCCGGTGCTGTGTGACGAGACGATGCGGCTCGCCGACGGGCTTGAGCCGGTCGAGCTGGCCCGTGCCAAGGCCCAGATGAAGGCTGGCCTCTTGATGTCGCTGGAAAGCACGTCGGCACGCTGCGAGCAGCAGGCGCAGCACCTGTTGATCCACGGCACGCCGTTCGACCCGGCGGACCTGGTGCGGCGCATCGAGGCGGTTGACGACGCGGCGATTGCCCGCGTCGTCAAATCTTGGCAGGCGGCCCCGCCGACCATGGTGGCGCTGGGGCCGCTCGGCCGGCTCGAAGAGTTCGGGCGCCTGCGGGCGCGGCTCGGCGTCTGAGGCGGGGGGCGCGATGGCGGCGCAGCGCAAGACCTTTCCGCGCCTGTTCCTCGCCCGGCCCGAGCCGTTTCGCCTTAACGGGGATCGCGTATTTCTGCGCCCCGCAGAGCGGGCCGATTATGAGGAATGGGCAAATCTCAGGGCGCTGTCGCGCGATTTTCTGACGCCGTGGGAGCCGACCTGGCCGGCAGATGCGTTAGGCCGCACCAATTTCCGCGCCCGGATTGCCCGCTACGCCGAGGATTGGCGCACCGACCAGGGTTATAATTTCTTCATCTTCCGCTCCGACGCGATGCTCGCTGGCGGGGTCGGGCTGTCAAATGTACGGCGCGGGGTCGCCGAGACCGCCAGCCTCGGCTATTGGATTGGCACGCCATTCGCCCGCCAGGGCTATATGACTTCGGCGCTCCCGCTGGTGCTGGATTTTGCGTTCGAACGGCTGCGGCTGCATCGGGTTGAGGCGGCCTGCCTGCCGACTAATGTGCCGAGCCGGGCGCTTCTGATGCGCACCGGCTTCCAGCAGGAAGGCTACGCCCGCCACTATCTGTTGATCGACGGCAAGTGGCGCGACCACCTGCTGTTCGCGATCCTCAAGAGCGACTGGCGACGATAGGTTTCCGGCGCGCCGTCAGGCGTGGCCGGTTTCGGTCGACAGCATCGTCAGGTCCACGCCGAGCTTGGCGAGCGCGCGCCGCCACTTGCCGTCGAGGTCCGCGTCGAACACGAGCCCGGCATCGGCCGGCACCGAAAGCCAGCCATTGGCCTGGATCTCCGCGTCGAGCTGGCCGGGCGCCCAGCCGGCATAGCCGAGCGCGAGGATGCTGCGGGCCGGGCCGCCGCCGGTGCCGATCGCCCGCAGGATGTCGAGCGTCGCGGTCACCGCGAAATCGCTGCCGACCTTCAGCGTCGCGTTTTCTTCGTAATCGGCGGTATGCAAGACAAAGCCGCGCCCCGGTTCGACCGGGCCGCCAAAATGCACCGGGCGCGACTGATTGAGCCGGCTCGGGGTCAGTTTCAGCTGCGCGCACAGCTCGTCGAAGCTCAGCGACGTCAGTGTCTTGTTGATCACCAGCCCCATCGCGCCGGCGTCTTCACTATGGGCGCACAGATAGATTACGGAGCGGGCAAAGCGCGGATCCTGCATCTGCGGCATCGCCACAAGCAGCTCACCGGCAAGCGATTTCATCGCCATCTCCACGTTGGTCGACCGAACTCCCAGCATCGGCTATCCCAGAAAGCCATTATACCCGCTAACACCGCAGCAGGCAAAAAGAGCGGGTTCGCGGAAAACGCCGCGTTGCCCGTGGCGGCGTTTACGCCATGCCGGGGCGTATGCTATCGGTGGCGTCTCCGCTGCCGCGGGGCGCTGCGAATCGCTGCCCGCGGGCGCACCATTTCCAGAGGAACGAGCGATGGCAGTCAAGGTTGGCGACACGGTTCCGGCCGGCAAGTTCCGTTATCTCTCGGCCGAAGGCCCCAAGGAGATCACGACCGACGAGTTGTTCAAAGGCAAGAAGGTCGCCGTGTTCGCGGTGCCCGGCGCGTTCACCCCGACCTGCTCGGCGCGCCACCTGCCGGGCTATGTCGACCGCGCCGGCGACATCAAGGGCAAAGGCGTCGACGCGGTCGCCTGCATCGCGGTCAACGACGCGTTTGTCATGGGCGCCTGGGGCAAGGACCACAAGGCCGACGACAAGGTCATGATGCTGGCCGACGGCAGCGCCGATTTCACCAAGGCGATGGGGCTCGAACTCGACTTGACGCGCAACGGCATGGGCGTGCGCTCACAGCGCTATTCGATGCTGGTCGACAACGGCGTGATCAAGGCGCTCAACGTCGAGCAGCCGGGCCAGTTCGACGTGTCCAGCGCCGAGGCGATGATCAAGGGCCTGTAGGGATCAAGGGCCTGTAGGGATCAAGGGTCTGTAGGGATCAAGGGCCTGTAAAGCCTGATCGGCGCGTCGTGGCCGGGCGGTGGGCCCGGCCATGACGACGGCCCGGCGCCGGGCCGCACGTCACAATTCGCGAGTGCGGAGCTGCAGCGCCTTGCGCCATAGCGTGGCACGGTCGGCGTCGAAGATCAGCGCCTCGTCGGCCGGGGTCGTGAACCAGTCGTGCCGCGCCATCTCGTCTTCGAGCTGGCCGGCCCCCCAGCCGGCGTAGCCGAGCGCGAACAAGTATTTTCTGGGCCCTTTGTGGTGGCCGATGTCGCGCAGCGTGTCGATCGTCCGGGTGACTGCCACGATGTGGTCGACGGTCGTGGTTTCCGCGCGGCGGTAATCCGGGCTGTGCACGATAAACCCCAGTTCGGGCTGTACCGGGCCGCCCTCGAATACGCGGATCGTACCCTCGATTCCGGCATCGGCGCCGCCGCGCTTCGCCTCACCGCCCTTCGTCCCACCCTGGCCCTTGCCGGTGGCGGCCGCCGCGGCCAGCAGGGCGGCGATCGGCTGCTCGCCGAGCGGCTTGTTGATGACTATGCCGAACGCGCCCTTGGCGTCGTGCCGCACCAGCAGGATCACCGCGTGATAAAACCGCGGGTCCCGGATCTGCGCCGAAGCGATCAGCAATTCGCCGGCCGGCGGGTTGGCAGAGGGCGGCGCGGTCGGCAGCTCCGCCTGCGGCCTGTCGGCGGGGCCCGGCAATGCCGCGACAAGCAGCAGCCCGGCCGCCATCAGGAAGGCCGTCGGCACGATCCGCGAGAGTCGTGATGCCCGCATCGCTTGTCGCCGTATCCGATCGCGGTGGCGATCGTCGGGCATCATAGCGCCGGGCGGAAGCTGTGTCGCCCCGCCCCGAATTGGTGGTAGCGTCGTGGCGGGGAACGATCGGCACGTGAGGATGGCGATGGCAGACGGCGACACCCGGGTCTCGTCGGTTTCAGGCCGGGTGGCCGAGGGCACCGACCTTGTCGAGTGGTATTACGACCAAGGCGTGAGCGACGGGCTGCCGGTCGTGCCGCCTACCGGCGAAAAGATAGCGGCCTGCATCGCGGCGCTCGGCGGCGATCCGGGCTTTGTCGAATGCAAGGTGCCGCCGCGCCACGGCAGCCTCAGCCGCGAGGTGCTGGCGATCAACATGGTGATGGCAGGTTGCCGGCCCGAATACGCGTCGGTGGTGCGCGCGGCGATGCTGGCGCTGACGAATAAAGCCTTTAACCTCAACGGCGTCCAGGCGACGACGCACATGGCGGGGCCGCTGCTGATCGTCAACGGTCCGGTCGCGCGGGAAATCGGCATGAACGGCGGCGTCAACGCGTTCGGCTCGGGCAACCGCGCCAATGCCACGATCGGCCGGGCGGTCCGGTTGATCTTGTTGAATGTCGGCGGCGGCTGGCCGGGCGACCTCGACAAATCGACGCTGGGCCACCCCGGCAAATACACCTATTGCGTTGCCGAAAACGAGGCCGACAGCCCGTGGGCGCCGTACCACGTTGAAAAGGGGTTCGCGGCCGAGGATTCGACCGTGTTCGTGATCGCCGCCGAACCGCCGCATAGCTGCACCAACCATGTCGCCGATGACCCCGAGGGCATCCTCGACACGATCTGCTCGGCGATGAGCACGATCGCCAACAACAACGCCGTATCGAGCGGCCATTGCGCGGTGGTTATCGGGCCGGAGCACGCGGCGACGATCGCCGCCAAGGGCTGGACCCGGCACGACGTGCGCAACTACCTGCACATGAACGCCCACAACCTCTTCGGCCGGCTCGCCTTCGACCACCGCTATGGCAAGGTCTACAACCGCAACCTGCCGCGCTGGTACAAGCGCGAACTCGACAGCCGGATCCCGATCGTGCCCAGCCCCGACCACATTCACCTGTTTGTGATCGGCGGCGCGGCGGGCCGGTTTTCCGCCTTTATCCCGGGCTGGGGCCACATGTCGTCGCCGGTGCTGCGGGGCATCGAAGGCAGCGGCCCCGCCGGCCCGGTCTGCGTCGACGGGACGTGTTATTTGTAGCCCCACAATCGTCATTCCCGCGCAAGCGGGAATCCAGGGCGGCCGCTCGGTCGCTTGCCCTGGGCCGCCGCCTGCGCGGGGGTGACGAATTCAATGAGGAGGCATCGTGAACGGTCAGAAATACGAAACCGTCTTCGACCCGCGCGGGGTGGTCGAGGCCGAGCGGGTGGACTTGGCGCCGCGCGCGGCGGCGCTCGCCGGGTTGCGGCTTGGCGTACTCGACAACACCAAGTGGAACGGCAACCGCCTGCTGCGCAAGACCGCGGCGCGGCTCGACGGCGAGTTCGGCTTTGCCGCGGTCAACTACTACCGCAAGGAAAGCTTTTCGAAGATCGCCGAGCCGGCACTGATCGAAGAAATCGCTCGTGACAACGATATCGTGCTGACCGCCATCGGCGATTGAGGGTCGTGCACCTCGTGCTGTACGCATGACGGGGTACAACTCGAAACGCTGGGGCGGCCGACCGCGGTGGTGGTGACGACCGAGTTCCTGCACGAGGCCGAGGTGCAGCGCGACGCGCTCGGCATGCCCGATCTCGCACCGGTGGTGATCGACCACCCGCTGTCGACGCTCTCCGACGCGCAGATCGACCGGCGCGCCGAACAGGCGGCGCAACAGGCGGTGGCGTGGTGGGTTGGACGGTAAACTTGCCTGAAGTCAGCGGCACCGCTATTTGATTATATCAAACCTTGATATAGACGACACATGAGCACCAATGTCAGCCTCACGCCGGAATTGGAGAAGTTCGCTCGGGATTGCGTCGCAGAAGGCGGCTACAACAACGTAAGCGAAGTCGTTCGCTCGGCCTTGCGCCTGCTCCAGGAGCACGAGCGTCAGCGCCGTCAGTTCGAGGCAACCCTTGATGAGGCCGTGGCGGAAAGTGATCGCGACGGATGGTTTACCATCGAGGAGGTGCTGGCTGACGTGGATGCCGTTATCAACAAACATTCGCGTTGACGCCCGCTACGATCTCGGCTCGGGCGAGCCGGGAGCTGTCAGTCCCAGCCGAATGGATTGCGCGGGATAATCCGCTCGCGGCCCGGGGCTTCCGAAATGCGGTGGGGGCGGCGGCGGAACGGATCGGCAATCACCCGCAGATCGGCGTACGCCGCGCGGAGTTGGCGAAAGGTTCCTACCGCTTCGTCGCGCTAACGGGTTATCCCTACCTTATCATCTATCGAGAGGACCGCATGTCGCCGGTAATCGCGCGTATCGTCCACGGCGTGCGGGGTTTGCCTCGGGTCCTGAGGGATCTGCTATGACCATCGACGGGGCCTATGCCGGCCTCAAGGTGCTCGATCTCGGGCAGGGGATCGCGGCACCGTATTGCGCGATGCTGCTGGCGATGCACGGGCCGCGTTTCTCGGCCAGCGGCTGGCCGAGCACGTGCTCGAAAACGGTGCGCCGCGCGTGCTCAACGTGCCGACCGGCGCCTATCGCACCGCCGATGGCGGCTGGGTGATGATCGCGTTGATCCGCGAAGAGCACTTCACCCGGCTGGTCGAGGCGCTGGGCCGCCCCGACCTGGCCCGCGACCCGCGCTATGCCGGTTTCGCCAGCCGGGCGGCGCATGCCGCGCCGCTGTTCGACACCCTGCGCGCGGCGGTCGCCGCCGAGACCACAGCCTCGTGCCTCGAAAAGCTGCGCGCCGCCGACGTGCTTGCCGACCGGGTCAACGGGTTTGGCGACTGGCTCGCCGACCCGCATGTCGCCGCGACCGGCGGCGCGGTGACCGTCGCGCCGCGTGACATGCCGGCGTTCAAGGTGCCGGGCGTCTCGCCCGAGGCCGACCGCGCGCTCGCGCCGGCGCCGCATGTCGGCGAACACAGCCGCACGATCCTTGCCGAATTGGGCTTGGCCGAGAATCGCGTCGCCGAGCTTGCCGCCGAGGGCATCGTCGGGTTGGGATGAGCCGGCCGCACGGCAAAGGGCTCGCCGCGAGGGTGGCGACGGAAACCGGGAGGATGAGATGGATCTGGGCTTGCGGGGCAAAAAGGCGCTGATCACCGGCGCGTCCAAGGGCATCGGGCGAGCCTGCGCCGAGATGCTGGCCGAGGAGGGTTGCGACGTCGCGCTGGTATCGCGCACCGCCGCCGATCTCGAAGCGGCGCGCGCCGCGATCGCCGGCAAGTACAACGTCGCGGTGCGGGTGTTCCCGCTCGACCTCGGCGACAGCCGCAGTGTCGACAAGGTCGCGGCCGAGTGCCCCGACATCGACATCCTGGTGAACAATGCCGGCGCGATCCCCGGCGGCAACCTCGACATGATAGACGAGAAGCGCTGGCGCGAGGCGTGGGACCTCAAGGTGTTCGGCTATATCAACATGACCCGCCGGTTTTATGCGCTGATGCGCGAGCGCCGGCGCGGGGTGATCGTCAACGTGCTCGGCGCCGCCGGCGAGAACCCTGATTTCGACTACATCGCCGGCTCGTCGGGCAATGCCTCGCTGATGGCGTTCACCCGGGCGATGGGCGGCGCCGCACCGCGCGACAATTTGCGCGTCGTCGGCATCAACCCCGGCCCGGTGCTGACCGAGCGGCTGATCACGCTGACCAAGACCCGCGCGCAGCAACGCCTTGGCGACGAGAGCCGGTGGCAGGAGCTGATGCAGCACCACGCCTTCGGCCGCGCCGCCAAGCCGGAGGAAATAGCGGCGATGGTCGCGTTTGTCGCCTCCGACCAGGTGTCGGGCTACACCACCGGATCGATCATCACGATCGACGGCGGCGGGTCGAGCCGGCGCAGCGCGCTCTGAAGGTACGACCATGACGGCCCCTCACCCCGGCCCTCTCCCCGCAAGCGGGGCGAGGGAGCACGCGAGACCCTCTCCCCGTGCAAACGGGGAGAGGGAGGGACCCGCGGCGAAGCCGTGGGAGGGTGAGGGGCCACTCTCGGGGGACGAATCCCCGCTCTTCGCCGACGAGCGCGAGACCCTGAATCGAGCGCGGGAGCTTATCCCGCGCCTGGCCGAGCGGGCGGCTGCGTGCACGGCGGCGCGCACCGTGCCGGCGGAAACCATCGCCGAGTATCACGCCACCGGCATCCTGCGCGTCCTGCAGCCGCGCCGGTTCGGCGGGATGCAGGGGAGGTTCGGCCTGTTCGCGCGGATCGTCGAGGAGCTGACCTTCGGCTGCGCGTCGTCGGCCTGGGTCTATGCGGTGCTGGCCGAGCACCAATGGATCATTGCCCAGTATCCCGAACAGGCGCAGCTCGACGTGTGGGGCGAAAACCCGCTGGCGGTCGCCTCGTCGTCGCTGGCGCCGCGCGCCGCGGCGGTGAAGGTCGCAGGCGGCTGGCGGCTCAGCGGCCGCTATCCGTTTTCCAGCGGCTGCGACCATGCGCAATGGGCGATCCTCGGCGCCTTTCTCGGTGAAAAGGGCGATCCGCGGCACATCGCCTATCTGCTGGTGCCGCTCGCCGAGGTCGAGATCGACGACGACTGGCAGGTGCTCGGCCTCGCTGGAACCGGCAGCAAATCGCTGGTCCTGCGCGACGTGTTCGTGCCCGAGCACCGGCACGTGATGGTCGCCGATCTGTTTGCCGGCACGCCGCCCGGCGCAGCGGTGCATCCCGACTATCCGGTCGTGCGGGCACCGCGCGGCTTTCTCGTGTCGTATTCGCTGCCGAACGTGCCGATCGCGCTCGGCCGCCGCGCCCTCGATCTCGTGTGCGCGGACCTCGCCACGCGGCTGTCGCGCGGGGTGATGCAGATGGCCGCTTCCGAATTCGTGCAGGCGGCGGTCGGCGAGGCCGCGGCGGCGATCGACGCCGCGACGCTGGCCCTGCATCACGGTCGCGATGCGAGCACCGCGGCGGTCGATACCGGCCGCCGCATCACCGCGGCCGAAGGGTTGCGCGCGCGGCGCGACATGGTGTACGCGCAGCACCAAATCGGCTGGGCCTTGGAGCGGTTGTGCGAGCTATCCGGCGCGCGCTGGGTCTACGATAGCGACAGGCTGCAGGAAATGCGCCGCGACGTGATGACGATCCTGACCCACCACGCCGCCAACCGCCCCGCCGCCTACGCACCGTACGGGCAAATGCTGATGGGCGGGGCCGGTTAGGCGCGCACGCCGGGCTGCGGTGAACCATTCGCCGAGTCCCGCGTTCGTCCAGTTTGGGTCAAGGGCAATCCGGCGGGGGAAAGGTTCATGCGCAGATGGGCTATCGTCGCGGCAATATTTGTCGTGCTGTCAGCGCACGCCGAGGCGCAGACCCCGGCGCCGGCGGTTTCGGGAGGACCGACCGCCGAGTCCGACCGGATCACGGTCCTCGAAGAGAACGATTCGCTCTACTTCAATTCCGACAAGCATTATACGCAGGGGACCCGCCTATCCGACCTGCTCGGCGGCCCGCCCGCGCCGGGCGGGTTGTGGGATGATGCGTATGGCCTAGCCGGCAAGGCCGGCATCTTCCGCGATGGCGGCCGCCGCCGCGTCGCGATCTTTCTCGGCCAAAGCATCTTTACGCCCAAAAACCTGACCCTGAAGCCGCCCGACCCCAAAGACCGCCCCTATGCGGGCTGGGCCTATGCCGGCGTGAGCCTGCTGCAAGACACCGGCGGGCGCATGCTGGAAAACCTCGAACTCGATCTCGGGATGGTCGGCCCGGGGACGCTCGCAAAGCTGGCCCAGAACAATTTCCACCAATATATCGGCGCCTCGCAGGCCCGGGGCTGGAGCAGCCAGCTTCAGCAGGAACCCGGCGTCATGCTGAGCTACGAGCGGTACTGGAAGCTACCGATCTTCGGCGACGAGCGCGGCTTCAGCATGGATGTGGTGCCCGAGGTCGGGGCGACGGTCGGCAACATCATGACCTATGGCGATGTCGGCGGGATGCTGCGGATCGGCACCGGACTGGGGGCGGATTACGGGCCGGTGCGGGTGCGTCCGGCGCTTTCGGGAACCGATTACTTCGATTCGAGCGGGCTCGACGACGGCGACCACGGGTTCTATTTCTACATCGGCACCCAGGGCCGCGCCGTCGGGCGCAACATCTTCCTCGACGGCAACACATTCCGCACCAGCCGCAGCGTGCCGAAGAAGAATTTCG
>Ga0307373_10013612_pt1 | contig 11348 bp, 10 predicted proteins | sample OX2MG_FD_202534 | JGI IMG/M metagenome (GOLD analysis project Ga0307373, IMG submission 202534) | Soil microbial communities from Risofladan, Vaasa, Finland - OX-2 | ecosystem: Environmental > Terrestrial > Soil > Coastal area > Acid sulfate soil | place: Finland: Risofladan, Vaasa | collected... | reverse complement strand
ACACCTATCACTGGCTGGCAATGGATGGCGTGCTGGCGATGGTCATTCCCTTCGAGCGGCTGATGGACTGCGCTGGCATGCTGAGTTCGCACTTCACGCAGCTCAATGTCTTCCGCATGACCGACGAGGAGTCGGAGCGCTTCCGGCAAATCGCAGCACTCGGCGTGCGTTCGAACGTACGCGGCTCGGCCATTGACGCGAATAAGCGCCTGCTGCAGCGCATTGGCCTCTACGGGAGCTATCAGGAGTTGCCAGAGTTGGCGCCCGATGCCTGCGAGCCGTATCGAGTCCCGCCTTCGAGTGAAACGGCTCTCAGCTACCGCGGCCTGCCCTATGACCTGCTTGAAGACCTACTGACGCACTCCGGCGCGTGGAAGCAGGTGATGCCGTTTCTTGCTCCACACGAAGAGGTAGCCACCGGGCGGCCGATCACGCCTCTGCATGGAGGCCATGTCGGACTGCTCTGCACGGCTGGCCTGCTGAATGGCGTCTTCGGCCAGGGAGACGACCGGCACATTGCCCGCTGGCGGTCGGTCAAGCACGTCACCACCTTTGTCGAGCACGACGAGGAAAACGAGATTGTCCATCACCGTGAGCGATGGGCAAACGAACTGCGATTGGTTTACGCCGATGGAAGAACGCTGAAATTGACTGAAACGCCGATCCGGCAGGAGGAAGATGCCGATGCAGAATGCGCACCTGCGGCTCGGGCTGCTTGAGTATCACCGCATCACAGAGAAGACATCAACCAGAATCCGTGTGAGGGCTTCCTCCTACATAGGAGAGGATGAGCAGGCGCATCTGATCGGCGTCTTCGGAAACGACTCCGACATTGGCGCGATCACCGCGGCCGTTCACGAAAAGGCGTGCTTCACGCTGACCTTTCCCGATGGCGCAATCAAGGAGATCACGCTCGGCGAACACGCCTCGTGCTATCGCAGTTCGGTGATCCTGCCGGGGCGGAAACATCCGGTGCGCCATCTGGTGGCCATCTCCGAGCAGTTGCACGCAAATGGCAGCGCGGGCCGGACGATCCTTTCCCGTAACAGTCCCAACGAAGCCTGGGCGTGGTTGTCAACCTTTCTTGGGCTGCCTGCTGTGCCCGAGTGGGCAGAGCACATCTGCGGGACTCTTGAAGCCGAAGGCCGCTTCCAGCCACTTCACGGCATCGGTTGTGAGCCTGTGTTGGTTACGGCCACGGCCGACGAGTTGGTCGCCTGGATCTCGGCTGCACTGAAATCCGGCGTTGCTGCCTTTCCTGAGGAGAATGGGCCGATCAAGTGGCCGAAGCACTCGTTGTTCGAGATTCTGCGCCGGATTCGGGAGGAGGTCGAATAATAGTTCTCCCGCCTGATCGCCTTCAAGTCGCACTCCAACTCCACAGTTCCGTCGCGAGGTTCCATACATGAGCGAAGAGAGCATCGTCGATATTGCCTCGTACCTTCGGGCAAACGCCAACGAATTGGGATCGCGCATCCTCAGTACATTTCCCCCCCTACAGAACACAACAGACCCCGTTGCGCCGCGCATTGCAACCATGTTGCGCAAGGCTCTACCTGCGCAGGCGTTGGCGATTACCGGGACAGCGAAGTATTTGCGTAAGGCAAAAGCGGCTCGCATCGTGGCCGAATGCGGCGCGGGCAAAACGTATATGGCGCTGGGAGCGATCCACGTACTCGCCGACGGGCGGCCCTCGACGACGCTGGTGATGTGCCCCTCGCACATTACGCACAAATGGGCGCGAGAGGTACTGGTGACCATACCGCGCGCCCGCGCCTTTCTGATCGAGGATCTGCGCAACGGAGGCGATCCGAGAAGAGCGCACGGCATCTGCGAGGTCAAGCTGCGGAAAGGGCGAATTGTTTATGAAGGGATGCGTCTGTCGCTCTCCGATCTGCGGCGGATGAGCCGCAAGGAGTGGCGGAAGAAGTGCCCGGCGCCGGCCTTCTTCATCACAGGCAAGGACAAGGGCAAGCTCGGCTACTTCTGGGAGCACGTCTTTCTCAAGGCAAAGTCGGGGCCGAACCTGGGCGGCGTCGTCAATCCCGACTCAGGCATTGCGATCCTCGATTCCGAGCGGCAGAAGCTGACCTATCTCGATTTCGGAGACAAGGTGAAGCTCTCGGAGACGCTGACTCGGCCACAGGACGGAACGACGCGGTACTCGGCTTTGTGGCAGGCCGACCGCAGCCGAATTCAGCGTATGGCTCCAATCGAATTCGCGGGCCGCTATATGCGGCGCTGGTTCGATTTTGCCATCGCCGACGAGTTGCACCAGTTGGCTGGCGACACCGCGCAGGGCAACGGCTTGGGCGTGCTGGAACGCGCGGCCCGCAAATTGATCGCGCTGACCGGCACGCTGATGGGCGGCTACGCCGACGATCTCTTCAACATCTTCTACCGCATGGAGCCGCACGCGATGGCAAGCGAAGGTTTCGCCTACGGCGGCCAGGGGCGGCGTGACTTCCAGGAGCAGTACGGCGTGCTCGAAACCATCGAGAAGGTGCGCAAGGAGGACAACGCCTGCTCGCGGTCCACGAAGAAGACAATTCAGGTGGTACGGAAGCCGGGAGCATCGCCACTTCTGTTCGGCAAGTTCCTGATGAATACGACGGCCTTTCTCTCGCTCGAAGACATCGCGGACAACCTGCCGCGCTACGACGAGAGCGTCGTCTCGGTCGAGATGGACACGGAACTTGCCAAAGCCTACGAAGAGTTGGAGGACGATATTCGCTCGGCGATGCGCCAGCACCGCGGCAACAAAAGCCTGATGAGCATTCTGCTCAACACGCTGCTGCTGTACCCGGATCATCCCTATGGGTTCGACGCGATCTGGGCGCGGGCCTTTGATCCGCAGACTCGCGAATATGTGCGGTTTCTCGCTGCCACGCCTGTAAATCTCTCCGAGGACCGGCTCTTTGCCAAAGAGCGTGCGCTCATTTCCGACGTAAGTGAGGAGTTGCGCCAGGGCCGACGTTGCCAGATCTATGCCACCTACACCGGAGAGAAGGACGTTACTCTGCGCCTGGAGACGATTCTGCGCCAAGCCGGTTTCCGGGTTGTCGTATTGCGCTCTTCGGTTCCAACGGAGAAGCGCGAGGACTGGTACGAGCGGCAGTTGCAAGCCGGAGTCGAGGTCGTTGTCTGCCATCCTAAGCTGGTGGAAACTGGCCTCGATCTATTAGCCTTTCCGACGCTCTACTTCTATGAAACCGGCTACTCGCTGCACACGCTGCGGCAGGCGAGCCGGCGCTCGTGGCGAATCGGCCAGCGGCAGCCGGTGCGGGTGAAGTTCTTCACCTACGCTGGAACAATGCAGGAGACCTGCCTGCGGCTGATGGGCAAGAAGATGCTCGTCGCGCTGATGCTGGAGGGCAAGTTCTCGGGCGAAGGCCTGATGGCGCTCGATGCCGACGAAGACCTGATGAGCGCGATGGCGCGCGAATTGGTCGAAAAGGCCGGTGTCGGGGAATCGGCGGATCTGGTCTGGCGACAACTTGAGAAGGAACGCGGCCAATTCGTGCCTCAGCCTCCTCCACCAATCCAGCTGGAAAGCGATTCGCTGCTCGACTTGCGGGACTTCGTGGTTACCAATCCGTCTTCGAATCATGACGGCATCCATCTGCTCGAACCTGTCAGGACCGAAATCAAGAGCACACCCTGGCCGCCGGCGGCGGTTCCCGTGCAACTCAGCCTCTTCGGCTGAGATTGCGCGGAACTTCGAATCTCCCTTCTGTTTCACAACAAGGACGATTGAGGTGATCCTGTGACCAAAGAGAATCACCCACCCCGGAGCTTTGCCGAGTTGGTACTCCAGTTGCTCGAAGAGCGATTTCCGTGGCTCGGGAAAACGACCGACGAACAGATCAGCGGCGCCGATACCGTCGATCAGCTAACCGACCTTCACCGGGAACTCAAGCGCAGGAGCAGAACCAATCGACGGAATGGTGGGAAAAGCAAGAACTAGCTTCCAATCCACTGACGGATCGAGTCCCCTCTGGATTTCGAAATCTCTCTTCCCACGAGAAATAAGCAGTGATACTCTCCCGCCAGGGAGAAGTAGTTCCGAGCGACGCCGGTCTACGCCGGTTCGCAATCAAGGCAGCGCCAATGGCCAGCTATTGCTGGCCATTGGCGTCTTCGGAGGCATCTTATGCCGAAGGGACCTTTTCTTCCCACCGAATTCACGGCGACCAAGTTCTCAACAGCGGCCGACAAAGCCGAGTTCGGCAATCACTTTCTGCGCTTCATCGAGTCCGAATGGGCGCAGCCGCTATTCACCAAGGACTTCTATCAGCGCCTGTCGATGTGCTTCGGACATATTGCGCACTGCGACCGTGGAACATTCTACGAAACCTGGTTCACGCGCGATCAGGACCGGCTGCGCTTCCTTGAGAAGACCCTCAAGTGGCCGTGCTGGGGCGATCCGGAGTACACATTCTCCGATGTCGAGCGCTCCATTCAGCAGGAGCTGCGCAAGCGCAACTATCTGGCCCGCTACCAACTGCGTGTGGCCGAAGCGGAACGCGCGAGCGATATGGAGACGCTCAGGCGGTTAGAGGCCAAGTATCGTGGTCCCGCCAGTCGAACAGACGATTCCGGCACGATGAGCGCTGATGTGGCAGAGTCTGAACCAACGCTACCAGTGATCGAAAGAACCCCGGTACAGGCCAGCCTGTTCTGAACTCCCCAAACAACAATCCGTATCAACAATTTCTGCCCATCAGGGTAGACGAGGAGACGACCGATATGGCCACTCTGAAAGTGGAATCCCTGCCGCGCGAGTTCTATTTCAATGGCACGCGCATTCCAGACCCTGCACCGCAGATGACGGCCGAAGAAATCCGCGACCTGCTCACGCCGTCTTATCCGGAAATCGCCACGGCCACATTGACCGGGCCGGAGGATACCGGCAACGCGCTTCGCTACTCCTTCAGCCGCGCCATCGGCTCGAAGGGGTGAGCCGTGGCCCGGCGCTCAATGACGAGCGAAGAGCTCGCTGCTTTATTCATGGCCAAAGCCGCCGAGGCTCCTCCCGCTGCCAACCTGATTCTGGCGAGGCATCTCCAATGCAAGGAATCATGCGACCTATCGAGCGCCATCGCCGAGGCAACTCAACGGTATGCCGGGACAGACAGGACTCTGCTGCAGGCGCCACCAGTACTGCTTTCGCCACTGGCGTAATGACGTTGGCGCCCGCATTCAGCCAGGCACTGCCGTCCCTTGTTGGCGTGCGCACCGACTACACCCACGAAACCAACCGGGAGCTGCTCTTCCAGTTGTGCGCCGCGCTGGTGCGCGCGGAACTGGGCAACGCAGAGACCTGGAAGCAGGCTGGCGGCAGCGCAATCCGATTCGCACAAGCCTCGATGGCTAGCGGAATCGGCGACGAGCGCGACAAGCTACTTACGCGCAATGTCGAGTATCACCTGCTGGTCAGCGATGCACTGGAGCGGTACGGCGATGACGCGCAACTCGGATCGGGAAGGCTTGCTGTGCTTATCGACTGCGGAGGATCGGGCTATCTGAAGTTCGGCCCAGCGATCGAAGCAATGGAAGCGGAAGCCGAAGGGCTGGGAGCGGCATTTTACTGGACGTTGACTCACGCTCTCTACAAGGTCATGCGTCTCTATAACCATGAGGACGCACTGATGTACGAAGAGCAAATGCACGAATATGCAGCCGAGGATGACGAAGAAAACCATGGTCAGTATGAGTTCCCGGAGGTTGAGAAGGCTCTGCCCGAGTGTATCCGGAAGACGCTGAAGCGCGATTATCGCGAAGGCAAGGCGTGCGACCGGGAACTGCTGCGACTGCATCGCAAAGGGCGTTTCAAGGACTGGATCGGCCGGTTGCGCCGCATCGAGCAACTCGCGCGGCTTCCCCTGAAGCAATCGCGGGAGTACCTCGAAGAGGGCCACTACGACCAGCCGCCATTGCCGTGCCTGCTCGTCTGTTTCAAAGAGCACGACGCCATCGTCGCCTGTTTCGACGAAGAAAGCCAGTCGATGCTCGAATGCTCGTCCGAGCCTGCGCTCTGCGCCATCTTCTCGCCAACCAACCCAGACGAAGTGCGCAATGCGCTGAGACTCGTTGAACGATTTGTTCGGATCAATGCGGAGCTCTTTGCGCTCGTAGAAGAAATCCATGCCAGGGAGTCTCGCCATGCAGATCCATCTCTCGATCGGGCAGAATCACTGCTTCGAGCTGCGTGAGGCTCTGCTCGTCTATCGCGACCGTCAATCGAGCTTCATCACCAAACATGACGTTCTGGTCCAGAAGAGCGGGCCACCAACGCTTGGACCGGCGCAGCCGCTCACCCTCGCCTTCGTCGAGTCGTTGATGCGGTCGCTTGGCGGCGCCGTTCACGCCGAAGTGCTGTCCGAGAACATTCTCGCCAAAGCCGACCGTCTGATCGTCTGGTGGACCCCGGCGCGACGCCGGCAGATGTTCTACGAGAACGCCGAAGGCAAGGCCTCTGATTTGAACGGCGGCATCTTTTCTCAGCCGCCTTTGGTCTGGAAGGTTGTTAACGGCGAGTTGTACATCCGGGCGCTTTCCGTGAACAAACGGCCCCAAGCCACGACGAGTCTTGCCGTGGTTCCTTTCTGGAATCTCTCGGACGACGGCCGCGTCTGCACCGGCACCATGCGGCGGCCTGAGAGCGCAACGGTCGCAGCGATCCCGACCTGGGAACGCGGCTTTTACGAGAGCGCCTTCACGCACGCGAACGTTGGCCGCCTCACGCGCCACGATGGCGGATTCGAGGGCCTTTGGGAATCGCTCAAGGGCAAGCGCAGGCGTTTCCCAACCGAGTCATTGATTCAGTTGCCGCAGACGCTCGATCAATTCGTGCGCGGAGAGCAGGGCAATCATGCGCACTGAACATACACTCTCCCTTCGCGCCGATACGCGCAGACCGATTCGTGTTCTCGTCGTTGGAGCCGGAGGTACGGGAAGCGCCATCACGATGGGCCTGCCTTATCTTGACCAGGCTCTGCGCGTCTGGGGTCGGTTTGCCGGCCTTGAAGTTCTTCTGATGGATGCCGACACGGTTTCCGAAACCAACTGCATCCGCCAGCCGTTTTCGGTTTCCGACATCGGGCAGAACAAGGCGACAGTACTCGTCAATCGCATCAACCTCTTCTGGGGAACAAACTGGAAGGCCGAGCCGAGAAACTTCGACGAGCGGACCTTCGAGAGAATTCAGGATACCTCGATCGATTTCCTCATCGGCTGTGTGGACAGCCGCGCGGCGCGCAGCGTCATCGCGCGTTCACTTGTGAAGTCAAATAACCGCACCGCCTATTGGCTCGATCTTGGCAACAATGCGGCAAGCGGACAGTTCGTGCTCGGCCAGCCGTGGAACGGGCGCAACCGGCGTTCGGCGGAAAGGCTGCGCACGGTGAACGAGTTGTATCCGGAGATCGCCGACGTCAAGGCAGGCGAAGACCCGCTTCCGAGTTGCTCGGCTGTCGAGGCTCTCGAACGCCAGGAGCCGTTTATCAACCAGACGCTTGCGATGAGCGCCCTCGCGATGCTGGCGCGCCTTCTGCGCTATGGGAAGATCGTTCATCATGGGGACTTCCTCAATGCGGCAACGGGCAAGATGACGGCGCTCCCGGTCGATCCCGAACTCTGGCGGAAGATCCGCCTTCGCAACCGGAAGATGCAAGCAAAACTGCCGACTCGATGAATCCCACCGGGAAATCGAAAACTCTTACTCAACACAAGAGGAGGAACTCTATGTTCAAAGAGCTTGTTCCCATCCTGCGCAATCGCGCCGTGCTCATGACGGCGACTGCGCTCGACGACGATCAGATTCGCGTCAATGTCGTTCCCAAGAAGACGAAGGACGGCGACCATGACGCCCTCACCACGCCGCTGAGCGTCACCGGCACGGCCGAGGAACTGGACGCGCAACTCGCGGCCACCCTGGTTGGCTTTGTGGCGTCGCATCTTCAGATGAAGAATGCCCTCGAAAAGGCAAAGAGCGAGATGGACGCAGCCACCAAGACTGCGCAAGCCGAGGTGCGCGCGAAGTCGAAGACGGCGACAAGGTCAGTACCGGCGAAGACGGAAGTCACTCAGAATGCTCCAGCGGCCACGCCTGTCGAGCCAGTGAAGTCAGCACCGCAGAAGTCGGCAGGCCTCTTCGATATGCCGCTGGCACCCGCTACCACTCCCACCGCCAGGCCAGCCGAGCCGGAAGATGACCCAGGATTTGCAGAAATCGATGATGACGAACCAATCGAAGAGATCGAAGAACTGGATGACGCGGCCTGACGGCAACAATTCCTCTCTTCAAGAGGGAATCGGATAGCAAGCGACACGTCCGAAATCTATGGGACAATCCCGATAGCGCTCCTATTGAGCGCAATGGGCTGTTTGAGTCAACCGAGAATCCGTCAGAGGCCGACCAGCGGAGTCTTGCCGACATTTCATTACTGATTTGGCAGCACCCTGGAATTGGTGCACGTAGTCAGCGGCTTTGGGTTTAGGAATCCCCCTACTGGACTTCAAGCGATTAAGAGTGATTCGGGCCGTGCACTTTGAGGATATAGCGCCTTGAGATGCCCTCATGTAAAAAGGCGGCGCTCCGCCTCCACCGTGAGACTCAATGACTCACGCTGAATGTCGTCACGAAGCTGAGTCAGGTCTCGGCTAGTCGGGGATTTAGCCAGTCCCCGCTGAACATCCGCCTGGAGCTGACGCAGATATTTAATCTTTTCAGTAGTTGAAGGGATTCCTCTTCTGCTCCAGGCCAGCCCTTGGCTCCCCATCACATGAAATGCGTAGCCGTCACGGCGATACGGCTGATTCATCTGAACTTGGAGAATTGCTGTAGCATCTTCGACGGCTTGCTCTGCTCCGGACCCGGTCGGATTCAAATTGGCTTGGGCAAACAGTAAATAGGCCCATTCTGTTTCAACATACGGATCCTCCGGGGCGAGCCCGCGCGCTTGGCTGAGAAAATTTTGGGCAAGTGAAAGATCACCACGTTCTACTTCAAAGCTACCCCTCTGGAGCCAATAATGATGGTCCCAGGAAAGTATCTCCTCCAGCGAACCGTACAGGTTTCTTGTGGTTTCAACTCCCAAGCTTCTAATCAAGAAGTCATGGTTGAGAATGGACCTAAGGATTCGACGCGCACGCGAGCCAGACTGGCGCAATTCCACGCTGCGACTGGCGGCCACGGCTGCAAGCCCCTGGAGGATCGCCGACAGAAATCCATTGGTTTGTAAGTAATCTCGCACCACCTCGGCGATTACACGGTGACGAAGGAAAACGGTGCCATCAAAGCCACGGCGCAACAGCTTCCTTGAGATAAGCGTTTCAATTGCGTTTAGGGAGGCGTTGGTCTCATCTGCCAACGCGATGAGAATGTCTTGGCTTGACATTCCAAAACGGAACGAGGAGGAAACCGCTATGAGCCCGTAAATTCTTGCTTGCTCCGTGGATAACTCCAAGAATTCCTCAATCACCTTTTCGGAGAATTTCTTCCCCGATGTCGCCTGAATCATCGCAACGAGAAGTTCTCGCCCAGACTGCTCCCTAAAGAGCGCGACTTGCTCGGCCCTCGGGCGCCCCCGCAATATCCCTTGGCGGTTTTCGCGGATCAAAACATCTATCAACTTCTCAATGTCGTCATCGGTAAGCAATGGAACAGTGGTTTCGACCAACATTGAGTCATCGAGGATTGTTGTGTTTATAAATCGGTCCACTCTTCCGGAGCGCATGCCGACGAGCACAATTGCTGGAAACTCACCGGAAATTAGCTCACGAAGCAGCGGGGTAAGCTGCGATCCGTATATGTCCGCGTCGTCGATTACAAGCGCATAGGGCTCTCGCTGTTGCCTTGCATAAGAGCGAATGTCGCGAGGGCTGAAATCCTCTTCGGGGTCAACCCATCCCACTTCCCCTCCGGAAGCAGAAAGCCTCAGTGCGGCCTTCATGAGGGCGGTGCTCTTTCCCGAGCCGCTGGTTCCGGAGATCAATACGACCCCGCGGGATCCGTCCAATGCCTTGACCCCCTCGATTCTCTCCCAGACCTCCGAATCGTGCTCCCTCTTAACTGCCCTCCCAGATTGAATGTCAGCCCAAATTGGCTGGTTTCCGAGAAGGTATTCATTCTTGAGGTCAGGATGGACAGATAGCTGGGCGACGGAGGGTATCGGTCGACTTGCGGAACTGGAAAGGTCAGAAGCATGAATATATCCGAGACCCACCGCTGCGGCGTCAGACAACCTCGCCAAGACGGTCTCAGAAAACTCCTCCGCCGTCATTTGAAGCCAAACAACGTTGAACTCGGCTAAGAGCGCTCGCTTGGCGGCAGGCAGGCTCGGACTCACTAGATATGATCGTGGCCTAAACTCTCGCTGATCTCGCCCCCCTTTACGCCTCCTCGCTTCGACACTCTGCCAAAGCGTTGGCTCTTCAAGTGGCGAGCCAACAAAAACAAATGGGCTGCTAACTAGCTCGGCAGCCACACGCCTGAAAACCGGGTCGGGACTTGCTAGCCGTTGTGCGTATTGAATTGGAGAGAATGTCACGCCTGCGGGAGCTTCGTCGAGGGTTCCGTTCAAATGAACGAACTCAAGCGTCCCGGCGGCTACTGGTCCAGCGGACTCGCCCGCGCTAAACGACGCAGATCGAATGGCTCTTGGTAGCGAGAAACTGCGCGCAGCCGCTAACTCAAGATCATCTATATTCAGGGTGTACGCCCGCTGCCAAGGCATAGAAAACACACGGCTATACCAATGTGGCAACTGGTCCCCCGAGACAGTAAACGTAAGGGAGAGAAGCTCCGACAACTGACCGGGCGCCCTTCGCATTGCGAAATCGAATAGGTCGGGGAGGGACGAACTCTCCTCGAAAGGATCACCCGGGAAGCAAATTGGCCAAAGCAACTGTCGAAGGCCTGGACCAGATGGAAGTCCTCGCCCACCGACGTTCTTGGCAGCCATACTAAAACCGGCACCTGTGAACAGAATCGGGCGCCCGCGCTCAAACTGCGCTCGGAGATGCGGTATGTAGGTGTTCTCAAGTTCGCTCATACCCTCACCCAATTTGGAAGCTGCCAAAATCCTAGCATTCAGAGCCGCGCAGTGGTGAACTTGTGCTGAACGGAGCGACTCGGGAATCTCTAGAAACGCTCGTGGACGACCGATCCCCAGGCGCGGTCTCATCATTTAGCCCAGAACAAGGCCTCAATCCATTGCTGACTGGCAAAGCGCGTTTTGAGGCCGCCCCTCATGGATTAGCCCTCAAAAACGCCGTAGTTTCCTGGAGCATTTCTGGGATGACGGTAAATCGCCTTACCACTCGGGAAGCGGCTCAGAATGCTG